>OIZL01000656.1_pt1 | contig 23638 bp, 30 predicted proteins | sample 1588541 | NCBI WGS metagenome assembly OIZL01 (sample SAMN03283285) | human gut metagenome | biome: human-associated habitat; material: feces | host: Homo sapiens | place: Peru | collected 2012 | reverse complement strand
CATATAGCCTACAAGACCTTATTAGTTCTTTTGTGGACGGTAAGTTTGCGGGGTATGTTAAGGTTTACGAAAAGGCTGCAGATAAAGACACACAAACGCTACAAGCGGTTCTAAACAAGATTTCCGCCAACTTGAGTTCTTTGAATGAAAAGTCTGACGAAAATATACTAGACCATATTGCAATTAGAGGAGAAATTGATTCTGATATTGTTGCCCATAATACTAGCGTTGCAGCACACAGTGATATTAGACAAAAAATAACAGATGATATATCTTCACACAATACAAACGCAAACGCTCATAAAGAGGCAATGGCTCTTAAGTTTGATAAATCAGACGTTATGGAATCTTTTGCTGGCGAAGATAAAAACAATAAAGCCAAAGTTCCGTCAGCAAAGGCGTTAAACGAAGTTATTACAACTATCAATAATTCTATAAATGGCGTTGACGGCAAGGTAGATATTGCTATTAAAAATGTTGAATACAATTCGACCACAGGTGTAATTATATTTACAAAAACAAATGGCGACACAATCACTTATGATTTACCAAGTGAAAAGATTTTGAAAAGTGGTGCGAGCTATTACGACGATTCTACCAAATCACTACATTTAATTTTAATGGACGATAGCGATATAACCATTGACGTTTCTAGTCTTGTTGACGAATACTATGGCGATGATAGTACTGTTGTTTTAGTAACAGAAAACGGCAAGAAAAAATTTAAGATTAAAGATTCTTATAAACAAACTCTTGACGGCTATGGTACTACGCTGGGGCAACATACGTCAAAGCTTGAGGAATTAGATGAGGGTAAAGTAAATAAGACAGATATTGTAGATAACTTAACTACTGATGACGCAACAAAAGTGGCGTCTGCTCGTCAGGTAAAAGTATTAAAAACTCAGTTAGATTCTCAAAACACAACCCTTAAAGATTGTTATAGCAATGTAAGTTATGACAACACCACAGGTACGCTTAACTTGATTAAAAATGACGGTACAAGCAATGCTGTGAATTTACCTATGGAAAGTTTTGTAAAATCTGCAAGTTTTGATTCTTCAACAAACGTTGTTACATTGGTTGTCGCAAATGGAGAAAACGTAGAGTTTGATTTATCGGCTTTGATAGATTACTACTATGGCGACGGCGAAAGTATTGAGGTTTACAAAGACGCCACCGATAGCTATAAACAAAAAATTCGTGTAAAAAGTACTTATCTAAATGGTGTAAAAAGCGATATTACAAGTCTTGGAACACGTATGACTAAAGCTGAAAGCGATATAAAGCTACTTGAGAGAATAGATGAGATAGGTTCTATTGGCAGGGCTGACGGCGAAACTCTGTTTATGGACGAAACTACAGGCAGTTTAACCGTTAAAAAAATCAAGCTTGATGACGATACTGTTCTTGATATAAAAAACATAACAAGAGCAAATTATGACGCTCTTGCAACTAAAAATTCAACCACTTTATATTTAATAAGTGAAAATGGAACGGTAGCTATTGCTCTTGGAAGTCTGTTTTTGTATTCAGGTGGCGTAAAAGATACTGAAACAAACAACAATATCTCTTTTAGAGTTATTACAAAATCTGCTTATGACGGCTTAGAAACTAAAGAGAGCAATAAGCTTTATATTATTAACAATAATGGAGCTTTATCTTTTGCTTATGGAAGTGTTTATCTTGACACAGGAAGCGAAGAACTTGCTCAAGCAACAAAAGATATTGTATCAATAAAATTAGCTCATCAAACATTGTCAGGCGGCAACGCTGTTGCAATATTTAATAGTTTAACTATAAGTGGTGTAATAATCACAAGTGGTACTCTGTTGAGCTCTGAGAGGTGTATTCAATGTTAAAGTGTAACGAACGTTCGCCTAAAGAAATGGGTGTTATAACAAAATCTAAAGATTTAATAGAACACACATTTAAGAAGACAGCAAATACAAAATATTTTCCTAAAAAGTATCGTTTTTCTTTAGCTGCAAAAATTGAAAATTTAGCTATTGATATATACGAAAACTTGGTAAGGGCAAATGAATGTAATCTAAAAGACGCTAGAGAACGCATAAGACGTCTAGAGTGTCAACAAAACGCAATAGTATCTTGCAAATTATTAAATTCAATGATTGACCTAGCAAGCAAAATAAAATCAACTGAACTAACAATAAAAGAAGTTGAGTATTGGAGTGGTCTAGTTATTGAAGTAAAGCGTATGGCGGCTGCTTGGCGTAACAACGACAAACAACAAAATATAGCTTAAAAATTTAGGGTATGCCCTGTACCTCCTAACTCGTCGAACTCGTACAACGTTCGCAATGTCAACTCGAACGGTACTTTGAACAACAACAATGCGTACAACGGTAACAACGGCGTGCGTCCGCTTTGGTGGGTTATACAGTCAGACCGAGTAGCTATTTTAGCGAAAGCAGTACTCCGCCAACAAAGGAGGGCATATCCTTTCGGAAACGATAAATACAAGATTACTGACGTTAGTGCATTAAAATTAAGGCACGAGCTATATGCAGTAAGGAGTTTGAAATTATGCAGGAATATGAAAAAATATTTGACTTTAGAAATCTTTACAATGCTTACAGGAAAGCTCGCAAGGGTAAACGCTGGAAAGAAGCTGCAGTAAAGTTTGAAATCAACTTACTAGAGGCTATAGCGTTGCTTAAAAAACAAATAAGAACTAAGACTTACACATTATCTGAGTATAATGTTTTCAAGGTTTATGAACCGAAAGAAAGGCTTGTTATGAGCAATAGCTATAAAGACAAAGTTGTACAACATTCGTTGTGTGATAATGTGCTTGAACCGCTGTTAACAAAATCATTTATTTACGATAATTATGCTTCACAAGTTGGTAAAGGTACAGACTTGGGACTTGATAGACTTAAGTACTTTATGGAGCGTTATTACAGAATAAATAAGACCGCTGACGGTTGGGTGTTAAAGTGTGATATACGTAAGTATTTTTACAATATAAACCACGATAAGTTGAAACAGTTACTTAGAAAACATATCTCCTGTCAAGATACGTTGTGGCTGCTTGATATGATTATTGACAGCACAGAGGGAAATGTTGGAATACCGATAGGAAATCAATCATCACAATTATTCGCATTGCTTTATTTGAATGGGTTAGACCATTTTATTAAAGAAAAATTAGGAATAAAGTTTTATGGCAGATATATGGACGACTTCTACTTAATTCACAAGGACAAAGAGTATTTGAAATACTGCCGTAAAGAAATTACGGCTTATGTAACAGGGCTTGGTTTAGAATTAAACAGTAAGACGTGTATATCTCCATTGAAAAATGGTATTGATTTTCTCGGTTTCCACACTTACCTAACAGAAAGTGGAAAAGTCATAAGAAAAGTAAGGCAGTCTTCTAAAAACAATATGCGTAGGCGATTGAAAAAGTTTAAGAAATTACACTCTGAACATAGATTACCTATGAAACGTATAGAGTGTTCTTACAATAGCTGGGTGGGACACGCTAAACGTGGAAATTGTTATCACTTAATTAAACAAATGAATGAATTATATAAAAATCTTTTCAATAAGGAGGAAAGAAAATGTCAAAAACATTAGGCAGTTTAGCTGTCGGAGCTAAAATTAAAGATACAAATACTAAGTTTTTAGGAAGTCCTATAATTTGGCTTAAAGCTGATTCAAATCACGACGGTTACCCTGAAAATAGTACAACTTTGATTACAGAAAAAATTATTGCATTAAGAGCTGTTGACGCAAAAGAGCCAAATAACACAGATTCAAATAGAAAAAGTTATGGAAATAACAAATACTCTGTTTCAAATATAGACCAATGGCTTAATTCTGATGCTGCTGCAGGAGAGTGGTACACGGCAAAACACGACGCAGACCAAGCTCCTGATAACGCAAACGTTTGGAGCAATTACAACGAATATGATATTGACGCAGGTTTTCTTAGTGGCTTTTCAAGCTTATTCAAAAGTAAAATGTTGGACACAACCTTAAAAGTTGCACTAAATACTGTTACAGACGGCGGAAGCTATGAATCTATCGTTAGAAAAGTGTTTTTTGCTTCCAAAGCAGAGGTTTTTAATACTGCGGAAAATAGCATTATGGAGGGTAGTTTATTAGCGTTGTTTTCCGCAAACACTAACGACTGCAGGAAAGCATACCCAACAGAAGAATGTGTTACAGATTCAGAATACACTAACTCAAGTTTTAATACTTCAAGTGCTTGGTATTGGTGGTTAAGAACTCCTAGCTCGTCGAACTCGTGCAACGTTCGCTATGTCGACTCGAACGGTTCTTTGAGCAACAGCGGTGCGTGCAACGGTGGCGGCGGCGTGCGTCCGCTTTGTAATTTGTCATCTGACACTCTGGTATCTGATGAAGTTGATTCAGACGGTTGCTATGTAGTTTTAACTCCACCAACTGCACCAACAATAAATATAAACACACCTGTATATTGCGACCCTGATTATAATACAGGAGGAATTGAGGGTGGTAAAGCAAAAATTACTTGGTCTGCAGTTAATGCTGCAACCTATAAACTTGAAAGAAGCGTAAACGGTGGCAGCTATTTGGTTATATATGAGGGCGATAGTGAATCTTATGAAGATACAATATCAGACAATATGAACACCATACAATACAGAGTTATAGCTACAAACAGTCTAGGAAATTCTGATTATGCGTCAACTAGCGTTGTTGTGGTACAAGATAACTACCCGCCATTTATATCAGGCGATGACTCTGCTATAGGCGACGTTACTACACGTATTAAATATAAATATATTGTGTATGACGGAGATGACGCTGCAGTTACTGTAAAAGAGTATGTAAATGATACACTTATAAGAACATTTACAGCTACAGGCTCTCAGGAAAATACGCTTGAGATTAGTCTTGAAACGTGGAACGCATTATCTATGGGCGACAACTATATTAAAATAGTTGTTACAGATGATAATAACGCTACAGTTACACAAACAAAACACTTCAATAAAATTGGTGGAATAATCAATGTTGTTTATACACCTTTTGGAACAAATTTAACAATTTGTCCTAAAGCAATAAACGTGCAATTAGACTTGAAAAAACCGCTTGACGCAACAATTCAAGTTTTGGCTACAAACAACGCAAATGACACACAGCCTGTATGGGACGATATTACAACAGCTGCACTGAGTGGACACAACCACATATTTAGCAACACGGCAAAGCAATCAGGAGTTGATTACTATGCAGTAAAAGTAAAGGTGTTGATAAATAGAAACAATGCAGACGGAGAAATAAAATTATACGGAATCAAGTGTCAACTTGATTGTGCAGTAAACTAAAAGGAGTGAAAGATTATGAATATGGAATACAAACTTTTAGATAGTAAGAAAGGTTTTATTTTAACAAGAGAGCCTGAGATTATAGATAAAAACCTATATATAACTTTCACAGGTGCTCCTGAAAATGCTACCGTAATCTTTGAAAGCAAAATCAAAGGCGATACATTATATAGAGAGTTACAAGACGGAATGTGTTGCGTTCCAGCACGTTTCTTGTGTCCAATACTTGAAGACGTAATAAAAGTTACTGTAGTCGTGTTAGACGGCAAATCAAATGAAAAATGGCAATGTGAAGAAATAAAGACAGGAAAAAACATATCAAATAACACTATTATTGTTAAGCCAAATGATATGAATATTCCATTACTAATTGTGGAAGTTTTACTTGAACAACAAAAGATGAAAGATGATATGAAACAACATACAGACAATTTTTCGGAGCTTAATCAAAAACTAGACAAGCTGCTTGAGGGTTACGATATAACATAAGGAGGTTATATATGGCTAAAATTAAAAAAAGATTGTTTGGTTTCATTATTTGCTTTAGTTTGCTTTTTGCTTTTGGTTTTTCATTATTTGCGGCTAAAATTCAGCCTAATGTATGTCTTGCTGCTTCTGCAGAACAGGTGGAAGTTTTAGCGGGAGCTCCAACAGAAGACGTTATAGATGAAACCGAAAAACAAGAAGAAAATCACACCTTTATAGGCAGGGTTCAAGAATACATAAAAACAAATTACCCTGAAATTGCTGCAACTGTAGGTAATGTTATATTGCTTATATTGATGATTGTGCAATATGTAAAGAATAAGAAAAAACTCTTTACTATTGATAGTTCTGTTAACAAACAAACAAATACGCAATCTCAAATTGTTGACGTTGTGAATGGGCTTATTAAAGGTTACAACGAAATTGAACAAAAGCTTGCCGATAGTGGTGTAACTGAAGATGATAGAATCAATATTAAAACTTTGATTATGCAAACACGTGCAGTTCTAGATATTCTAACCACTGTTTATGCTAACTCAAAGAATATTCCTCAAGGGGTTAAAGACCTTGTAAACTTAAAATACGCAAACTGTCTTAAATTTGTTGAAGATAAAAACGAAATTAAAGAAGTAGTTATTGAAAGTGATAAAGAGGAAGTAAGTGCGGAGGAAACGCAAAAATCTGAAACGGAGGTATAGTTATGAAGAACGCTACAAAAAGCAAAATTTGTAAAATAACTGCCGTAGGGGTGGACGTTGCTGCACCACTTGCCGCAACAATTAGTCAATTTCCTTTGTGGGTTGATAAAAGTTCCGCCGCCACAATATCAGGTTTATTCCTTGTATTTGCATTTTTGTCGTCAATTCCGTTTATGAAGCAAATAAAAGCTTATCTAAAATCGCCGTCCGCTTGGTCTATGTGGTGTATATTCTTAGTGCTTTTCATAGCACTAAGAAACATTATAGACCAAATGGTCATTATCGCTTTTGTTGGTTTGCTTTCAAACGCCTGTGGAGAGGGTATTTATAAAATAGGCGAACACTATGAAAAATTGCCCGATACACCAAAAGTTGATGACGGTACAAATGATAGCAGTCAGGAAAATAAAGAGGTGTAATAAATGGAACAAATAAAAAACGATAATAAACCTCAGACAGGTCAAACTATTGAGCGTATGAGTAAAACTCAAAAAAAGGTTGCTAGAACAATATTAAATAATACAGGTATGATTGTTGGCTTCTTTATTATATTTGTTGTAATCGTAGTGTTTACAACAGATGTAAAACTTACGGGAGCAATGCAATGGGCTGAGCTTGGGTTGGTTTTCTTTATTCTTCTTTTCTGTTCTTACTCTATGTATGTAAACTATGCAAATAGTGGTACACGTGCAGGTAGAAAAAGCGATTTATATATAGATTCTTATGTAAAATATAACGATAAGAAAAAATATATAATTGATAAAAAATATCAAGCTCGCTCGTCTGAATTTTGCAGATATTATATCAGTGAAGAATTAAAAAACTCAAGAACGTCAGTTTTATCTGAAGTTGGTATAGATTACGACGTCTATACGGAAAAATATCTAGGTAAAGATAAAAAACACCTAGAAACAATAAAAGATTTATCTAAAACGCAAGTTTTGGCAATTATCAAGGCAAATTCAATTACTCCAATAAAACTTACTCCTGAAATGATAATGAAGCGTGGGCGAGGGAACAGTAGTCGTGAGCCACTAGGAACAAAACCTGAAACAAAGAAAAGAATACACTTAGGAACAAAGTTTGTTTCAACCTGTATAACTTCATTTGTAACAGGTGTTATAGTGTTGGACGTAATAATCAACCCTACGTGGGCAACCTTTGTCGCTTGTTGTTTGAAAGTATTACTTGTTGTACTAAATGGCTTTATGGGCTATAAAATGGGCTATGAGAACATTGTTGTTGATACGGTTGAATATATGAACGACCAAGTTGACCTTATGAATCAACTTATACAATATGTTGAAGATAACCCTCAACTAAAAGATATAGAAAATAATAAAACTGCGGTTGATGATAAAAAACAAGAAGCTGTAAAGGTAGATACTCAAACACAGTCTGAGGCAGGGCAGTCAAAAGAGCCTGAAAAGAAAACTATTGAGATAAAACCAATAGAAAATCAAATATTAAAAAATGAATAAATAATATAAAAAGACGCCAAGTTTTTGACGTCTTTTTTTGTATGCAAAGACTATGCAATTCCTATGCAAATGCAATGCAAGTGCATAAAGGTTGCTAAGCAAATGCAATGCAAAATTATGCAAATAAAACTAAACTAAACAAAATAAAATAAAAAGAAATTAAATAAAATAAAAAATAACTGACTGTCTGTCAGACTATATGTGTCGGGCGGTCGGTCAGTTAAAAATTTTTTATTTTTCTTTTTTGATTTTTTCCAGCTCCTCTGAAACTTCGGTGGCAATATAAGCACGAGCTGCTAAGTTTTGTCTTTCTTGTTCTTCGTTGTAAAGATTTATACCGATAGGCTTATTTGCTGTTGTGTGTTGTTTAGATTTTTTATTTTTACGATTACGTTTACGGTTATCAATTTTGTCGGGGTCAACAAAAATTACAAATAAAACAAACGCAATAATTGCTGAAACACCAAGTATTCCAAATAGCATACCAACAATGTAGCCCTCAACTCCGACAAAAAGGCAAATAAATGCAGGAATAAAGAAAAGTATTAAAAATATCATAAAGCCTGCAAAGCCACCTTTCAGAAAAGAAACAACATTTGCAAGTTTAGAATCATAACGTTCCCATTTGTGTTTTAGTCGCATAGCACATACTCCTTATTAAGGTTAGGCACGTGTTATACAAAAATAAAAGTGCCTCCCGAAATCGGAAAGCACAGTCCTATATACAAAACAAACTTTCCGTTGTTGCGACACAATTTTTAACCCGTACAGGTTGGAAGAGTTTGTGTAATAGGCAGAAAAATAGCCTCCCTGTACAGGTTTGGGTATATTAAATTGTGTCGCATAATTATAATAACACAAAATATCAAACAATGTCAAACAATCTTGAAAGAAATAGGGAGGTCTTGAAACTTTTTCAAAAATAAACTATAATCTCTAAAAGAGGTAACGTAAGATGAAAAATATGCGATATACAGCAAGACAAAAAAGAGCTGCATTGAAAATGTGGCTTGAGGACAAAATTTTTGTTTGGAAAGTTTGTCAGAAATTCAAATGTACTGAGCGTTCTTTATGGCGTTGGAAAGCGTTGTATAACGGCACTTTGGAGAGCTTAGAGAACAAATCAACTCGTCCACATACGCCGCACCCAACAGCACATACAGCGGTTGAAGTGAGCGAAATATTAAAAATATTCAAAAGTAAGCCTAACATAACATATTGCGAGGCTTATGGTATTTTACGCACAAAGTATGCTTACAATAGAAGTTATGGCGGTTTCTATAATTTTGTGCTGAGGAATAATATTCGTCCACACAAAGAACTTGAAAAGTATGTACCAAAACCTTATGAAACACCTGAAATGTTGGGTGTAAAGTGGCAAATGGACGTAAAGTTTGTACCTGTAGAGTGCTATAAAGGCGTAATGATACATTATGATGATAATAAGTTTTATCAGTACACGATGATTGACGAGGCTACACGTGAAAGATTTTTATATGCCTACAAAGAGCATAATATATCTTCTACGCTTGATTTTGTAAAACGTGCTATTGCATACTTTGGTTACGCTCCAAGCATTATACAAACAGATAATGGTGCTGAGTTTACAAATATTAAGAAGCCAAATCAAAAAGAGCCAAAGATTCACGCTTTAGATATTTTGCTTAACAAGCTAAAAATAAAACACCAACTTATCAGAGCGTACACTCCTAGACAAAATGGTAAAGTTGAGCGTTCTCATAGAAGCGACCAAGAGGCTTTTTATGATTTTCTTAAGTTTAAGACAATCTCTGAATTAAAAACAAAAATGATGAAGTGGAACATAAGATACAACAATCGTCCACATTCTTCCCTTAGAAATAGAGAGGGTAAACGAGTTTGGTGGTCGCCTTTACAGAAAAGGGCAGACTTGTTAGCTGTTCTTCAAGAGCATAGAGAAGAGTATTGTATAAGGTTTACAAAAACAACTAAAACGATTCGCCAAGTTTATGCGGCGTAAATAATTAAATATATTAGGTGGCGGCGACTTCCTGTACAGGAAGTACTTTTTGCATACATTTTTTTAGTCAAGCTGTATTTGTTCGACTTTTTTCTTGCAAAAAGATAATCTATTTATGTATGAAAATACTCCTTAAACCTGCTAAAAATCAAACTTTTTCAAAAAATCTAAAAAAAATTAAAAAAAGTTATGAAATTTGTTTGACAAATCACAAATGTAATGTCATAATAGTGCTGTCAGTATAGGACAGTGCTATTTTTATTATAGCCAAAAAGAAACCGAAATAGGTTCGTCTTAACTGACGAGCCTATTTTTTATTTTGGAGGTAAATATGGAAAAAACAGCAATGAAACGCAAAGATTGCTATGTTGGCTTTTACTTCAACTCAAATGAAGATAAAGAAACAGTTGTAAAGCTTGCAAAGAAATTTACAGCTGAAAAGAAAGTTAAACATTCAATCAGCGATATTATCAGAATCGCCGTTGACGAGTTCATAGAAAGAAATAAGTAGGAGGTAAAAAATGGAACGTCTATTAAATATTGAAAAATGCGTTGCAGAAGAACTTAAGACTAATTATCTAGCTAGAACAAATGATAACGAATTGATTTTGGCAATTATGCGTAAATCAGGAATTGATACAAATATGCCTTTTTCCGAATTGATAAAACTTAAAAATCGTCCGAGTTTCAAATCTATAACACGTGCGAGAAGAAAGGTGCAAGCGGAGCACCCTGAATTAAAAGATTATCAAACTTCTGAAATAAGGAAAGAAGAAGAAACCAAATATAAAAAATTTGCGAAAGAAAGAACAATGGAGGAATTATAAAATGAATAAATTTGAAAGATTAAAAACAATGAACCCACAAGAGGCACAAGCCTTTATCGCTAAAATTGTTGGAGAAGATTCAGCAAGAAAGTTTTTCGTTGAGGAACCAAAAACGATAATGGCAGCAGAAGCTGAAGTGGGTTCTTTTATTAAATACGCAGGTATTGAGTGGGTTGTATTAAACAGGACGGCAAGCAAAGTTATGGTTCTTGCAAAACATAGATTGTTTAACAGAGCGTTTGATACCGATGAGAGCAATAATTGGGCTAATTCAAGCCTTAGAAAAGAGTTGAATAATTTTAATGAGCAAGGTTTTCAACGTGGTTTTGAACATACAGAGAATATCAACAAAAAAGACCTTGTAGAGTTTGAAAGAGATTTAACTACTGATGACGGTATTACCGATTATGGCAAATGTAAAGATTACATTTCTTTGATTAGCTGTGAAGAATACAGAAAATTTAGAAAATTTATACCAAATGCTGATGATTGGTGGTGGACATTAACAGGAGATAGTTTAGTTTACTCGTGCTACGTTCGCTATGTCCTCTCGAGCGGTTCTTTGGACAACAGCTATGCGTGCTACGGTAGCAGCGGCGTGCGTCCGCTTTGTGTTCTGAAATCTGATACAGAGGTGGAAGTATGCGAGGAAGTGTAATTCTCGCTATAACCAACGATAAGTACGAGCTACCTATTTTACTTTACGACAACACAAAGCAAATGGCTCAGGACTTAGGTCTTAGCAGAAAACATTGTCAATGTATGATTTCCCGCAATACAGTTTACGGGAAGCTTAAATGTAGGTTTATACGAGTGTATCTCGGAGAAACAAATTTAACAAAAGGAGGAAACATTATGTCAGAAAAAACAAAAGCAAAAACACCAACAGCTAAAAAATTACTATCAAAGTTTACTCTTAGAAAGGCTGCAAGTGTTCTGGCTAAGCTTGACGACGCTGCAAGAGAAAATCTTGTATCTGATATTTGGAATGAATATCACAAACTTTGCTTAGCAAAAGGAGTATAAAAATGGAGCTAGAGAAAATCAAACTTAAGCACAATTCTCCTGAATGGTTAGAGTTTAGAAAAACAGGTATAGGTGGCTCAGACGCAGCTGCAATACTTGGACTTAGCCCTTTCAAAACTAACGTGCAGGTTTGGGAAGAAAAGGTCGGAATAAAAGAACCTGATGATATATCAGACAAGCCTCAAGTTGAATACGGCAGGCACGCTGAAGATTTACTTGTAAAACTATTTGCTCTTGACTACCCGAGATACAAAGTAAAAGTTGATAAGCAGACAGTTTATAAAAGAAATTTTATGTTTGCTTCACTTGACGGAGAATTAACCGACAAAGAAACAGGAGAAAATGGCATTTATGAGGGCAAAACTACTGAGATTTACAATCATAATGCTATGGACAAATGGAATAAACAAATACCTGATTATTATTACACACAAATTCTTCACTATTTGATTGTAACAGGTAAAAAGTTTGCTATTTGTAAAGCACAAATCAAAACAATGGGCTCAAATAATGAAATTGAGCTTATAACACGTCATTACATTTTCAACAGGGAAGACGTGTTGGAAGACTTAAAATATCTTTACTTAAAAGAAAAAGAGTTTTGGAGCTATGTGGAAAATAAAAAAAGACCTCCACTATTGCTACCAAATTTAGACAAACAATAACAAAATTAAATATTTGGAGGAAAAACAATGGCACAAGAATTATCACTTATTTTGGAAACACCTGTAGAGGAATTAGTACCAAAAATGCTTGCTTGGAATAATCAACAATTACTTGCACAAGTAGAGGACAAATTAACACACTATGAGAACGTTCAATACGACGATTCTACAATAGACGTGGCTAAAAAGGACAGGGCTCAGTTAAATACTTTCGCTAAAGCACTTAATGATGAGCGTATTCGTATTGGTAAAATTTACAACACCCCTTATGATAAATTCAAATCAGAAGTTGACGGAGTTGTGAATAGAGTTAAGGAAGTATCTGAAAAAATCGGTACACAAATTCAAGCTTATGAGCTTAAAAAACAAGAGGAAAAGCAACAAGCTGTAATTGAATATTACAAAGAAGCTATAGCAGAATTTTCAGGCTTTATTCCTTATGAGAAAGTTCATCAACCAAAATGGTTAAACGTTAGTACAAGTATGAAGTCTATCAAAGCTGATATTGACAATATCGTTACAAATGCTAGGGCGGCGATTATTGCTATAGAATCTCTTAAATCTGAAGACGAAGAAATATTAAAAGCTTTTTATTTCAGAACACTTAATCTTTCTGACGCCTTAATGGAAAATGAAAGATTAAAACAAGAGCGTGCAAAAATCGCTGAGTTAAAAGCTAAGCAAGAACAAGAGATACAAACAGTTGTAGAACCAAAAATTGAAGAAAAACCTACAGAGGTAAAGAACAATATTCAAATTGTTAAATTTCAAGTTGAGGGAACAATAGAGCAACTTAAGGCTTTACAACATTTCTTAAGAGAAAACAATATCAAATTCGCAGCCATAAAGGAGGAAAAGTAAAATGGCAAACAACTTAACAACAACAAATCAAAGAAGTATATCAAATGCACAACCTGCATTTTCAGTTTTTATGAGCAAGGAAAATATTAGAAACCTTGTGCAACAATCTGTAGGGCAAAATGCTCAAAGCTTCACAACGGCGATAATTTCTGCTGTAAGCAACAACCCTGACTTACAACAATGTAATCAAGGTTCTATACTTTCTGCAGCCTTACAGGGCGAAGCTCTTAAACTTAGTCCTAGCCCACAATTAGGTCAGTATTATATGGTGCCTTTTAAGAAAAAAGATAAAGTAACAGGAAAACAATATTATGTTGCACAATTTATCTTAGGGGCAAAGGGTTATAAACAACTTGCTATGCGTTCGGGACAATATCAAGATATTGACGTTATAGAAATTAAAGAGGGCGAGTATAAAGGACGTGATAAGGCAACAGGAAAACAACTGTTTGAGTTTATAGAAGATGATGATAAACGAGATAGCTTACCTACAATCGGCTATATGGCTTATTTTGAATTGTTAAATGGTTTTAGAAAAACGGTTTATTGGACTAAAAACAAGATGATTAGACACGCAGATACTTATTCTCAAGCTTTCAATGCTCAAAAATATGATGATTATATTAGCGGGAAGATTCCTCAAGATGAATTATATAAGTATAGTTCATTTTGGTATAAAAACTTTACAGAAATGGCTTTCAAAACATTGCTTAGATACTTGTTATCTCAGTGGGGAATTATGAGTATTGAAATGCAAAAGGCTATTGACCTTGACAACGCAACTGTAAACGAAAACGGCGAAGTAAGTTATGTTGAGTTTGAAGACGGCGTAAATGGAACGCTTGTACAAGATTCTGAAGATACCGACAAGATTGAGGTAAGTTCTGCTGAAAGCGAAGAGTTTGACTTTTTTGCTGATGACAAAAAGGAGTAGTTTATGGAGTTTGAGGTAGTAGGGGCTCCTGTAGGTAAAAGGCGACCTAAATTTTCAACTATTCACGGTTATGCTCAGGCACTTAAACCTAAAGAGGACGTTATTTATGAGAATTTAGTCAAAATAATGTTTCAGCAAGCAAAGCCAAATAATTACAGTATGTTTAATAAGCCGATAAAGATGAAGATTGAGGCGTATTTCGCAATACCTAAGTCTTTCTCTAAAGTTAAACAATCTCAGGCGTTAGAGGGTAAATTACTCCCTCTAACAAAGCCTGACGCAGATAATATAGCAAAGATTATTTGCGACGCTCTAAACGACGTGGCGTATAAAGACGATACACAAATAGTAGAGCTTTCAATCACAAAACGATACGCAATGGAGCCTAAAGTAAAAATTACTCTTGATGAGTATTGTTAGGAGGTAACAAATGTCAAATGAATATTTCCCACACGACTACGGTGCGAGGTTGAGCCTGAGGGGCGTCAGAAAAGATTATGGACTTGAGGGGCTAGGTTTTTATTGGTGCTTTGTAGAAATTTTACACGAAGAGGGTGGCTATGTTAAAGAGTCTGATATTGAAAATATCGCTTATGATTTACAGGTAAGACCTGAACTATGCGACGCAATAATTCGCAATTACGACCTATTTGTAATTAAAAAAGGTAGAATTTACTCTGAACGTGTTTTGAAAAACATAAAAAAGCGTGCCGATATATCTGCAGCTAGAAAAAATGCAGCTGACGCTCGTTGGAAAAATGAGGAACAGGGCGAAGAACCTGTAAAACCGACAGTTTTGCCTCAAAAACCTGCTGAAGAACAGTTTGAAAGCAAAGAACAATGGGAAAGTTTTGAAGCTGCCGTTAAATGGTACAGAGATATAATTGATGAGCATTTTCAAGAATGGGCAGACGCTTCAACAACCTTTAGTCCTGAATTTGATATGTCGTTTACAGCTAGAGAACTTATAAATAATATTCTTGATGAAATATCTGAGAAAAAAACATTAAAGATTAACAATCGCAATATTGACACTATTAAGTTTTTAGAATCTTTGTTAAAGTTTTTTAGCAACAAACAAAGAAAAGATGAACTCGTGCAAGCGATTTATGAAGTAGAAGATAAATGTGCTAAGGGCGAAGTGAAAAATAAGCAAAATTACCTTATTTCAACATTATGGAATAAGGCACAAATGCAAGTAAATTAACGGAGGAATTATGAAAAATTATTCAAATAATGTAACTATTGCAGGGGAAGTTAGAACAAACCCTGAAACATATAACTGCTGTGGAGAAAATTTTTACTCATTTTCGGTGGCGGTAAAAAGAGATAGTGGAGTGGAAGATATTATACCTGTTAACGTATCTCAAGTTTTAATCAAAAATATAAAAGTTGGAGATAAAGTTTGCTTAGTAGGTCAAATCAGAACTTATAACAAATCTCAAGACGGTAAAAGCAGGCTTATAATCATTCTTTTTGTTCAATCTGTAAAAGAATACATAAACGACCTAAATGAGGTTGAATTGACAGGTTATTTCTGTAAAAACCCTGTATATAGAACAACGCCTCTTGGACGAGATATTTGCGATATTATATTGGCTGTAAACAGAGAAAGAAGAAAATCTGATTATGTTCCTTGTATTGTTTGGGGGCGTACTGCTGCTCTTATTTCAAACCTAAATGTTGGTGCAAAAGTAAATGTACAAGGTAGATTTCAAAGTCGTGTTTATGAAAAGAAAACTGATGACGGCAATAAAAAATTTACAGCGTACGAAGTGTCAATCAACAGAATACAAGAAGCCCTTGAGGAGGTTGTTGTATGAAGTTTGCAAAATGCGATAAATGCGGGAAGACAATGCCTATAACCCTTGTTGATAGCGATTATTTAGTAGTGGTGGACGGAAAAACTATCTACGGCGATGATACAGAAACGGAAATCATATCAGAGGTAGAAATTGCAGGTAAAACATTAGATTTATGCACTACGTGCTATAAAGAACTTACAAAAAAGAAAATGCTACTTGATGAAGAGTTTATAAAGCAATGTGCTTTAACTCAGGAGGGGAAAAGTGAAAAATAAAAGATTGGTAATTATTGGCGTTAGTTTCTTTTTTATAATGCTTTTTCTGATAATGATAGGGACAACATTTTTGTTTCAGGAGAACAAAAAACTTCAGGAGAAAATCGAATTTTATGAAAATGAAAGTATAAGAGAAGCAACAATATTAAAAGTAACAGATTGCTGTGTCTATGTATTTGATGATTATGTAAATGGTTTTATCGAGATAGATATTTTTCCTGAACTTATACACACCAAAATAGAAGTTGGCGATACAGCAGTCTATGTCGTTGATTTTAGTTATACCGACGCAGATTTAATTGGAATTGTCAAAAAGGAGTAATTATGGAAGGGAAAGAAAGATTTGCTGATTTACATTATTTAGATAACCAAATATTTGTTTATGACAACAAGCTAAAATCAAAAAGAGTTATAGGTATAGAGGAATGTTTTGAGTTGCTTAATCAACAAGACGCAAGAGTAAAAGAACTTGAAAAAATTAGAGATAAAGGTAATCAGAAATTAGAGAATTTTTATAATGAAAAAATTGATAGGCTGGATAGCGATTATAATAAACATTTTAATGAATTGATTGAAGAAAACCAACAACTTGAACAGCAACTTGCAGAGAAAAAGGAAAAAATTGAAACTATACTTAAAGAGAATGAAAAATTAGTAGTAAAATATAATGTTTATAATTATGGAGATAAAATTCAACAAGATAAAGCTTATTCAATAACAGGTGAAGCATTAGATTTGTTGATAAATAGACAAAACCAAAAAGCTATTGAAGTACTACAAAGATTAAGAAAAAAGTTCGAACCTTACTATCTTGGTTCTAAACAATTTTATTTGGCTGGCGAAGTTATGCGTGAAATTGATATTCAAATAGGCAAAATCAAAGGACTAGGTGGTGGAGAGAATGAATAAGGAAGATTTGATAAAAAAGATTAAAGCTTTAGCCGATAGAGGTATAGGCGGAGAAAAAGAGAACGCTCAGAAGCTACTCAAGGAGCTTATGCAAAAATACAATATCAATGAAGAAGAAATTGGCGAAGATTTAATTAAAGAATTTGATATTAAAATGCCTAAGGTTTATAAAGCTGCTGAGTTGGCGAATCAGGTTCTATATTCAATAGTAGGTAAGGAAAATGGCGACACGAAAGGTTTGTTTAGTTGGAGAGGAACTAAACATTACTTTATTAGGTGCACAGCTGCAGAGTTTTTAGAGTTTGAAGCTAAGTTGAAATTTTATGCTCATTTTTTCAAAAAAGAATTAGACACATTTTACTCAGCTTTTGTGCAAGCAAACAGTATCTTTCCGCCACCTAATAAATCAAAACCGAGCGGTAAACATACTTTAACAGAAGAAGATATGAAAATGTTAGCTCTTGCAAGTAGGCTTGATAAACACGAGTATTTACTACAGATTGAGGGTGGTAAATAATGGACATAAACACTATCATTTTAATAATAATTTTTATTTTACTAATAGCTGGTATTCCTTTTTGTTTTTTTCTTGTTGGTTATAAGTTAACCCAATTTAACAAAGAGTGTGAGAAAGCTAAGATACGTGCGTTAGATACATTTAACAAAAACAAAGGGAAGATAGCTAAACAAATAGATAATCAAATAAAAGAGCTGGGAGGCAAAAAACAAATGCAAATAGATGAATTTGAGTTTAGAGATAAAAACGGCAATGAAATTGAGCCGACTAAAAATCAATTAGTGGTTTATATTAAATCTTTACATAAACAAATTAAAGACTTGAAAACACAACTCACAGTAAAAGACAAGGCACTGCAACTAGCTGTTGAAATATTCTGTACTGGTTCGCACCAAGATATGAAACTTGCAATAAAAAATATGGCGTTTGTAAGTGGCATTATACAGTATATTAAAGAGCAAACCGAAAGGGAATTAGAGGAGGATAAAAATGGCAAATAGACATTTATTAGCGGAAAATAAACTCGAAGAGTTTAAGAGTTGGCTTATTAAACACGACTGGCATATTGAACCAATAAAGAGTAAATATGAAGTTTTGAGAGCTAGGACAAGCACTGAAAAACAGCCTTTAATTGTTTACAAGAAAGATAAAGCTGGGTTGATTCATTTATCGTTAAGCGATTATAATTCAAGATTTGTTGTTGAGTTTATCAATGACAATAAAAACGAATCAGAGAAGAAACAGGCTGCTATACAAGAAGCAGAAAAGGTGGCGGAAGTTATCAGCAAGAAAGATTATGATTCTATTTACAACAAATATAAGTTAGCTATAACAGCAAACAATCAACTTGCAGACAAACTAAGTGAATCTGAGAAAAAAGTAAAAGACTTACAGCTTCAACTGTTTGCTTTTGTAAGAAATTCCTGTGTTGCTCCTGTTGGGTTAAAGCTTAAGAAAACACAACAGGAAATTACAGATAAGACTTTTGAAACAATCAGAGAGGCACAGAAGATAATTGACAGCGGTAAAATGAGAGCGTTTATGAATCTAGCGACAAACAAGGAGGACAGGTATGACAATTAAAGACGTGTGCGTTTTAATTTTAATAGTTAGTATCAGCTTTGTATGCGGAATTATTGCACTTGCAGCAGGCAAGATGATTGCTTTGTGTGAGGGGCTGATATTTGGCGGTGCGGCGATTTTAGCCGCCACCTTTACAATTTATCTGACAGCTAAAGAAAGAAGTCAGAATCAAGCAAAAGATGAGCAAAAACCTACTAAGAGTAAAAGGAGTTCATCTAATGCAAGAAAACGAATTTAACTGCAAAGACTGCTTAAATAAAAATACAGAGTTCTGTCAGAGTTGTGTAACGTGCGAATCTCCTAGCGGAAGAATAACAAGACCCACAAACTACAGAACACTGAGCGACTGTCTTATCAGAATTAAGTTGAGTGATATAAAGCCTCCTTTGGGGTTGAAACCACGATATATTCACGATGAGCAGAGGGCAGATGATATTTGTCGTGCTATGATACGATATATGAATAATAAACAGCCGATACCTATTGAATGGCTTGAGGAATACAACGAACTACGAACAAAAGATAATAAATCAGGTGGCGGAAGAAGTGAGCCACGTTTGTAGGAGGCGTCTATGGCAAGACAGAAAATGTACTTTAAGTATGACATACCAACAAGTGTTGTTGAGTTGGTAAAAGCGGTATGTTCAGACTACAACCGCAGAGAAAGAGCCATAAAATTTGGTTCTATCACAGGTGAGGTACTTGACAGATACATATTCCTAAATACAGCTATTGATAAAGCTCTTGAATGTATTGAAGCTGGTATCAGGAAAGATATGTTGAGTGATATAAGTAAAAAGCGTGGTTTTCAGTTTTCTGCCGCTTCAATGCTCATTTCTAAAGACGCATACTACAGGAGAAGAAGAAAACTGATTTACGACATTGCAAAAGAGTTAGCTTTATTATAATAATAAATATATATATTGTATTAAATTATTTCTAGTAGAGTTATTATATATATAAATTAAAGTATATTAGACACAATTCAGCTTATCGCATAATAAATAATGACAAAACAACCTAAAGTATGTGATAAGATAAATAATAGATAATGTGCCAAATACCCTTTGAGGTTAGAGCCCTTTTATTCCAAAACGGAGTAATTGGGCTTATTTTGTTTTTATGAGGAGTGAAACGAAATGAGTCAAGAAAGTAAGAAGAAATCAACAAAATTCAAAAAAGGTAACACCATAGGCAAAGAAACTAGATTTGAAAAAGATAATAAGGCTGCCTGTAAATATAAAGAAGAGTACTGCGACAAGATTATTGAGTTCTTTAATAAGCCTGCAACAAGGGTAGAATATAAGGAAACTTATTACAAAGGCGAACTGACAAGCAGAACACCTATTATTGTACCAGAGGCTTACCCAACATTTGAATTGTTTGCAGCAAGTTTAGGTGTAACTGCAGATACTGTGAGAAATTGGACTGAGATTAGTCCCCGATTTAAGTTCTATTACGCACGTGCGAAAGAAATACAATTAGGAAAGCTTACGTCAATGGCTGTTACAGGCTTATATAACCCTGTATATGCAAAATTTGAAGCTGTAAACAATCATAATCAGAAAGACAAGCAAGAGATTGATACAAATATCAAAGAAATGGCTATTGACGATAAAACAAAAGCTCTTATAGAGCGTGTGGAGAAGCGTCTAAATGCCGAGCAAAAAAACGAGTAATATTCCTCACTCAGTAATCAATTATAACGACTATGTAAACAAGATACTTAAAGCCGAATTTGAATACTGTAAAACACACTTAGTTTATTGGGCTAACAATTATTGCGTAATAGAAGACAAAGACTCTCCTGAGATAATTATTCCGTTTAGAGGTTGGGACGCTCAGAATCAAACATTATTAGATTTTGAGAGATTTAGACTTAACCTGATACTGAAAGCAAGACAAATGGGTATCACGTGGATAGCATTATACTTTTGTACACACGATTTGATATTCAATCTTGGACACACAGTTGTCGCCCTATCTAAGACTGAGGACGACGCAAAAGAGTTAGTAAGGCGTATGAGTGTCATCTTAGACAATATGCCTGAAATATTGCAGGGTGGCGGCTTGATATGGCGTGCAACTTCAACTTCTGTAATTATTACAGACGGCGAGGGGAAACTTATATCAACGTTCAAAGCTTTTCCTGCTTCGCCTGCTGCAGGACGTTCCTTTACAGGAAACATTTTGCTTTTGGACGAGTGGGCGTTTCAAGAGTACGCAGAAGAGATATGGACTTCTGCATACCCAACTATTAACCGTCCAACGGGTGGTAAGGTTATTGGCTTATCTACAATCAAAAAAGGCACGCTTTTTGAAAATTTGTGGGTAGAAGATAACGCTTTCCATAAAATATTCCTTTCTGTGTTCTCAGACCCTCGTAGAACGCAAGAATGGTACGAAAGCACGGCTAGAGATTTAGGTGTTAAGGTAAAACAAGAATACCCTAGAACAGCTGAAGAAGCATTAAGCAATTTGGGTGGTAGTTACTTCAATGAGTTTGATTATAACCTACATACTTGTGAACCATTTAAGATACCTGAAGATTGGTCAATATACAACACTATGGACTATGGGCTAGATATGTTTGCTCATTATAAAGTAGCAATAGATAACGAAAAGAATGTATATGTATTTCACGAGATTTATGAAAGCGGCTTAATCATATCTGACGCAGCTGCTAGAGTAAAAGTTGCTGAATTAGTTGAGAATGAAGACGGCACAGTAGATGAGTGGTATAAACCACGTGTAAGGCTTGCTCCTCCTGACTTATGGAACAGAAATCAAGAATCAGGGAAAAGTAAAGCTTTGGTATTTTATGAAAATGGTCTTGAACTCACTAAGTCAAACAACGATAGGTCTGCAGGGTGGTTACAGGTTAAAGAACTTATGAAAGTTTTAACAGCACCTGACGGCTCTAAATATTCTAAATTTAAGATATTTAGAACTTGCCCAAATTTAATTAGGACTTTGCCTCAAATTCAAATAGATGAGAAAAACCCTGATGATTGTGCTAAAGAGCCACACGAACTAACTCACGCACCTGACGCTTTGAGATACTTTGCAATTTATTGGACACAACCGCCTGAATCTAAACAAAGCAGAAAAGTAAAATATCGTCCAGACCAACTAGAAGATTATTACAATGCACGTAGTGAAGAGGAAAGACGGTTGATTATTAAAAGATATGGAGAACCTGAACTATGAAAATAGAGTATGAAAATCAAACAAAGTTAGCGTTCTTTCAAGAGCTTTATAATGAAGCTAGGTCAAGTGCAGATAAAATGTATGAAAAACTAGACCAAAACATTAAACAATACAAGGGCGACGCAAATATAGACGGCTCTGACACTCCAGCAGAACAGGTAAGAAATGTTACTTATGAGCTGATAGAAAGTCAAGTTACAAGCTATATTCCTAACCCCTCTGTAAATGTAAAAATGTATAGCGAAAAAAATGAGCGAAATGCAAAAAGCATTGAAACGCTACTTAAAAATAAACGTGATGAGTTGCCTTTTGAAAAATTAAACGATATTGACGAAAGGTTTAACCCTATTTATGGCGGCTCTGTTTGGTTGGTTGAATGGGACAACTCTATACGTACTCATAACACTGTGGGCGACGTTAAATTGAGCTGTATTAACCCAAACGACTTTACAGGGCAACCAAATATTTACGATATTGCAGAAATGGAATATTGTTTTGTACAGTTTGAAACAACTAAAGACGATATTGTACGTAAGTATGGTGTTCGTCCTACAGTTGCAGATGAAACAGAATCAGATGAAAACGCTGACGACAAGACAGCAACTTTGTATGTTTGTTATTACAAAAACGAGAATGACAAAGTTTGTCAATACATTTGGTCGGGCGATACAGAAATATCTGATATTGAAGATTATTACGCAAGAAAAATATACGTATGTAAAAACTGCGGCAAACGTAAAGAAATTTGTAATTGCGATAAGCCTAAATATGAGCTTCTGAACGACGAGTATGAAGAAGTTGATAGAGATATAAATCTATCTGACGGCGGTGCAATATCTGCTCAATGCGAGATTATAGAAGACGGACAAGTTGTAATGGAAACAAAACAACAGCAAGCAATCAATGAGGACGGCAGCGTTGCACTTGAAAATATAAACGGTGTTGTATTACCTAAAATGGTTGAGATTCAAGTACCTAAAATGGAACAAACAAAACTTCCTTATTACACACCAAATCTTCTTCCTGTTGTTATTCGTAAAAATATATCTCAAGAAAAAAGTTTATTAGGACAATCAGATTGTGAAGCTATACGTCCTCAGCAACAAGGTATAAACAAGATAGAATCAAGAATTATACAAAAATGCTTAGGTAGTGGCGTATTTCCTATAGTACCTGAAAACTTTAACGGAGAGCTTGATAATAGCCTTTTTAAGAAAGTGTTTAGGGCAAACCAAGCCAATGCAAAACTCTATGGAAGAATTGACTTACAGGTTGATATTTCAAGAGATATTGCTGAAGCAGAAAGACTATACGACCAAGCAAAGCGTATCTTAGGCATTACAGACAGTTATCAAGGGCAATATGATAGCTCTGCACAAAGTGGTAAAGCTAAACAAATACAAGTTCAACAGGCGGCGGGACGTCTTGACAGTAAACGTCAAATGAAAAATGCTGCTTATGCCGAAATAGACCACATTATATTTCAATATTATTTGGCTTATGCAGATGAGCCTAGACCT
>OIZL01000655.1_pt1 | contig 23642 bp, 20 predicted proteins | sample 1588541 | NCBI WGS metagenome assembly OIZL01 (sample SAMN03283285) | human gut metagenome | biome: human-associated habitat; material: feces | host: Homo sapiens | place: Peru | collected 2012 | reverse complement strand
GTAATGGTTTTAAAAACTCAAACTGTCTAATCTATAGGGTACATTTTAGATTAAAGTGTCCTTGACAAAGGGTACACTTTAGAAAAGCCTAGTTTTTACTAGGCTTTTTGTTTTTATGCTACATTTTATGTTGTATATTTCAGAGCGTTTGCTTTTTTCAATACACTTGCGCAGCACAGACAGATAAAAGATATGGGAAAAGAGGAAGAAGGTATGAGTAAATACGACAATCTATGGAAGTGGATCAAAGAAAATGGAGACGACAGCTTCAAACTGACCTATGATGAGATAGAAAAGATTGCAGGGCTGCCGCTGGATCATTCGTTTCTGAAATATAAAAAGGAACTGACGGAATACGGCTATGAGGTTGCCAAAATCTCAATGAAGGAGCAGACGGTCGCTTTCCGAAAAGTGAATTGAAAGAGAAAGACGTTTGAGTAGTAGACAGAAATGAGGATAAGATGAGTATCAGAAAAGCAAAAGACAGCGATTTATCGAGGGTCGCCGAAATATTTGTATTTAACAACCGGATCAATTATTTCCCGATATTTAAGGATGAGAGCTATTCCTTTGGCGAGATGCAGGTGGTTTCGCTGATAGATAACTATTTTTCGAAGAGAGAAGTCATGGAAAACCTGTATGTTTTCGATAGCGGGGTCATAAAGGGTTTCATACAGATGAATAAGACAGAAATCTGTAAGCTGTATGTGGATCCCTGCTTTCAGGGAGAGAGTGTTGGTCATGAACTGATCGAATTTGTCATAAAAGAGTTTGGAGCCTCCCATTTGTGGGCGCTGGAGAAAAATGTCAGGGCGATTTCGTTTTATAATCGGCACGGCTTCCGGTTGACCGGGCAGAAGGAATTTGAGGAAGGCACAACCGAATATCTGGTAGAACTCAGACGGTAATGGTTCTGTGCAGAAGCTAAGAAATTGTAGGTTTGTCAAACATGTGTTACACCGATGCCAGATAATCCTTTAATACCTGATTGGGTGTCTTCCATCCTAAAGGACGCATGGGAAAGTTATTGTAATCCCTGCGATTATACACTTTCAACTGTTTGGCGAAGTCCTCAAAAGAATAAAAAGTATGCGTTGCATAAAAACGCTCATTATCCTTTCGATGGCTTCTTTCAACCTTTCCGTTATGCCGTGGTGTAAATGGACGTATGACCTTATGGTGGATTCCATGCTGCTCCAGATGCACCTGAAATAGTGTGGGTTTGTCACGGTGAGAGGTAAAACGATTGGTAAACTCCGTTCCATTATCGGTCTGGATACACTTAATGGGCAACGGAAAGGCTTTCACCAGATGTTCTATAAACATAGCAGAAGAATACGTGCTGTGTTCCTCAAATGCTTCCACAAAACGCCATCTGGAATATTCATCAATGGCGGTATACTGAAAGAACTGTTTGCCAATGACCCTGGAGTTTTTAAGACATACGGAAGGAACAAACTTTACATCAACCTGTATGCGCTGTCCCGGATAATCCATCTGTTCGTAAGGCTTAGGAATATATTTGGGATTGGGCGGATGAACTGCCATAATGCCCTGCTTGCGGAGAAATCTGTATAGTCCGGGAATGGAGCGGGAATAACCACGCTGCATGAGTTTGACCCAAAATACAACAAGACCGGCATCCGGGTTACGTCTGCGCATATCGGAGATCAGCTTGATCTCTTCAGGAGTATGCTGGTTTGGGTGATGGTGTGGTCTGCGGGAGTGGTCACGAAGGGACTCTATGGAACCGTCATAACGCCGTTTCCAACGATAAATGTATTGACGGTTGGTTTTATATTTGACAGCAGCCTTAGTGACACCAAATCTTTCAGCGTATTTGATTAAGGATAGACGATACCGCATATCTTGTGTTATAGTAGCCATAGCAGAGAGCTCCTTTTGGTTTGTTTTTGTTGTGGTGACTAAAATATAACACAAAGGCAGTATCTCTGCTTTTTAAATATTCAGTTGTAACATATGTATTGTAATCCTACAAAAGAGTGAAAAAATTTTTTTATTCCCTCTTGACTCTGACGTTACGTCATAGTGTATAATTCATCTTGTTTGTAGAGTTAATATTCAAAGTAAGGGATATAAAAATTTCAAGAATATCAATATCAGAAAGAGAATGTAGAAAAATGATTAAAACTAAAAATACCAAACAGGTAATGGACAAATACGAGACTGAAGCTATCAAACGATGGGGCGAACGAGCAGAAAGCTCAATCGAATTATGGAAAAGCTATACAAATGACCAACGAGATTTGGTGTTACAAGCAATGGATGAAAACTATAAAGTAATTGCACAATTAATGCATGAAGGTGCTTCAATGGATTCTCCAGAGGTTCAGGAGCGTGTGAGAATATGGCATGAGCAACTTTATTATTTTTACGAACCGTCAATTGAGATAATCGAAAACCTAGGAAATATGTATAAAAACGAATCGGAATTTCGTAATTATTATGAAAAAATCGATCCTGAGCTTCCAGATTTTTTTGGGGATTCTATTGCATATTATGCTGACATATTAGCCACAAAATGGATCGAATCGCAAGTATTACAACTGAAGGAGTAACGAAATGAATAATAAAAATGTAAATGAACGATTTATATCACCATTATTGCAAAAGGATAAGGCTGATACACCATTTGTATTAGAAACACCCCAAAAAACTTTGGAAGATTTAGTACTTCCGGAAGTAACTAGACAACAGATAGATAGCCTGTTACAGAAAGTAAAACTGCACCAAGTATTATATGAAAATTTTGGTTTGGGTAAGGTAGATTTAAGCGGTGGGCGGACAGCTATTAACTTATATGGACCTCCGGGAACAGGTAAATCTGTTACTGCCGAAGCAATTGCAAATGCTTTAGGAAAACAAATGATTCGTGTAAACTACGCAGAAATTGAGTCCAAATTTGTAGGAGAAACCCCAAAAAACATTAAGGAAGCTTTTCATTTTGCAAAGGAAAATGATGCCGTTTTATTTTTTGATGAAGCAGATTCTATTTTAGGGAAAAGACTGTCAAATGTAAACCAAAGCACAGACCATGCCGTGAATGTCAGCCGCTCTGTTATGCTGCTTGAACTAGATTCCTTTAAAGGAGTAACACTTTTTGCAACCAACTTTATGTCTAACTATGATAGTGCTTTTGTACGTCGTATCATAGGACATATTGAAATGCCATTACCCACGGAACAAGGCAGAATGCAGCTTTATCAGAAAATGATTCCTAAAGAATATCCGAAAAACATTACTGACGAAGAGCTGTATCGCATTGTATGTCACTCAGAAGGTTTGTCCGGTGCGGAGATTTTAAATGTAATTATTAATGCAGCTGCTTATGCACTAAACAGAGAAGGAATTGGATGTAAAGTTGTTTTACAAGATTTCGAGCTTGCAATCGAGGGGGTTAAGAATGCTAAGAAAGCCAATCTACAAATAACGTAGTTCCGGAGGGAAAGTGATATGAAAATTAACAAAGTAGCAAAGCTATCAGGGGTCACAGTTCGAACATTACATTACTATGACCAAATTGGGCTTCTGCATCCGAGCGAAACAACTGATGCCGGATACCGTATTTATAATGCAAAAGACTTGGAAACTCTACAGCAAATTTTATTTTTTAAAGAATTAGACTTTCCCCTTAGTGATATTAAGGAAATCATGTCATCTGAAGGTTATGATAGACATGATACCCTTATTAAGCATATGGAACTTTTAGTACAAAAGAAAAAAAGATTAGACACACTTATAGCAACATTAGAAACTGCCATACAACAGAAACATCATGTCGACTTTCACGCCTTCGATATGTCCGAATTTAATGAGTTGAAAGAAAAATATGCTACAGAAGTAAAGGAACGCTGGAATGAGACAGACGCATACAAAGAAAGCGAACAAAAAACAGCTGGATATGATGATGTACAATGGAATATACTAAAAGGCGAAGGTGCTGAAATTTTGAAATTGTTCGGTCAGAACCGACACTTGAGACCAGATAGTTCAGAAGCAAAAAAACTTGTAAAACGCTGGCAAACATATATTACTCTTAACTTTTATAACTGTACAAAAGAGATTCTTTCCTGTCTTGGATTAATGTATATCAATGATGAACGTTTTACAAAGAATATAGACCAAAATGGTAAAGGAACTGCACAATTTATGTCAAAAGCCATTGATTATTATTGTAATGACAAATGATATATTGAAAGCTCATACAACAGACAAGGATGTATAAATATGTCCTTGTCTGTTTTTGGTTAGGTCATATCTTTACCATACTTCAAGGAAATCCTCTGCGTCAATCCATATCTGCATAGTCCCATCAAGATATAACCTTGCATATTCCAATGGATTATCTAGCGCAAGAGCATTCAATGCACACTCTGTATTAGTAGTAGTTGCAGAAAGAATATACATCCATCCCTCTATTGACACCCCCTCCGTTTCAAAATATAATAAGCAATACACATCGAACAATGCATATCAATTAACGTAGTTGTAAATGAAAGGATACAGACTATGGCTCCGAAGGTAAAATTTACAAAAGAAGAAATGGTAGAAGCGGCTCTGCGAGTTGTGCGGGCAAAGGGAATTGACAATCTGACAGCAAAAACGATAGCTGATGAGCTTGGCACTTCCACACGACCGATCTTTACAGGCTTTGGCTCTATGGATGATCTCAGGCAGGGAGTCTACGCCGCTGCGGTGCGTGTGTATGACGACTACACCGATGCAGGTTTAAAGGAGGAAATTCCGTTTCTGGGCGTTGGAAAGCAGTACATACAGTTCGCACGGAAAGAACCGGAACTCTACCGCTTTCTGTTTTTAACACGGATGCCGGAATACAGTGCCGTGAAGTCAATGCAGCATTTGCAGGAACTGGTCCGCCCGACATTGATGGAAATTTACCATATCACCGCAGAAGAAGCAGACTTGTATTTTCGTAATCTGTGGCTTGTGGTGCATAGCCTGTCGACCTTGATCGTGACCGGTGACTGCCCCTACTCTGACCGTGAGATCGCGCAGATCCTGACCGGGTTCAGCATCAGTATCTGCAAGTCCATCAAGGAGATTCCCGGTTTTGCAGCAGGTACTTTTGACCGCGATGCGACTTTCGGGGAACTGGTCAGCGGGTAAACAGCCTTTAGCAGCAGGAGAGAGATCATCTGCAGGGGCGTCTTTTTCAACAGACTGTTCAGAAATAGAGATTTGTGTCCGCGCGCACTTGACACAAACCCGGTATGCGAAAAAGTGCGTAGAAATGAGGTTTCGTATGGATATTTGGGAAAAACTTTATCAACAGGCAAAAAAAGAATATCATCCGGAGGATGTATCGCCGTTTGTTTACGCGCACCATGTTGTTTGCGCGCTGGAAAGTGAGGACGGAACCATTTATACGGGCTTTTGCATTGAGTCCTGCAGCGGTGTTATGAACCTGTGTGCTGAGCGGGTTGCCGCCTTGAATATGTATGTGAACAGTGGTCAGACCAAGATAAAAAGAATGATTGCTTTCCGGGATAAAGCTCCATCCGGCACCGGGAGTGGAATGCCGTGCGGTGCGTGCCGTGAGTTCTTGTATCAGTTAAATGAAGAGAATGAAAACATGGAGATCATGGTGGATTATGAGAGCAGAGAAACCGTTACTCTCAAAGAAATGATGCCGAACTGGTGGGGAAAAGACCGTTATGCGGGCAAGGAATGATCTGGAAATTAAAAATGCATTGCCGTTCTTTCACAGCGAAAATGGTGATGGAAATCAATTATATTACGAGGAAAAAGGGAGCGGCGAGCCGTTTATCTTTCTGCACGGAAACGGAGAGAACAGTTCCTACTTCAGAAATCAGATAGAGCATTATCAGAACAAATACCGTGTGCTTGCTAGGGTTTTCCGACGGAGCGAACATTGCGATGACATTTGCGATGAAGCATGTTAGACGGTATCTATCCGAAAGTCCCGGCTGTAAAGCAGTTGGCGATCTTAAACCGGGATTGTCTGGAGTTTGTGGAAAACTTCTTGTCAGCGTCTTGTGAAGAAAGCAGCAAAGAACAGGAAAGCAAAGGGATTGTTGTAGCAGCAACGGAAAACAGCAATTATGTCTATCATATGTTATCCGTGGCAAATGCGGCTACGACAATGACTATGGAAACAACTATAAAGATCTATATGCCAAAGAGGATTTGGAGATCTTGAAGAAAAACGCTCTGTCAATTACGGTAGCAGGCGGCGAACATGAGGGAAACCTCTATGACCCGACCGTCGCAAAGGCAGCAGCCCTCGATGATAGTGAGAGTATTGTTGCTTATTATCAAAACATTTTAGAAAATGCGGAAAGCATTGCCGATGAATCCGGGGAACAGAAAGAGCAGATAGAGGCGCTGGCAAATGTTTTTATCAAATGCTACGAAATTTATGATAAAGAGGTATGGCCAATAGAAAAAGAGCAGCTTCAGGCACAGGTCGAGATGTATCAGAAGAAATTTGATGAAGTGGATCTGGTGTCGGAATGGGAAGCCATGCTCGGATATCGGGCGAAAGATGATTTTTACGTCATGTTTGTAGATTCGTTGAAGGATGGACCGGAGGCAATTCTGATAGATGATAATAAAGATGTTTTTATGGTTTTCGAGGATATGGAAAGGAAGATAAATTTTATTTCCCATGAACTTGGGGTTTCCATCATAAAGCAAAATGGATTCTATGGAATGAAGGACGCTTCGGAATTGCTGATGTATTACGGTATATTTGAAGGAGTGGCGGAGTATTACAACAGACAGATCTTTAGCGGGTATGAGCTGGAAGGCACATGGGATTATGATATGGTAGATAAGATCCAGAAGATCGATGAGAAGAACCAGTTTGAGAATGCTGGGGAGCTGTTCTGGGCAGCTGTCGATGCACTTGCTGGTCCATCCCACGATCAATAGCCACAGTACGCATCAGCCATTCTGTTCACTTCTCCACCGGCAGGACAAGTCTTGAGCAATATCTTCGCGTTTCGATCTCGCGCCCGGTGTAGGGCGCAACGATACCAAGGACGCGCGGAAAACCTGCAGGCGTCAGATTGCGCGCTTTTACCTCGCGGCCCAGCGTCAGCCATGCTTCGTCTATACCAGAATAATCGCCGTTGTACAGCACGGACAGCGCCCGACATTCCGGGAGCACCACCGCGTCCGCAGGCGCGTTTTTCGGACGCACGGGAACGCAGACGGTATAGGGGTAGGGCTGGTCGCTGATGTACCCCTCCAGATAGTCTGTCTTTTCTGAGATCGTGAAAAGCGGTTCGTCGGAGAGCACACAGCCCCGTCGGATGCACTCACTGTAAAAATCGTACATATCGGCGTACTTCTCCGCGATGGTATGCCCTGTGCAATGCCGCATCAGGCAGGTCACGGCGGGCAGATACATCACCTGTACGGAAATGCTCAGTTCTTCCGTCGCGCGCAGCCGCAGCTCCTCCACGCTGCGCTGGAGGTCACGCAGACGGTTTTCCAACACCGCAAGAGCCTCCGACACCTCGCCGCCGCAGGCAAAATAGTCTGCGATCTCTTCTGCGCTCAGTCCCATGGTCTTGAACTTTTCAATCTGCAAAATACGGGCGACATTATGGTTGTCATAGTACCGCCGCCCGCTCTCCGGCGCGATGTAGGCGGGAGTGAGCAGACCCTTTTCTTCCAGGCGCATCAGCGTGCTTCGGGAAACGCCGCAGGCGCGCGCTGCCTCTGAAATTTGAAAAAATTTTTTCGTATCCTTTTCCATAAATTTTCCTCCAGCATGTCTTGATTCGTTCATGGGTGAACGCATTATAATGCTATTATAAGAAAACCTGTGCCGATGTCAAGCCTGACGGCAGGCAAAGAACACCGTGGCGCGGGTACGGATGACAGCCTTCAGGAACATGAAGGCTTTAGGAACGTTGGAGAGGAGTAGAAGAACGATGAAGATTGGGAAACAAATATTATCCATACTTGTTTCAACCTGTCTTGTGATGGGGATGCTGCCTGCGGTGTCTCTTGCCGCAGAGGACAACGGCGAGATCAGCGAAACAGGCGGTCTGTGCGAACACCACACTGCCCATGACGAGACCTGCGGTTATGTGGAAGGGATCGAGGGAAGTCCCTGCACCCACGAACACGGGGCGGAGTGCTATACCGAGGTCACAAGCTGCACCCATAGGCATACGGAGGAGTGTTACCCGGTACTGGATAACGACATTTCTGGCAACGATGCAACGCCATCTGAGCCTGTGGAGCCTACCGAGTGCAGCCATGTATGCAGCGCGGAAAGCGGATGTATTGTGCAGGAATTGAACTGCCTGCATGAGCATGACGAAAACTGTGGATATGTACAGGAAGTGGAAGGACACCCCTGCACCTATGTCTGTGAATTGTGCGGTCTGACCGAGATCACGGAATGGAGCTGGGTGGATGAGCAGGAGATCATTGACCCGGAAAGCGGCGTCCTTGCCCTGCCCGGAGCCAGCGCGAAAAAGCCTGTGCTCTATGATGAGATCGTGGATATGCTCCCGACGGAGATCACAGCCACCACAGAGGACGACACAGAGACGGTCACGTTGGACGGCTGGGACTGCGACAACTATCCCGAGGAGGGAGCCTATACCGGCAGCTACCTGTTCAATGCGGCGCTGCCCGACGGTTATGCGTTGGCAGAAGATGCGCCTGCCCTTACGGTGACGGTGAAGTTTGGCGGCGTGGCGGTACTGGAGGCAACAGTGCACAGCGGCGATCATAGCCACCCGATCTGCGGCGCAGCGCACAAGGATATCGGTGATCACAAGGGTACGTGTGAAGCTGTCGAATGGATAGAGTGGGATGGAACAAGTGAGATTACATACGATTCTAATAACACCGCTTATGTCTATCTGACGGGTGATGCGACACGAAATGCTACCCTTAATGTAAAAGGAGGTTATACGCTTTATCTCTGTCTGAATGGTAATAGTATAAGAAGATCTAGTAGCGACGAGGTCATCGCCGTCGGGGAGAGTGCATCACTCATACTGTGTGACTGCAAAGACGGCGGTACAATCACTCATTCGTCTGGAGCAAAAGGAAAGGGCGTGAGGGTTGGACAAGGAAGCACGGCTACCTTTGTCATGTACGGCGGCAAGATCAGCGGAAATAGTACAGATGCATCCTGCTGGGGTTCCGGCGGTGCAGGTGTGGAAATACACAGTGGCACTTTCAAAATGTATGGTGGAAAAATCACGGATAACAATGTAAAAGAAAGGACCAACTACGGTGGTGGGGGTGTATGCGCGCATAGCGGCGGTAGTTTTTACATGTATGGCGGCGAGATTAGCAACAACGAATCTTCAACTGATGGTGGCGGTGTGACTGTTTGGGGCTATGGTTCCTTTAAGATATCCGGTGGCACCATCAGCGGCAACAAGGCGACCGGAGATGGTGGCGGCATATGCACGAACGCTAGCCTTACGATATCCAGTGGTACGATCAACGGCAACACGGCGACTGGAGATGGCGGTGGCATATGGACGAACGAATACCTTAAGATAGACGACAACAGTACGATCAACGGCAATAAGGCGGCGGAGGGCGGCGGTGTATATTATAACGGCAGTTCTATAATGCAGATCCAAGATAGTAAAGTCACCCAGAATAAGGCGGCGGAGGGCGGCGGTATTTATGTGAACAATAGTTCCACACTGGAGATGTGCGATAGCAGCATCACCGGAAACACTGTAACGGGCAACGGTGGCGGTGTGTACAACAACGGTATGTTCCGAATTAGCGGTAATACGGAAATCAGTGGCAACAAAAAAGATAGTGCTGATAACAATGTCTATCTGCCAACCAACAAATATATAAACATTACGGATACGTTGACCGGCAGCAAAATCGGCGTAACAACGGAAGCAACACCGAGTAGTTCTAGCTATATTCGAATAGCTACGGGCAACAAAAAATGTGCCGATCCGGAAAAATTTCTGTATGAGAACGACGGAACCCTCTCTGTCAGTGTGATCGTCAGTAGCAGTGGCAGCACCGCTAATCTCGTCGTATGTGTCCACAGCTGGGGCACGGATTGGAGCTCGGATTCTTCCGATCATTGGCACGAATGTTCCATCTGCAAGGGCAAACAGGATACTGCTGCGCACTCCTATGATCAGGAGATCGTGGCGGATGGGTATAAGGCGTCCAATGCGACCTGCCAAGCCAAGGCAACATATTATAAGTCCTGCGTCTGCGGCGCAAAAGGCACGGAAACGTTTGAAAGCGGTGATACAAACCCAAACAATCACAGTGGCAGTTTGGGTGATGATTGGAAGTCAGATGACAGCCAGCACTGGAAAGAGTATTCCTGTTGTGGTATCCATGTTAATACAGCTAAGCACACGCCCGGTCCGGCTGCAACGGAGGAGGCTGCCCAGACCTGTACAGAATGTGGTTATGAGCTTGCTCCAAAATTAGGGCATAAGCACGTTTGGGGCGCATGGACTTCCAACGGCGATGGAACGCATACCCGCATTTGTACAAAAGACGCTAGTCATACCGAAACGAATAGCTGCTCCGGCGGCAAGGCTACCTGCCAATCCCCGGCTACCTGCTCCATCTGCTCACAGACTTATGGAGACAAGGATAAGAATAACCACACGGGCGGCTTCGAGGTGCGTGGTAGAGTGGAACCTACCACCAGCGCGCCGGGTTTTACAGGCGACACTTATTGCAAGGGCTGTAATACCAAGATTAAGGACGGCAGAACCATCCCTAAAAAGAAACCTGCTCAGGCGGGGAATACCAGCTCCGGTGATAATTCCGGCAGTGGAAACAGCTCCAATATCGGAACCGACAATGGCAGCAGCTCTAGTAACACTGCATCCACCCCTGTGACTACCCCTGCGGTCACCTCTGTGACTGTTCCGGTGTCCGGCGATGAAAAGACCATCCGGGTAGAGGCGAAGGTCAGCGGGACAACAGCTACTGTCGGAAAGGTTGATTTCTCAAAACTGGATACCGTCATCGGTGAAGAAGTAAAAACAGGCGTTGTGACCATCGACTTCTCCGTACTGGAGAAAAAGGTGGACACCGTAAAGCTCCCCGCCAACGTGATAAAGCAGATTGCGAAAGCGGTGAATGATCCGGACAATGATGCAGAAAGCCTTGAAATCGTCCTGACCGGTGGAACATCCATTGAATTTGATGCAAAGACGTTGGACGCAATGACTGCGCAGGCAAAGGATGCAGACATTATCATCTCCATCAGACGCACCACGGACAATATTCTGAATAACAAGCAGAAGCAGACAGTTGGCAGCCGTCCGGCGTGGGATGTCAGCGTTACAAGCGGCGGCAAGAATATCTTAGGCGTGGGCGGTAAGGTTACGGTTTCTGCCCCCTATGAGCTGGGCACCGGCGAAAAAGCCAACGGCATCGCGGTCTATTATGTGGACGCGAAAGGCAGCAAAAAACGCTGCGAAACCAGCTATGACTCGGTAAAGAAGCGGGTGAAGTGGAAAACAGACCATCTTTCCGTTTACATGATCGGGTATGATAAGAGCGGTAAGAAAGATAAGGCAGCTGGGGACACAGGAACTGTCAGTGTAGCAAAGGGTGATACCCTCTGGACTATTTCCAGAAAGTACGGCTGCACCGTATCAGAGATCGTGGCGGCTAACAGTGACTTGATCAAAAACCCGAACCGGATTTACCTGGGCTGGCAGCTCAATATTCCGCAAAATTAAGGAACGAAACATAACAAGGCGAAGAAATGTTTACCCCCCGGCACGTCTGGTCATTGCGACCAGACGCGCCGGGGCTTTTGTGGTTATCGTCTATTTAGTTTTGCGGTGTAAACTTTTTATCACAGGTGCGGAGTCCGTCGATATGTTCAAAGAGATCGGGTTTGATAGGAGCACCTAAAGGATCTAGGATAAAGTCAATTCCCTCGCGGCGTGCAAGTTTTGCCGCTGATACAAAGTCACTGTCTCCTGAAATCAGAATAATCTGCTCTACTTGACGCTTGTATGCCATAGAAGCTATATCAAGACCGATTTTCATATCAACGCCTTTTTGGTCTATTTCAATGCAAAAATCAGATTCTTGCAAATCAGCAAAAGAAATGGATCCATTACACAGCTTTTTGACAACATTTGGACGGATCGTGTAGTGCGCCTGCTCTTCGGCGAGCTTTCCAAGACGAATTGCAAATTTACGTTTTTTCTTCAATTCGGTAAGAAATTCATTCATCCATATGTATAAGTCTGTCTTGGATAGATCAACTTGCTTTTGCAGAAAGGGATGAAATAACCTCTTGGAAGTAGGAGGACAGTCATAATAAAAGATTCGATATAGTTCATTATGTTCTCCGTGCGAATTTAGGTGACGTTTACAATAATTTGCAAGTTCAATAGCACGCCGTTGCGCTATAACATCACCTAATACTATTTGTGCCCGTCTTCTATAAAAACCGCCGTCTACAAGTATTGCTGTTTTCATAATAGTATTCTCCGTAAAATAAAAAGCTCCAGGGTTCGGTCATTCTCATATATTGAGAGACGTACAACCTGAAGCATTATTAACGTGTAACCTCTGTTACACCTCTATATTATATGCACAGGTTATATTTGTCAACACACTATATGATAAAAATGTGGATATAGTAATAATTTATAATTGCAATATAGTGCACTCATTTCCGTGTGGATTTAATAAATGCCGCAAATTCTTTAATTCGGTCAAGTTCCTCTTTGGTGTATTCGTTTTCGTCAAAGTAAGCGGAAATGGTTTGAGGTTTGTTCGGAACAGAATTATCGGTTAAGTAATCCAGGGAACATTCAAAATAGGAACATAGTCTCTTTAAAGTAGACAGCTTCGCATTTTCAGATCCCTTTTTGTAAAAACCGTCTATAGTGGTATATGGGATTCCAGATTCTCTGGCAAGTTCCGCTTTATTTATATTCTTTTCTTCCATAAGTAGATCAAGTTTATAGGTAAGTCCCATGGTTTCACCTCGATTCTAAGTTGATTGTACTACCTTTTTACTGGCTCGTAAACATAAAAATTACCCTGTAACGTAAAAATACGACACAGGGTATGACACTTGATAACATGAAATGGAGAAATAATTTATTTGCTCTGGAAGATAATGGTACGCCCCTCTGATTTATGCTATTATAGAAATAGTATGTATTTTGATACCATGGCGGCATGACCTGTTTATATCTGGAACGGGCTCTGCGTATATAATAGTTGGTTGTTTGGAAAGAAACAGAAAGGTGAAAAGACAATGAGGGGAATGTCTGTGCGGAAAAAGAGATGGCTGATGATCGGCTTGGGACTGCTGGCGGCTGCGGCGGTGGCAGGCGGCTTTGGAATATGGCTGCAAAAGGAGAAGCAGAGTGTTTCCGGAGACAGCATCGTGGTGCAGGAGCAGGACTATTCGGTGCAGGATGAGGTGGAAGAAGCCGCGAGAAAACTGCAGAACGATCCGGCGAAGCCGACTGTCATTACAGATATCAACACGGTGGACAAGGAGATTGCCCTTTGCTTTGAGGGGAGTGCGGACAGGCTTGTGATCGAGCGGATCCTGGAATATCTGGAATTGCATGGGATGCACGCAACCTTTTTTATTGCGGCGGTGGATACCGCGGAGGATGAGGAGCTGGCGGAAGAGATCCTTGCGGCGGGACAGGAGATGGAGAGTTATTCGCTTTATGGGACGGCGCATATGGAAAAGATGAGCGACGAGGAGCTGATCGCTGATTTTTGCAGGGCGCAGGCAGTATACGAGGATAAGATTTCCAGAAAGCCGGAAATGCTCAAGTGCAACGCGACGGAGTATACGGATGAGCTTTTGGAGGCGGCGGACGCGTGCGGCTACCAAAGTGTGGTCTATCCGACGGTATACCTCAATTACCAGAGCTTCTATACGGAAAAGGCGGCGCAGGATTTTGTGAGCAGCCTTGGATGCGGACGGGTGCTCTCGGTGAAGCTGGGCGGATATCTGGATGAGACAGAGTACGAGGAGACAAAGCAGGAGGAAAAGCCGGCGAAGGATAAGCAGCCGGAGCTGGAACTGCATGAGCTGGAGGAAGAGGAGCTGACGGAGACGGACCGCCTTTTGCAGGTTGTGGAGTGGCTGCTGGGGCAGCTGGATGCGCAGGCTTATAAGACGGTGAGCCTGCGGGAACTGCCGGAGCAGGATCTGGGCGACATCGTATTAAAATATGAAGAGATCGAGGATCAGTATCGGGAGCAGATGACAGAGCCGGTCACAAGCGTACATACGACAGACCGGGAGACAGCCTTTACGTTCTTTGGTCTGGGAGATGCGGAGGAATTGAAGAATGTATTGCAGGTGCTGCAAAACCGGGGCATAGGGGCGACCTTCTTTGTGTCGGGAAAAGAGGTGGATCAATACCCGGAGCAGCTTCAGATGATCCGGGATGCGGGCTTTGAGATCGGAAGCAGCGGTTATAACGGAAAGAGCATGGGAGAGATGACGTTTGGGGAGATCTGCGAGGACATCTACAAGAACGACCTGCTTTTAGCGCGGGAGGGGATCGAGACCGATCTTCTGATGCCGCCCTACGGTCAGGTAACTGATGAGATAAAGATGGCAGCGGCGGCGATGGAGAAGCAGATCATCCTGTACAATGCGGCGCCTGCCAGAGCGGAGTATGTGTCTGAGGGGTACGATGCCAAAACATGTGTCAGAACCTACTTTTCCAAGGCAAGACCGGTTCTCTGCCGGGGAGATATCACGTGCTTTAACCTGAACGTATATGAGGATGCGGTTTCGGCGGCGGAGCTTGTAGATGCGGTCTATCAGGAAAAGGTTCTGCCGACGGCGTATGGAACCAGGGCGGACAGTATCCTGAGAGTGACTGATGTGTCAACGCTTATGGACCACACATGGGCGTATCCGGCTGCGACTGACGCGGTATGGCAGATGATAACGCCCGGTGGAAAGTCTGTGAGAACCTTGCAGGAATCCCTGGCAACGCACTATATCGGAAAGCCATGGCAGGAGCTTTCCGGGTTTTCGGAGGGAGAGCTTGCGGCGATAGATCAGGAGGGCAGGATACAGACGGGAGGAAGCGGCACGGTCTTTCTTACCTTTGACGACTGGGGAAACGAGGCGACGATCGGCAGGATCCTTTATGTCCTGAAAAAGCATGGCGTCAAGGCGAGCTTTTTCATCAAGACGGAATATGTGGAGGACGGAAGCACGGAAAATCTCCTGCGGGCGATCGCGGAGGACGGGCACGACATCGGATCCCATACAAACGAGCATATCCCGATCGACATCGGGGAGGATCAAGTCGGCTGGCTGCAGCAGGATCTGGTGAAGTCGAACCGGACGCTGGCAAGGATCGTGGGAAATACGGGGGCGATGAAGAGTTATTTCCGCCCGCCGACTCTGGCGGTCAACCGGACGGGAGTAAACACGGTGTACGACTGTGGGTATGAGTGGATCGTCTGTGGCGAGGTGAGCACGGGAGACTACCATGTGCAGAGCGTGGAAGAGATGTTCGATATCCTGCAAAACGGCGTGATCAACGACGATGGAAGCAGGACGCCTTTGCGGGACGGTACGGTGGTTGTCATGCACATCAATGAAAATTCGGTGTACACAGCGCAGGGACTGGATCGCTATCTGACCTGGCAGGAGGAGCTGCCGGAGGGAGATCCGGGCAAATTTCATTTTGCCAGGCTGAGCGATTATCTGAACTGACAGGTTTGGGGATGTAAGAGGGAAGAGCTATGGGAAGGAAGAAGAAGGAAGTACAAGATATTCTTTTGCAGGAAAAGAAGGACCGGCGTATGCTGTCCTATGTTCCGGATAAGCAGAAGGCAAGAAGCAATGTGGATCGCCGGGGAGGCAGATCTCTTGAGGATTTCGAGGGAAATGTAGCGGATTATATTAAGAGTATCCAGTCCGGGATCCGTTATCAGGTGGACTATCAGGTGCAGGTGACAGTAAAGACGGGCAGGAAGAAGCAAAGGTTCATTTGTAAGGGCATTGATGTTTCGACGACCGGAATCCTGCTCAGGATGGAGGAGGAGCAGCAACAGAAGCTGTTGCAGGAGGCAGAGCGGATCGTCCTTCACTTTGAGATCCTGCCGGGGAGTATGCCGGAGGGGTACGAGATGACGGTGAAGATCCCCGCAAAGCTGGCGCGCGCCGTGAGGACGACGGAGGGGGCGCTTCTGTGCGGTATGGTCTTTGAAAAGACGCTTGCACAGTACGAAGCCAGACGCAAGGACAGCTATATGCTGACGATCGCCAGCGCTTTGATCTTTTTCATCGTGGCGTTTATCATGATGATGCGGGCGGAGAGTATTATTTATTTTAAGTTTAATAAATGGTTATATCTGTACAGTATCATAGCGGCGGCGTTCCTGCTTTCCCGCTATCTGTTCGGGGCGCTTTACCGGCCGGTGCCGATCGACAAGGACTATACGCCGGGCGTCACGATCATCATTCCCTGCTTCAACGAGGAGGAGTGGATAAACCGCACGATCATGAGCTGTGTCAATCAGGATTATCCTTGTGATAAGCTGGAAGTGATCGTGGTCGACGATTGTTCCAACGATCATTCGGTAGAAAAGATCCGGGAGACGATCGAAATGCTGGAGAAAGAGGATTCCCATTACGAGATCCGGGATCGCGTTTCTTATATCGTACAGCCGCAGAACAAGGGAAAAAGAGATGCGCTCTGCGAGGGCGCGAAGGTGGCAAAGCATGACCTGATCGTATTCGTGGATTCCGACAGTTTTCTGGATCCCTTTGCGATCCGCAATCTGGTTCAGCCTTTTCAGGATCCGAGAATGGGCGGCGTGGCGGGACGCACCGATGTGGCGAATACATACACAAATGCGCTGACAAAGATGCAGTCAGTCAGATATTACATAGCTTTCCGCGTGATGAAGGCGGCGGAGGCGTACTTTGACGGCGTGACCTGTCTTTCCGGACCACTGTCCTGCTACCGCAAGGAAATCATCATCGACAATATGGACGCCTGGCTGAATCAGAAATTTCTGGGGCAGAAGGCGACGTTTGGCGATGACAGGGCGATGACAAATTTTGTCCTCAGACATCATCGTACCAGCTATCAGGATACGGCGATCTGCTCAACGATCGTGCCAAACAGGCATAAGGTGTTTCTGAAACAGCAGATGCGCTGGAAGCGTTCCTGGCTGCGGGAGTCGATCATGGCGGCGCGCTTTATCTGGCGCAAGGAGCCGTTTATGGCGCTGTTTTTCTACATCGGGCTGGTAGTGCCGGTCGCCGCTCCGGTGGTGGTGCTTTACAATCTGGTGTATGTACCGGTCACACAGAGAATTTTTCCGACAACCTTTCTGGTCGGTCTGTTTCTGATGTCGCTCATCATGAGCATGGTACAGCTTTTGCTGCGCAGGAGTACGACGTGGCTCTATGGGATGCTCTTTTGCATCTACTATGAGGCGGTTTTACTCTGGCAGATGCCGGTTGCCTGGGTCACATTCTGGAAATCTACCTGGGGCACGCGCATGACGCCGGAGGATCTCAAGGAGCAGGAGCGAAAGAAGCAGAGGAGAGCGGCAAAGAGGGGAGGTGTGATCGATGGCGAAACGCACGCCTGAGAACTGGGTTGCCAGAAAAAAACGGAAAAAGGTGGTCCGCTGTGTACTGGAGAGCGTCGCGCTGGTGCTTTTGCTGGCAGCGATCATCAGGGCACTTGTCTCCTTTTCCGCCTATGAACCCTATGACGCGGAGAAGGTAGAGATGGCGTCGGAGAAGGAGGATACCGGGTTTATCGCGCTGTCCTACTTTGGCGTTGACCGCAACGAGACAAAGACGTTAGTCAGCACAGACCGGCTGCGCGAGCATATGGATGCGCTGTCTGCCTCCGGCTATGTGACGATCAGCCAGCAGGATATCCTGGATTATTACCGGAAAGGAAAAGCGCTGCCAAAGAAATCGCTGTTCCTCATGTTTGAGGACGGAAGACGGGACACGGCGATCTTTGCACAGAAGGTCACAGAGGAGTATAATTATCTTTCGACGATCCTTACCTATGCGGATAAATTCGAGGCGAAGGACACCAAATTCCTGATGCCTGACGATCTGAAGGAGCTGGAGGACGGCAGCTTTTGCGAGCTGGGGACAAACGGCTACCGGCTGGAGTACATCAATGTCTACGACCGCTACGATCGCTTTCTGGGCAGCCTGAACACGCTGGAGTATGCGCATATCCAGCCGTACCTTGGCAGAAAATACAATCACTATCTGATGGATTATGTGCGGGACGAGTACGGGATTCCCAGAGAAAGCTATGAGCAGATGAAGGAGCGGATCGATTTCGACTATGACGGGATGGACCGGATCTATACGCAGGAGCTGGGAAAGCTGCCGCAGCTTTATGTTCTGATGCACTCAAACACAGGCATGTTCGGTGAGAATGAAAAGGTGAGTGCGGTCAATCAGGCGCAGATCTTTGATCTGTTTGCCATGAACTTTAACCGGGAGGGTTATGCCCTGAATACCAGAGAATCCTCGATCTATGATCTGACCAGGACGCAGCCGCAGTCCTACTGGCACACAAACCATCTGCTGATGCGCATCTGGGATGATACCCGGCAGGATATGGCGTGGGTGGACGGCGACAGGAAACGGAAGGCAGACTGGGAAGAGCTGAACGGACGGTCAGAATTTCAGGATAATGAGATCTATCTGACCTGTGAACCGGAGAGCGTAGGGACGCTGCGGCTCTCACAGAGCAGAGATTATCAGGATGTGACGGTGGACGCCGGACTGAAAGGAAATAAGCTGGGAGTGCAGGCGCTCTACCTGAGGGCGGATGAAAAGCTGCGCAGCGGGATCTGTGTCAGGGTCGAGAACGACGAGCTTTTTATCACAGACAATGGAAAAGAGATCTGTCATGAACGGCTGGAGGATATCACCGGGAAAAAGAAGGTTTCGATAGAAGAGGACGATCTGGAGGCACAGATCGCGGAGAAGGAGCTGGAGGTACAGTACGCCGCTACGGTGCAGAAGGGAAAAGACGCCGCAGTAGAGCTTGCGGTGCTTAAGGATCAGACACCAGGGACGGTGGAAGAGGGGGCGCAGGAGTACCGGGCGGCGTTAAACCTCAACGATCCGGGAGACAGGCAGCTGCACGTGGAGGTGCGCGGGGCTTGTCTGTCCGTTGCAGTGGACGGCTTCTATGCGGTGAAGAATCAGACGATCGAGACGACGGATCCCGGGTATCTGTACCTGCAATCCGGCTGGGGCGGGGAAGCCTACAGCCAGAGGAATCTGACAGACGATGTGTACGATGGCGTCTTTGTGGATGTCCGGGTGACGGAGAACACGGGAGCGGAGAAAGAAGCTGTACTGTACGACAATATGCTCCACGGCTGGGATCTGTTCTGCTTCCGGCTGGAGGCGCTTTGGAAAAACGTGCTGAACTGGTTTATCAATACCTTCTGAGCGCGTGTAAAAACAGGAGAGGAAACATAAGAGAATGAAGCAGTATCAGAATTATATCTTTGATCTATACGGGACACTGGTGGACATCCACACGGACGAGGAAAAGACGGCGTTCTGGAGGCATATGAGCCTTTTCTTTGGATATCAGGGTGCTGTCTACGATGCCGCTTTGCTGCAAAGACGGTATCTGGAGCTGGTCGCCGCAATGGAGCGGGAGTCGGCGCACAGCGCGGAAAAGCATTACGCGCATGAGTCCTATCCGGAAATCCCGCTGGAGAAGGTGTTTCAGGTATTGTATGAGGAAAAAGGAGTCTGTGCCGGGGAGGAACTGCTGCTTCACACCGGGCAGATGTTCCGCGCCCTTTCTACGGAATACGTGAGGCTGTACGCGAACGGAAAAGAACTTCTGACCGCGCTGAAGGCGGCGGGAAGAGGCGTGTACCTTCTTTCGAACGCCCAGCGCATCTTCACGGAGTATGAACTGAAATATCTGGGAATCTATGATCTGTTCGACGGCATTTTGATCTCCTCGGAGGAGGGATGCAAAAAGCCGGATGTGCGGTTTTTTGAGCTGCTTACGAGCCGCTTCGGACTGGACAAAAAGGAATGTCTGATGATCGGCAATGATCTGGAAACGGATATAGCGGGAGCAGCCGCGGCGGGGATGGACAGCCTTTATATTCCCTCTGCCATATCTCCCAGGACGCAGAAAGAGGGAAAGGCAACGTACGCGATGAAGCGGATGAACCTGAAAGCGTTGCAGACGAGGCTGCTGACCTGCTGATACCGGCAAAAAATTCCGGAGAAGTGGAGGAGTCCTTTTCCGGGCAGGACTTGTAACCCTGTGATACAGGGTGTAAAATAGCAGTATCAGCAAACGGAAATGGAGGTTATGACGATGGAATTTTTGGATAAACTGGGAGAAACGATCACGACCAAGGGAAAAGAGATGACCGGAAAAGCAAAGGAGCTGGCAGAGGTTGCCAATCTGAAAAGCCAGATCAATACCTGTGAGGAAGTGATCAAAAAGAATTACGTGGAGATCGGAAAGAAGTATTATGAGAAGCACGCGGCCGCGCCGGAGGAGGAGTACGACGAGCAGTGCAGGGCAATTGCCAACGCACAGAATGCGATCGTAGATCTGGAGAACAAGATCAAGGAGATCAAGGGAATTTAATAATAGACAAAGAAAATGGCTTGCCCGTCTGGGTAAGCCATTTTCTTTGATAAACTTTACTGGTTTGCGCCCTCCGCCGGTGGCTGTTGCGCTGCGGCTGCCGCAGCCGCAGCCTGCTGTGCCTGGATCGCACGCTGTTCCATCTCGGCGCGCTGTGCGTTGATGACTGCCTCGTAATTCGGATCAGAGAAGAACTCGGCGTTGTGAGGACACATATTGCTGGTTTGTGCTTCATTTGTGACGGTCGTCACCGTGCCGTCCGGACCGACTACCTGTGAGGTGGTTGCCGAGCCGCTCTGCAGGGAGACATCCTCGATCGGTGTCAGCTCCAGAACGCCCTCTGCCTTGAAGGGGCATCCCTCGCAGGCGGGCAGGTTGCTGTACTGGCACACCATTCCGGCGTAGTGTACGTCGCAGGTATCGGTCGGAACAGTTCCTTCCGCAAAGTATTCGGTCTTTAAGGTTCCGTCGCAGAGTCCTGCGATCGGGAGCTTCCCGGAGCGGGAACATACCGTGGCAGTCACGATTCCGGACGGTACCGGGAAGGACTGGCTGGGCAGATCCTCATGGATACGCGACATCACGGCGCGCCACAGTTTCTTGGCGAGATTCTTTTCATCGCCGGACAGCTTGACATTGTTGTCGTAGCCTGCCCAGGTGGTCGCGGTGTAGTACGGAGTATAACCCGCAAACCACACGTCGTTATAGTCGGAGGTCGTACCGGTCTTACCGGCGATCGCCATATTTCCGAAGTTGACGGAACCGCCGGTACCGCTTGTGACAACGTCTACCATGGCGTCTGTCAGCAGGAACGCGGTAGTCTCTTTGATGACACGTTTTGCCTGCGGCTGTGTATTGTCCAAAATGATATTGCCGTCATGATCGACCACTCTGGTGTACAGCTTGGGTTTGATATAGGTTCCGCCGTTGGCGATGCACGCGTAGGCGGCGTTCAGCTCTTCGTTGGTGACGCCCTTTGTGATTCCGCCAAGCGCAGTGGTCTGCTGGATGTCGGAGTAGATCTTTCCATTGATTTCCAGATGATCTACCAGCGTGGTGAACCCGAAGTTGACCAGATAATCGTAACCGAGCTGAGGCGTGATCTGTGTCAGTGTTTTGACAGCCACGATGTTCATGGAGTCGCGGATTCCGTCGCGCAGGGAGGAAAGACCGCGGTACTGTTCGCCGTACCAGTTGGCAACCGGACGTCCGGTCGCATAGTTAAAGGGCGCGTCATTCATCACGGTGGCAAGAGTCAGTCCGGCGCTGTCAAGTGCCGGCGCGTAGGTGGACACGACCTTAAAGGTCGATCCGGGCTGACGCATGGTGTCGGTGGCACGGTTCAGGGTACGGCTGCCGGACTTGGCGCCGCGTCCACCCTCCATGGCAACAATATAGCCGGTGCTCTGATCCTCTATGACCAGAGATACCTGCGGCTGTGGCGTCAGGGTGACATTTTCACCATAGACCTCATCCCCGTAGGACATGACTGCTGCCTTGTAGTCCTCGATATCCTGATAAGCGTCATCCTTGTTGGAATAGATCAGGTTGTAGCCGGAGGAACGGTTTTCTTTCCAGTAGGTACGGAACATCTCGGTGCTGTAATTCTCGCGGCTTCCGTCGCTCTTTTCCACGGTCAGCTCGTAATTGAGATACCACTTGACGTTCTCGGGGTAATTGCTTTCATCGGAGTATACTTCATCACAGATCCGCTGGATCGAGGGATCCTGTGTGGAGTAGATCTTCAGACCGCCGCTGTAGAGCAGGGTGTATGCCTGTGTCTCGTTGTAGCCGGCTGCGATCAGATCCTCCAGCACATCGTCTGTCAGTGCATCGACAAAGTATGTATTGACAGAGGAATCTTCATTTTCGGAGTCTGCGATCTGGATACGGGAGTAGACGTCATCTGCCATAGCCTCATCATGTTCCTGCTGCGTGATCAGATTCTGCTCCAGCATATCGTCCAGAACTTTTTCGCGTCGTTCGGCGTTCTTGTCCGGGTGCGTGATCGGATTGTAGCGTGAGGGATTCTTGGTGATCCCCGCGATGACCGCACATTCGGACAGCGTCAGATCGCTTACGGACTTGTTAAAATAACGCAGGGAAGCAGCCTGCACGCCGAGTGTATTCTGCCCCAGGTTGATCGTATTCAGATAATTGATCAAAATGGTGTCTTTATCCATCACCTTTTCCAGCTCAAGGGCAAGGTACTGCTCCTGGATCTTACGCTTGATGCGGTCGGCAAGGGAGTCCTCGCTCGTCCAGTCGGTAAAGACGTTGTTTTTCAGAAGCTGCTGTGTGATGGTGCTGGCGCCCTCTGTAAAAGTGCCGCCGGAAGCTATGTTCCGCAGACCGACAACGCCGGCACGGATGATACCTTTGATATCGATTCCGTTGTGTTCATAGAACCGGGAGTCCTCAATTGCCACAAAAGCGTTTTGCAGGTTTTTCGGAACCATATCGATCGTGACGGGGATACGGTTGGAATCGGTGGAAACCAGCTTGGCTGTCTGGTTGCCTTCGATATCATATACAAAGGTAGAAAAGCCTGACGGTGTGACATCGATGTTGCCGATGTCGGGTGCTGTTGCAATGACGCCTTTGAAAACGCCGATCCCGGCGCTTGCCCCGATGATAGCAATGCCGATCAGGGCGATTAAAAATATCTGAATAAACGTAAAACCTATTTTTCTGCTCCACTTTTTAGAAGTGGCGTTGAGTGCCTTTTGTCTTTCACGGACACCCCTTTTTCCATAATTCATGAATAATGCCTCCTAAATAACCTATCTTGCATTATAACAAAGATTACCGTCTAAATAAAGTTTTTTTCATAATATTAAGGATTGTCACCATTTTTTAACACTTCTATGCAGATCGCTCCGGGCGATTTGAAATGGGCAATTTTTTTCTTGTGTGAGCAACGGTGCAATGCTATACTGAAAAAGGATTTGCAAGAAAGACTATGCAGAAAGGAACGTATATGGAACCAGATCATTG
>OIZL01000654.1_pt1 | contig 23653 bp, 20 predicted proteins | sample 1588541 | NCBI WGS metagenome assembly OIZL01 (sample SAMN03283285) | human gut metagenome | biome: human-associated habitat; material: feces | host: Homo sapiens | place: Peru | collected 2012 | reverse complement strand
ATTTAACAAATTTTATTTTTACTTTGGTTCAATCTTTAGGAGCAATAATGCTAATCTTTGGTGTTGTTCAATTTGGTATGTCTTTTAAAAGCCATGATGCAAGCCAAAGAGCTAGTAGTGTAATGACAATAGGTGGAGGGTTAATAATTTGTTTTTCAAAAGCAATTATTACAAAAATATTAGGATAGGAGTTGTTGTAAATGAGTGATAATTGGGTTGTTCAAAACTTACAAAATGCACTTGATACATGGAACTCAAAATTAGCAGAAATTTGGAGTTTAGTTACAACTACACCAGAAACATTTAAAGGTGGTGCAATATGGAATGTAATTAAAAGTATTTATAATTCTATGCAAGGAATAGGACTAGGATTACTAGTTCTATTTTTCCTTGTAGGAATGATCAAAACTTGTGGTTCTTTTGATGAAGTTAAAAGACCAGAACAGGTATTTAAATTATTTATTAGATTTGTTTTGGCAAAAATAGTTGTTACCTATGGAATGACATTAATGTTGGATGTATTTAAAATAACACAGGGTATAACAGCAAAGATAATATCTACAGCCAATATTACTTTTAGTTCAAAAAGTACCTTACCTAATTCTATAATTACAGCAATAGAATCTTGTGGTTTCTTTGAATCTATTCCATTATGGGCAGTTACATTAATTGGAGGATTAGTTGTAACCGTTTTATCATTTATTATGATAATGACAGTATATGGTAGGTTCTTTAAATTATATTTGTATACAGCTTTAGCTCCAATCCCTTTATCAAGTTTTGCAGGTGAACCAACTAGCAATATTGGGAAATCTTTTTTGAAAAGTTATACAGCAGTTTGTTTAGAAGGAGCAATTATTGTATTATCTTGTATTATATTTAGTTTGTTTGCATCATCACCACCAGTAGTAGATTCAAGTGCAGCAGCAGTAACACAGGTCTGGAAGTATATTGGAGAATTAATATTTAATATGTTAGTTTTAGTAGGAACTATAAAAATTTCAGATAGAATAGTAAGAGAAATGATGGGACTATGATATAATATTCTATGAAGTCATTAAGTATAATATTAGCTAGATAAATAGTAATTTGTTGTTACAATGATTAGAAGCAATGCTAGTATTAAAAGATATTCTTGCACATGAATATTTAAATGAAAAAAATAGTACAAACTACATAAATTTAGAAAGATAAATTTTAATTAGTTAAATATCAAAAATATGCAAGGAATTGCAAGTATTTTTATAGATTAGTTTATATAGAACTAATCTATTTTTGTTATGGTATTGACAAATATAAAAAAAAGTAATATTATTAAATAGTTCAAAAATGAACAATCTAATTGTGAAGGGAGTAACTATGAATCTATTATATATAGAATATGTAAATAAAATTTTGCAGGTATATGGAACTAAATGTAAGCCACTATGTCAAGAAACAAAAATACCACAAACGGCTTTTGATATTTTGATGTTTTTATTTAATAATCCTAAATATAATACAGCACGAGATATTGTTAAGGTGAGAGGAATAAAGGCTAATTTGGTATCTATAAATGTAGATAAATTAGTAAATGAAGGTTATTTAGAAAGAAAAAACATTAAAGAAGATAGAAGAAAAACGATGCTGCAAATTACAGATAAGGCAAAACCGATTATAAAAAGAGGGAAAGAAATACAAGAAAACTTTTTTAAAGATTTATTTGCAAACGTAGATGATGAATCTGTAAAAATCCTATATAAGGTAATTGAAAACATTCAAAGGAATCTTGATAATATTATGAAAGAAGGTAAATAAAGATGGAAACTTTAATAACAATTATTGTTACTTTTTTGGCTGGAATGGGAGCAGGACTTGGAACAGGATTTGCAGGAATGAGTGCTGCAACAGTAATAACTCCTATTTTAGTTACATTTCTTGGAGTAGATCCATATATGGCAGTTGGTATAGCATTATCATCAGATGTATTAGCAAGTGCAGTTTCAGCTTATACTTATGGAAAAAATAAAAACTTAGATATAAAAAATGGTTTAATAATGATGGTTACTGTATTAATATTTACAGTTGTTGGCAGTTACATTTCAAGTCTTATACCATCAAAAATGATGGGAAATTTTTCAGTTTTTATGACTTTTTTACTTGGAATCAAATTTATTGTAAAACCAGTTATGACAACGAAAGAATCAATGCAAGCTGTATCTAAAAAGAAAAGAATTATACAATCAGTAATATGCGGAATGCTTATTGGTTTTATATGTGGATTTATTGGAGCAGGTGGAGGAATGATGATGTTGCTTATTCTAACAACTGTTCTAGGATATGAGTTAAAAACAGCTGTAGGTACAAGCGTTTTTATAATGGCATTTACAGCATTAACTGGGGCAATTTCTCATTTTATGGTAGGAGGAACACCAGACTTATTAATATTAGGATTATGTATAATATTTACTCTTATTTGGGCAAGTATTGCTTCAATATTTGCAAACAAGGCTGAACCTAAAAAACTAAATCGCCTAACAGGAATAATATTAGTTATTTTGGGTGTTGTAATTTTAGGATTTAATGTTTGTACTTAGAGAGTAATTATAATGACAAATTACAATTTATCTAACAGATCAGAATAGAAACTCTGGTCTTTTTTATCGACAGAAAGAAGGTGATTTATTGATTACAAAAACTAAAGAAGAATTAATAAGAATGTATTTAGAGTCATTAGAAGAAAATAAAATACCTTGGAGACAAAGGTGGAATACTTCATTAAATAAAAATGGTATTACAAATACTTCTTATAAAGGAATTAATCAGTTATTATTATCTTATGTTTCATATAAAGAACATTATGAAGATAATAGATGGTTTACTTATGCCCAAATTAAAGAAAAAGGATATAAGTTAAAAAATAGTAAAGGTAAAGGTGTTCCTATAGAGTTTTGGTCAGTTTATGACATTAAGAATAAAAAGAAAATTTCTTTTGAAGAATATAACAAAATAATAGACAAAACTCCTGATTTTAAAGAACAATATAAGACATTTTGCAATGTTACTTATGTATTTAATGGGAGTTTAATAGAAGGACTTAAAGAAAAAGATAAAGCAAAAAATAATAATATTCAAGTAAACAGTTATATAAATAAAATTATAGATAAGTTAAAGGTTAAATATAAAGAAGAGGGAGATAAAGCATTTTATAATACAAAAGAAGATGCAGATAAATTTATAAACAGTTTGGCAACAGTAAGGGAGCGTATGGGATATGGCAGATAGAACATTTTATAATGAGATCTTAACCGAGCACAACATAAGGCCGGAATTCAAGCATGATCTGCCGGATGCGGATATCGTGTTAGAGGGCGTCAATCCAAGCTGTGGAGACGATATCTGGCTCAAATTAAAACTGGATGGAGATACGATCTGTGACGGAGCCTTTGTCGGCGATGGATGTGCCATTTCACAGGCATCCGCGGATATTATGCTTGGCATGGTGATCGGAAAGAAGAAAGAGGAAGCCATACAAATGGGCGAGATCTTTATGAAAATGATCCGCGGAGAGGCAACGGATGAGGAGATCGACAACCTTGAGGAAGCCTCGGCACTGCGCGATATCGCGCATATGCCGGCGCGTGTAAAATGCGCAGTCCTGGGCTGGAGAACACTAAAAGAAGCGCTGGATGAATAAAGAAAAGGCGGGATCAGCCGTCGGGTGATTCCGGCGGCGGATCGGTTTTTGGTTTTGCCTTTGGTTTGAATTCATTGGCGTTATTTAAAAAGCTGCCGCGCACGATGGCATCACTGCCGTATTTGTGGCGGATCGAGTCCACAGCGGCATCCAGACGCTTTAAGCGTTTGGCGCGTTCGGCAGCATTTGGCACACTGGAAGAAAAAGCGGCAGGATCGGATGCCGCTTTTTTGGTATCGGCGAAATCGAAAATGCTCATCTGCACCGGTGCGTCCGCAGGCAGCAGTTTCCCGGTGCGGATGCCGAGAAGCCGTACCGGTTTCCCGTTCCAGAGCTCATGGAACAGATGACAGGCGGCATCGTAGATCGTGTCTGTCGTGTTGGTTGGCGAAAAAAGGGGCATCTGGTGGGAAAATGAGGAAAAGTCGGAGTATTTGATCTCAACCGTCACGGACTGCGCGATCTGACTGCCGCTTCGCAGCCGCTCCGATACGGTTTCCGAGAGGCTTAAAAGCACACGCCTTGCCTCCGTTTCTGCGGTCACATCCTCGCGCAGCGTCACGGAGTTTCCGACACATTTCAGCTCGTGCTCGGTGGCATCCACTACGGAGTGGTCAATGCCATTGGCATATTCCCACATCCGGACGCCGTGGCTTTTAAACTCACGTTTTAAGAAATCCACATCCGTATGTGCCAGATCGCCGATCGTGCGAATACCAAAACTTTTTAAGCGGTTGGCACTCGAATGCCCGACCATGTAAAGGTCATCGACGGAAAGCGGCCACATCTTGGCCGGTATCTCATCAAAAAACAGTGTATGGATGCGGTCCGGCTTTTTGAAGTCACTCGCCATTTTTGCGAGCAGTTTGTTTGGCGCGATCCCGATGTTTACCGTAAAATGGAAGCGGTTTCTGATATCATCCTTGATCTGTGTGGCAGCGGCGATCGGAGATTCATACAGCCGCAGGATCGGAGTGAAATCAAGAAAACATTCATCGATCGAGATCTGCTCGATATCCGGGGAATACGTATGCAGCAGATCCATCATTTTTTTGCTGTACGCATGGTAAAGCGCGTGATCCGGTGCCTGGGTGGTAAGAAACGGACATTTCCGAAAGGCGGAGACGACAGGCTCTCCGGTGTGGATACCAAATGTCTTGGCGGATTCGGATTTCGCGAGGACGATCCCGTGACGGTTCTTTTTGTCACCGCCGATGATTGCAGGGATCGTGCGAAGATCCGGGCCGCTTCCGGTTTCCAGATTATGGACGGATGTCCAGCTTAAAAAAGCGGAATTGACATCAATATGAAAAATAACGGATTCCATACACTTGCTCCTTTCGTTTGGGATAATGATATTTTAACATAATTTTCATAAAATGTGAACATATGTTTGCAAAAATTGATTGAATTAATTTTCATTTTATTGTATAGTAATGGATAGGATATGGGGAAACGTTTTTTTGTTTTTACAGGAAGTGATGACATGAAATTTAAGAGGATTGATACAGAAACCGTGCGCTGTCTGATCTCGGAGGAGGAACTCAGCGAGAACGGACTTGTGCTGGATGATTTTTTTAATAATAAGGGAAAAACAGAAGAATTTGTCCGCAGGGTCATCGCCATGGCGGAACAGGAAGTGGATTACCGGGTGCAGGGCGGCCCGGTTTCCGTGCAGGTTGCGGTCTTGGATAACCGGATGCTTGCTCTGACGCTTTCCGAGAAGCAGGAGCAGAATATCATGGAGATGATAAAAAATCTGCGCTCTGCGGTGGAGGTCTTAAAAGAGGTTACGAACCAGACGGCGGGACAGCCGGAGACAGAGAAGCCGGCAGAGAAAGCGGAAAAGAGTATTGAGGATCTGATCCGCGAGGGCGGACGGCTGGATCGCGATATCTATGAGCTGGAGTTTTTGTCACTGGATCATGTCATGCGCTTCTGCGCCGGTGTGATCTGCGGGGATGTGGTAAAAAGCAGCCTGTATAAACTTGCGGGCAATGAACGGTTTTATCTGCTGCTGGAAAAAGAGCCGCTGACGGATGCAGAGTTCTGTAAGCTGCTCGGTGCATCGCTCGATTTCGCGGAGGCGATCTACTCGGACGGAAGGATGAAGGCATATCTTGAGGAGCATGGGACACTGCTCTTAAAGAAGCAGGCCGTCCAGCAGCTTCACAGCCTATAACAAAAGATTGGAGAACAACATGAAGGAGAATACACCACAGGATAAGGCATCCTTTGAAAAATTTTTCGAGGAAAATTATGTGCCGGTGGAATATAAAACAGTAAAAAATGATTTCGAGGAAGTGGCCGCAGAGTACGGCAGAGATCTGTTTACCGAAGAGTATCAGGCGAAAGGCAGGATCAAGAAGGAAAATTACATCCTGTATCTGACCAGTGACGCGTACTGCGCGTTTGAGGAGATCGTGGAAAATGCGGTGGACGCTTTAAACCAGGATATCGCGGATGTGATCGCGGAGATCGGCAATGAACTGTCGTTTGATAACAGTGTGACAGAGATCTATTTTGATAATATGGAAAAACTGGTAAAGCGGTTTTTAGACTGTCTTTATGATGAGGTGCTCTGCGAGTGGTAGCAGGAGCGGACAGCCGGGAAAAAGCGGAGGCGTTTTTAAAACGTCTCCGCTCTTTTCATTGTTATACAGTTTCCATTTTCCAGATATAAGCCGTGTAAGGGGCAAGCGTGGTGCCGCCGCCAAAATCGTGTGTGGTCTGCGAGATCAGTTCTTCGGCACGCCCACAGCCGGCATCGAAATGCGCATCAAACGGAGCTTCATCCGCATTCAGCGCAAGCAGGACGCGCTCTGAACCGGTTTTCCGCTCGAAGATGCACTGCTTGTTGGTGAGCAGGACGGAGCGGAAGTTTCCGTAATTTAGAGCGTCAGACGCTTTCTTGATCGCGGCGAGCCGGGAGATGTAAGTGGTCAGCTCATTTTCCACCGGTGCGTCAAAGCAGGCGCGAAGTGCCGGATCACCGTCCTCTTTTCTTGCCTTTGCCCCCCATTCGCTGCCGTAGTAGACACATGGGATGCCCGGCATGCAAAACATCAGCGCATAGATGAGCGGCAGATGTTTTTCGTTGTTTAAGATACTTGCCACGCGGGTGACATCATGGTTATCGACAAAACTGAGCAGATGTTTTCCCTTGTAGAGTGTCCAGTCTTCCGGTCCGAACTGGCGGAGCAGGGAGTGGTTGATCTCGAACATGTTCATGCAGTTAAAGCTGGAATAAAGCCCCTTGTAGCACTCATAGTTTGTCACGGAGTGCAGCATTGCGTCGTTCATGATCTGGTTGTAATCGCCGTGCAGAGTTTCTCCGACCAGGAAAAAATCCTGCTTCTTGGAATCACAGAAGGCACGCAGCCGCCGTAAGAAATCATGATCCAGGCAGTAAGCCACATCTAACCTAAGCCCGTCTATATCAAAATAGGAGATCCAGTATTCGATACAGGAAAAAAGATAGGAAACTACCTCTTCATTCCGAAGATTTAATTTGACCAGATCAAAGTTGCCCTCCCAGCCCTCATACCAGAGTCCGTCGTTGTAGTTGGAATTTCCGTCAAAATGGATGAAAAACCAGTCTTTATACGGAGAGTTCTCACGGTTTTTTAATACATCCTGAAAACCGAAAAATCCGCGTCCCACATGGTTAAAGACACCGTCTAAGACGACTTTGATCCCAGCGTCATGCAGATGGTCGCAGACTGCCTTAAAGTCCTCGTTGGTGCCGAGGCGCACATCGATCTTTTTGTAATCCCTGGTGTTATAGCCGTGCGTATCGGATTCAAAGACCGGGGAAAAATAGATCGCGTTCGCGCCAAGTTTTTGGATATGGGGGATCCAGTCATCGACCTTTGCGATACGGTTTTTTGGAACACCGTCATTTTCAAACGGCGCGCCGCAAAAGCCGAGCGGATAGATCTGGTAAAATACACTTGTTTCAGCCCACATAGTATAACCTCCATTCTGGTAACATCTGACTTTATATCAGATTATTTGCTCATTTCTTTTGATTTTTCCGTGCATGCGTGCTGTGCGTTCATGACCGTGCTGCGCAGATTCTGTTTTTCCAGGGCTGCGACTGCGGCGATCGTGGTTCCGCCCGGGGAGCATACGGCATCCTTTAATTCACCCGGATGTTTGCCGGTCTCAAGCACCATCTTTGCTGCGCCGAGGACAGACTGTGCGGCGAATTTGTAAGCCTGTGCGCGTGGCATGCCGTCCCATACAGCGGCGTCAGCCATCGCCTCAATGAACATATAGACATAGGCAGGGGAGGATCCGCTGACTCCGGTCACGGCATCCATCAGTGTTTCCGGGACGACCTCGCATTTTCCGAAACTGTTGAAAATGGAGATGACCGTATCGAGTTCTTCCGGTGTCACATTGTCATTCGGTGTGAGTGCGGACATTGCCTCTAAGACCATGGCAGGGGTGTTTGGCATGGAGCGCACAAGTTTCACCGGATGTCCGAAACAGCCCTCGATCTTTTCGATGGACTGTCCGGCGGCGATCGCTACGATCACGGCGTCTTCGGAAACCACATCTTTGATTTCCTTTATCACTTCCGCATAGAGATAAGGTTTGACAGCAAGGAATAAGATGTCTGCCTCTTTGGCGACTGTTTGGTTGTCTAACGTGGTGCGGATTCCAAACTGATCCTTTATCTTTTCTACGGTAGCAGAGGTATGGGCACTCGCGATGACTTTTGATGCCGGCACCAGACCGGAGCCTGTGATACCGCCGATCATGGCGCTTCCCATATTTCCACATCCGATAAATCCAATGGTTTTTTCTAACATGAACAATTTCCTCCTTATTTAAAAATAATTGTAAAAGAACCGCCAGCAAAAAGCAAGCGGTCCTTTGTATCCTTATTGTGAAGTTTTCTTCGATTTAGAAATCTGTGAAGTTCTTTTCTTTTCTCTTCTCTAAGAAAGCGCTCATGCCTTCTTTTTTGTCGTGTGTATCGTTTACAACACCGAACAGATTTGCTTCCATTTCAACAGCGTTCTTGATGTCCATATCGTAACCGTTGTTGATCGCTGCTTTTGCAACAGCAACAGCATAGCTGCCGTTACGAAGGATCTTGGAAGCCATCTTCTTAGCAGTATCCATAAGCTCTGCCTGCGGAACTACTTTGTTTACAAGACCGATGCGGTAAGCTTCTGCTGCATCGATGTTGCTGCAGGTAAAGATGATCTCTTTTGCTCTGCCCATACCAACTAAACGTGCAAGTCTCTGTGTACCACCGAATCCTGGGATGATACCAAGTCCACATTCCGGCTGACCGAAAACGGCGTTGTCAGAAGCGATACGGATATCACATGCCATGGAGATCTCACATCCACCACCAAGTGCGAATCCGTTTACAGCTGCGATCGTTACCTGACGCATGTTCTGCAGTTTGAAGAACGGAACAGATGCGCGGATACCGAAAGCTCTTGCTTCCGGAGCGGTAAAGTTGATCATTTCAGAGATATCAGCGCCGGCTACGAAAGATTTTTCGCCTGCACCTGTTAAGATTACGACTTTGATGTCGTCTCTGCCTTCGATCTCGGTAAGTACTTCGGTGAGCTCGTCTAATGTTTCAGAGTTCAGAGCGTTAAGTGCCTTCGGTCTGTTGATCGTAAGGACTGCAACTTCGTTTTCAACGTCTAATGTTAAATTGTTCATTGTAGAAACCTCCTAAAAAATTTTGATTTCGTTCGGTTTTTGTGACCAAGTTTATATAAATTCATCTTATAACTTTGATAAACTTTTGTCAATCTCTTTTGCCATACTTTACCGGGTTTTTTGTATAGTAGGAAGAGGAAAAGTGTAGTATAATGACAAAAAAGAACGAGGAAGAAAGATTTAAGAAGGAAACAATGAGACAGGAATTTGATTTAAAGCAGATCGAAAAACCGCTGCTGTCCTGGTTTGCCGGGCATGCGAGAGTCCTGCCGTGGCGGGAGGAGCCGACGCCGTATCGTGTCTGGGTGTCGGAGATCATGCTGCAGCAGACCAGGGTGGAAGCGGTAAAACCATATTTTGAGCGATTTACGAAGGAGCTGCCGGATGTGGCGGCGCTCGCGGCGTGCAGTGAGGAGCGGCTGTTAAAGCTCTGGGAAGGGCTTGGCTATTACAACCGTGTGCGCAATATGCAGACGGCGGCGCGCACGGTGATGGAGGAGTATGACGGCAGACTGCCAGCGGATTATGAAAAGCTTCTTACATTAAAAGGGATCGGATCCTATACGGCGGGCGCGGTCGCGTCGATCGCCTACGGGATCCCGGTCCCGGCGGTGGACGGGAATGTGCTGCGGGTTATCATGCGGGTGACGGCGGACGATTCGGATATCATGAAACAGAGTGTAAAAAGCAGAGTGGAAAAGGAACTGCTCGCTGTGATCCCCAAAGATGCGGCGGGCGCGTTCAACCAGGCGTTAATGGAGCTTGGAGCGACGGTCTGTCTGCCAAACGGAGAGCCGCACTGCGCGCAGTGTCCGTGGGAGAGCTTCTGTGAAGCAAGAAAGCAGGGCATCTGGCAGACGCTTCCGGTGAAATCCAGGGCAAAGCCGCGCCGGATCGAGGAGAAGACGGTTCTTATCATCCGTGACGGAGAGCGGATCGTGCTCCACAAGCGCGGGGCAAAGGGACTGCTCGCGGGACTTTATGAATTTCCAAATCTTGCGGGGCATCTGAGCGAGGAAGAAGTGCTTTCCTATGTGCGGGAGCAGGATCTTGTGCCGGTACACATCGAAAAGCTTGAGGATGCCAAGCATATTTTTTCGCATATCGAATGGCATATGACCGGATATATGGTTCGGGTGTCGGAACTTGAGACGGAACAGTCCGGTCTGCTTTTTGTGGAAGTGGAGGACTCAGAGAAGCGCTATCCGATCCCGGCGGCATTTGCGGCATATACAAAGTACATGAACCTGCGGCTCGGAAATGACCGCTTTTCGGCGGATACGGATCAGTAATAAAAAAGATCGCCAAAGCGGCGACCTCTTTCCTATGAAAAGAATTATGTATGAAAAAGCAACTCATTATTTTTGGGAGGAACCTTGCATATCAATGCAAGGTCTATGAAAAAGTATAAATGATGTCATATCATTCGGCTTTTTTTCTATGCTCTTACTATATCTGGAAGATATGAAGAGGGTATGTTGAGTTTATGATATTTGTGTAAATAAAATATGAACAAATGGGAAGCTGTTAAGAAATTTATAAGAAAAAATAGTTTTGAGATTGCGACAGGTCTGTGTATAATGGAAGAGTAAGAGACATAAGTAAGTAAGACAAGATAAAATAAAATAGAAACTAAGGAGCAGATAAATGAAGATATTATCGATTGCGGTTCCGTGTTATAACTCACAGGATTATATGGAAAAATGCGTGAATTCCCTGTTGAAGGGCGGAGAGGATGTGGAGATCCTTATCGTGGATGACGGGTCGAAGGACGCGACAGCGGAGATCGCGGACGCATATGAGAAGAAGTATCCGACCATCGTAAGAGCGATCCATCAGGAGAACGCGGGACATGGCGGTGCGGTCAATACCGGGATCGCCAATGCGACCGGACTTTATTTTAAGGTAGTTGACAGTGATGACTGGGTGGATGAAGATGCCTATCATCAGATTTTGGACAAATTAAAGGAGATCGTTGGCGGCAGCAGGACGCTTGATATGTTTATCAGCAATTTTGTGTATGAAAAGCAGGGCGCGAAGCACAAAAAGGTCATGCGTTACACCAAGCAGCTTCCGCAGAATGAGATCTTTACCTGGAGCGATATCAGACGTTTTACCAAAGGAAAGTATCTGCTGATGCATTCGGTCATTTACCGTACCAAACTGCTCAGGGAGTGTGGATTACAGCTGCCGGAGCATACGTTTTATGTGGATAACATTTTTGTATACAAGCCGCTCCCGTCGGTAAACACGATGTACTATCTCGATGTGGATTTTTACCGTTATTTTATCGGAAGGGAGGACCAGTCCGTCAATGAAAAGGTCATGATCGGGCGGATCGATCAGCAGATCAAGGTGAACAAGCTGATGGTGGACGAATTTGATCTCTGGAAGATCACGAACCGCAAACTGCGGGGGTATATGTTTAATTACCTTGAGATCATCACGGTCATTTCTACCGTCATGTGTATCCGTTCCGGGACAGATGAAAATCTGGAGAAAAAGCGCGAACTGTGGGGATACATCAAGCGGAAGGATTTAAGACTGTTTCATCATCTGCGCAACGGAATTTTAGGACAGTCCACGAATCTGCCGGGCAGAGGCGGACGCAAGATATCCATTGCGGCATATAAGATCACGCAGAAGGTCGTGGGATTTAATTAAGTAAGAAAAAGACCGGGGATCCGGACGAACGGGAAAAAGGTTCGTCCGGGTACCCGGTCTTTTAGTGGCGGCATAGCGGTCAGCTTTCACTCATATCATTTAACAGGTCGTGTTTCAGGCGGTAGAGCTTATCGGAAAGATCGACATAGATACGGGACGGATTGACAAAACGCTTGGTCTCATCCCAGATCGTATCTTTTTCCTTTGTGCAGGCAGCCTGAATATCCATGACTTTCGGGGAGTCATAGACGCATTTGCCATTTTCAAATACCGGAACCAGAAGCTCGCGCAGGGTGTAGGTGCCGCCGGCAATCCTTGTCTTTTTCCACGGTTCATTCGGGTCAAAGAGGTTCATGTCGCATGCCTCGTCAAATGTCTCATCGGCAAGGCAGATGAGGTCGGCACGGATCTTTCCGGTTGCCTTATCGTAAATACGGTAGATGGTCTTGCTGCCCGGATTCGTGATCTTCTCGGAGTTTTCGGAGATCTTGATCTTTGGAACAAAATTGCCGTCTTCCTTTTGGATGGCAGCCATCTTGTAAACGCCGCCGAAGGCCGGATTGTCCTTTGCGGTGATCAGGTTGGTGCCGACACCCCAGGAGGTGATCTCTGCGCCCTGTAACTTTAAGCTCTCGATCAGATATTCGTCGAGATCGTTGGAGGCGGAGATCACGGCATCCGGGAAGCCCGCGTCGTCTAACATTTTGCGGATCTGCTTGGAGAGATAGGCGAGATCGCCGCTGTCAATCCTTACCCCGTAATAGGTGAGTGGAATGCCGGCTTCACGCATCTCCCGAAATACCCGGATCGCGTGCGGAACGCCGGATTTTAAGGTGTCGTAGGTGTCCACGAGCAGGATACATGCCGAAGGATAGAGGTTCGCGTAGGTCTTAAACGCGGTGTATTCATCCGGAAAACTCATGATCCAGCTGTGTGCGTGGGTGCCGAGCACCGGAACGTCAAAAAGCTGTCCGGCGAGAACGTTTGAAGTTCCCTTGCAGCCGCCGATCACAGCAGCTCTTGCGCCGTATGTGCCGGAGTCCGGTCCCTGCGCGCGTCTCAAACCAAATTCCATGACGCCGTCAGAACCGGCGGCGTAGCAGACACGGGCGGCTTTTGTGGCGATCAGGCTCTGGTGGTTTATGATATTTAAGATCGCGGTCTCGACTAACTGCGCTTCCATGATCGGGGCGATGACCTTTATGAGCGGTTCGCGCGGAAAGATCAGCGTGCCCTCCGGGATCGCGTAGATATCACCGGAAAAACGGAAGGTTTCCAGATAGGAAAGAAAATCCTCATCAAAAATATGAAGCCCCCGCAGATAGGAAATATCTTCCGCGGAGAAATGAAGGTTTTTGATATAGTCGATGACCTGATCCAGGCCGGCGCATATCGCATAGCCCCCGTCACACGGGTTTTTGCGGTAGAAGGCATCAAAAACGGCAACGTCATGGTTGGCGGATTTGAAATAGCCCTGCATCATGGTCATTTCATAGAGATCGGTCAGTAAAGTCAGATTTAATGTACTCATAAATTACTGCACGAGAACGTGCGCTCCTTTCTGATAGAATGGTTCGAATGATTTAAATCAGTATAAACGTATTATACTTCAAATTATGCGCCCTGCAAATTGTTTTGTAAAAATTAAGAAATTGATAATTGTTTCGGAAACCGTGATTTGTTATAATAAAGAACAAAACAAAAACAGCAATATGCAATATGGAAAAGAAACGAGGAGATTTTGTTATGAGCGAAGAAAAGTTTGAAGAAAACAGTACATCGCAGGATTATGCGGCACCACAGGATTACAGCGCACCAGATATGAGCTACAGCAATGCAGGCAGTCAGGCGGAGACACCGGTTACACCGGTGACGGAAAATGGACCGCAGACAGAGAGCTGGCAGAACCAGGGCGGATGGCAGCAGCCACAGCAGCCGGAGTTCCAGAACCAGGGCAGTTTCCAGAATCAGGGAAATTTCCAGAGCCAGGGAAATTATCAGGGACAGCCGGATTTTACCGGTCAGGGAAGCGCACAGAATTATAACACCGCGCCGGGCGCAGGTTCAAACGGATGGCAGCAGCAGTATACCAATCCACAGGCACAGCAGCAGAAACAGGAGCCGGGCAAGGGATTCGCGATCGCGTCCATGATACTCGGAATCGTATCTCTGGTACTTTTTTGTACCTGCATCAATGTCCCGCTTGCAATCGCAGCGATCATACTTGCAATCGTGCAGTTTGTGAAAAACGGCAAGAACGGCATGGCGATCGCTGGAATGATCACAGGAATCGTATCCATCGTACTGTGCATTGTTTTCTGGGTGCTGATTTCCGTCAATGCGATCGATGAAAGCATTACCAATGGATACAGTTTTCCGGAATACTGGGAAGAAGAGTTCCAGAGCGATTTTGACGATTCTTTCTAAATTCTGATTATTTTCAGTTACAGGAAGAAAAGCCTTGACAAGAAAAAAGTAAGGTTTTATACTTTTAGCGTTAATATGAAAAGGCAATGACGAAGACAGTAGCATATTTTGGAAAGGCAAAGCGAGCCGGGCGGGTGAGAGCCGGTGCGAGTAGAGAATATGTGAAGATCACTTCCAAGCTGCGGGCTGAAGAAAGAAGTAGGTACCGACGGCTGTTCCCACGTTACGGGAACCTTGTATGCGGGAGATTCCCAAGTACAATGTAACAGGTGGTAAACGAATCTATGTCCCTTCGTCCTATTACAGGATGAAGGGGCTTTTTTAAATCATAGGAAATTCCTTCCTATGATTAAAAAAAGCTCCGCGGGGATGCGCAGCTCGCGGAGATGAAGTTTATGTTGAACATACCGCTCGCGCGCGAAAGTGTGCGGTAAGCGCACACTTTATTTTTACAAAGCCAGGAGGAAAGCAAAATGTTGTATAACAAAGTTCAGGCGAACACGAATTTTGTGGAGCAGGAGAAAGAAACAGAAAAATTCTGGAAAGAGCATGACATCTTTAACAAGAGCATGGATTCCAGAAAGGAAGGACCGACTTATACTTTTTATGACGGACCGCCTACCGCAAACGGAAAACCGCATATCGGACATGTACTGACCCGTGTCATCAAGGATATGATCCCGCGTTACCAGACCATGAAGGGCAATTATGTACCGCGTAAGGCAGGATGGGATACCCACGGACTGCCGGTTGAGCTTGAAGTGGAAAAGATGCTCGGGCTGAACGGAAAAGAGCAGATCGAAGAGTACGGTATGGAGCCGTTCATCAAAAAATGTAAAGAATCCGTATGGAAATATAAGGGCATGTGGGAAGATTTCTCCGGAACCGTTGGATTCTGGGCAGATATGGAACACCCGTATGTTACCTATGACAACAATTTTATCGAGTCCGAATGGTGGGCATTAAAAGAGATCTGGAACAAAAAGCTTCTGTACAAGGGCTTTAAGATCGTGCCGTACTGCCCGCGCTGTGGAACCCCGCTTTCCGCGCAGGAAGTGGCACAGGGTTATAAGACCGTAAAGGAACGCTCCGCGATCGCGCGTTTTAAAGTCGTTGGAGAGGATGCTTATTTCCTGGCATGGACGACCACACCGTGGACGCTGCCGAGTAACGTTGCACTCTGTATGAACCCGGATGAGAATTACTGCAAGGTAAAAGCTGCGGACGGCTATACCTATTATATGGCGGAAGCGCTGCTTGACAAGGTACTCGGAAAGCTCGGAAACGAAGAGGAAGGCGTGAAAGCCTACGAAATCCTTGAGACGAAAAAGGGTATCGAATTTGAAAGAAAAGAATACGAACCGCTTTTTGACTGCGCGAAGGACATTATCGAAAAACAGCACAAAAAGGCACATTACATCGTGTGTGATTCTTATGTTACGATGACAGACGGTACCGGAATCGTTCATATCGCACCGGCATTCGGTGAGGATGATGCCAAGGTCGGCAGAAGATATGACCTGCCGTTCGTACAGCTGGTAAACGGCAAGGGTGAGATGACCGAAGAGACTCCGTATGCCGGCGTATTCGTAAAGAAAGCGGATCCGATGGTATTAAAGGATCTCGATGCGAAGGGACTGCTCTTTGAGGCACCGAAGTTCGAGCATGAGTATCCGCACTGCTGGAGATGTGACACCCCGCTGATCTACTACGCGAGAGAATCCTGGTTCATCAAGATGACAGAAGTAAAAGAGGATCTGATCCGCAACAACAATACGGTAAACTGGATCCCGGAATCCATCGGAAAAGGACGTTTCGGCGACTGGCTTGAGAATATTCAGGACTGGGGTATTTCCCGTAACCGTTACTGGGGAACGCCGCTGAATGTGTGGGAATGTCAGGAGTGTGGACATATGGAATCCGTCGGCTCCAGAGAGGAACTGGAGAAGCTGAGCGGCAACCCGGCTGCAAAGACTGTGGAGCTGCACAGACCGTATATCGACGAGATTACCTGTACCTGTCCGAAATGCGGCAAGACGATGAAGCGTGTGCCGGAAGTGATCGACTGCTGGTTTGATTCCGGCGCGATGCCTTTTGCACAGCATCATTATCCATTTGAGAATAAGGATCTGTTCGAGCAGCAGTTCCCGGCACAGTTTATCTCAGAGGCGGTGGATCAGACCCGTGGATGGTTCTACTCGCTGATGGCAGAGTCAACCCTGTTGTTTAATAAAGCGCCGTTTGAGAACGTGATCGTTCTGGGACACGTGCAGGATGAAAACGGACAGAAGATGAGCAAGTCCAAGGGCAACGCGGTAGATCCGTTTGATGCGCTGGAGACTTACGGAGCAGATGCGATCCGCTGGTATTTCTATATCAACTCCGCACCGTGGCTGCCGAACCGTTTCCACGGCAAGGCCGTACAGGAGGGACAGCGTAAGTTCCTCGGAACGCTCTGGAACACCTATGCGTTCTTCGTTCTGTATGCAAACATTGATAATTTCGATGCGACGAAGTACAGCTTAGACTACGACAAACTTCCGGTTATGGACAAGTGGCTGCTGTCCAAGTTAAATACAGCGATCAAAGAAGTGGACGACAACCTGGATCATTACAGGATCCCGGAGGCTGCAAGGGTACTGGACAACTTTGTGGATGAGATGAGCAACTGGTATGTCAGAAGAAGCCGTGAACGTTTCTGGGCAAAGGGCATGGAGCAGGATAAGATCAACGCTTACATGACGCTTTACACAGCGCTTGTGACGATCTGCAAGTGCGCTGCGCCGATGATCCCGTTCATGACAGAGGAGATCTATCAGAATCTGGTATGCAGCATTGACAAGAGCGCACCGGAGAGCATCCACCTTTGCGACTTCCCGACAGCAGATGAAAAGCACATCGACAAGAAGCTGGAAGAGGATATGGAAGAGGTCCTGAAGATCGTTGTCATGGGTCGTGCAGCACGTAATACGGCAAACATCAAGAACCGTCAGCCGATCGGCACGATGTATGTAAAGGCAGACCATGAGCTTGGACAGTTCTATCAGGATATCATTGAGGATGAGCTGAATGTGAAGAAGGTCGTTTTCTCGGAGGACGTTTCCGCGTTCACAAGCTACAGCTTCAAGCCGCAGCTCAAAACGGTAGGCCCGAAATATGGCAAGCAGCTTGGCGGTATCAAGGCATACCTCGCTTCGGTAGACGGAAGCAAAGCCATGGAAACCCTCAAGGCAGACGGCGCGCTGAAATTCGATGTGGATGGAACCGAGGTTTCCCTCGCGGAGGAAGATCTGCTGATCGATATGGCGCAGAAGGACGGCTTTGTGGCAGAGGCAGACAACTATGTGACGGTCGTTCTCGATACGAACCTGACAGATGAGCTGATCGAGGAAGGCTTTGTCTATGAGGTGATCAGCAAGATCCAGACCATGCGTAAGGAAGCAGATTTTGAGGTGATGGATCACATCAGGGTTTCTCTTAGCGGAAACGATAAGGTGGCAGGCATCGTAGAGAAAAATAAGGATATGATCGCAGGAAAGGTTCTGGCAGATAGCATCACAGCCGGAGAAACGCTTGCGGTATCCAAGGAATGGAACGTAAACGGCGAAAAGGTGACGATCGCCATCGAGAAGTGCTAAAAACAGATGTGTTTTACGAAACGAAAGGTTTCACTCATTTGAGTGAAACTTTTCGCATTTATGTGGCAGTCTGGCGCGCAAGAAACGAATATTTTGAGCAGATTGATGGTAGTCAAACAGGAAAAGAGCATATATAATAAAAAGGGAAAATTTTCATACGGAATAAAACGACAGAAAAGTAATGAGGAGGAACGCAAATGGCAAGGAAGGCTGGAACAACCTTTGATACAGAGCTTTTCAAGAGAAGTGTGCTTTATAACATCAAGACACTTTACCGCAAAACGCTGGAGGAGGCGACCGATCAGCAGATTTTTCAGGCGGTGTCCTACGCGATCAAGGATGCGGTGGTAGACCAGTGGCTGGCTACCCAGAAAGAATTTGAGAAACAGGATCCGAAAATGGTGTACTACCTCTCGATGGAATTTCTGATGGGTCGTGCGCTTGGCAATAACATGATCAATCTTCAGGCTTACAAGCAGGTGGCAAAGGCACTGGATGAACTTGGCATAGATATCAACGTGGTGGAGGATCAGGAACCCGATGCAGCGCTTGGAAACGGCGGTCTGGGAAGACTGGCAGCCTGCTTCCTCGATTCCCTGGCAACGCTGAATTACCCGGCGTACGGCTGCGGTATCCGTTACCGCTACGGTATGTTCAAGCAGGAGATCCGCAACGGTTATCAGGTGGAAGTGCCGGATAACTGGCTCAAGGACGGAAACCCGTTTGAACTGAGAAGACCGGAGTATGCGAAGGAAGTACGGTTCGGCGGCTATGTCAATGTCTATGTAGATGAGAACGGACGCAGCAACTTCAAGCAGGAGGGCTATCAGGCTGTCCGCGCGATCCCTTATGATATGCCGATCGTAGGTTACGGCAACAGCTTTGTCAACACGCTCCGTATCTGGGATGCAGAGCCTGTAGACTGCTTCCAACTTGATTCCTTTGACAAGGGCGATTACCAGAAGGCGGTTGAGCAGGAGAATCTTGCCAGAAATATTGTCGAGGTGCTTTATCCGAACGACAATCACTATGCGGGCAAGGAGCTTCGTCTCAAGCAGCAGTACTTCTTTATCTCCGCATCGGTTCAGGAGGCGGTAGATAAGTATATGCGCAAGCATGACGATATCCGCAAGTTCTATGAGAAAGTAACCTTCCAGCTCAACGATACGCATCCGACTGTTGCGATCGCAGAGCTTATGAGAATCCTGATGGATGAGTATTACCTTACCTGGGATGAGGCGTGGGAAGTGACCACCAAGACCTGCGCGTACACCAACCATACGATCATGGCAGAGGCGCTGGAAAAGTGGCCGATCGAGCTTTTCTCCAGACTGCTTCCCCGTGTATATCAGATCGTTGAGGAGATCAACCGCAGATTTGTGGCACGGATCGAGCAGATGTATCCGGGCAATCAGGAAAAGATCCGCAAGATGGCGATCATCTACGACGGGCAGGTTAAGATGGCGCATCTCGCGATCGCAGCCGGTTATTCGGTCAACGGCGTGGCAAGACTGCACACGGAGATCCTGAAGCATCAGGAACTCAAAGATTTCTACGAGATGATGCCCGAGAAATTCAACAACAAGACAAACGGCATCACACAGAGACGTTTCCTGCTGCATGCGAATCCGCTGCTGGCAGACTGGGTGACAGCACATGTGGGTGACGACTGGATCACAGATCTTCCGAAGATCAATAAGCTTAAGGTTTATGTGGATGATGAGAAGGCTCAGCAGGAGTTCATGAACATCAAGTACCAGAACAAGGTGCGTCTTGCAAAATACATATTAGAGCACAACGGAATCGAAGTGAATCCGAGATCTATCTTTGATGTACAGGTTAAGAGACTGCATGAATACAAGCGCCAGCTTTTGAACATATTACATGTAATGTATCTGTATAATGAATTAAAAGAGCATCCGGATATGGATTTCTATCCGAGAACGTTTATTTTCGGTGCAAAGGCGGCAGCAGGCTACATGAATGCGAAGCTGACCATCAAGCTGATCAATTCGGTGGCAGATGTAGTCAACAACGACCCGGCGATCAACGGAAAGATCAAGGTCGTTTTCATTGAGAATTACCGTGTTTCCAACGCAGAGATCATCTTTGCGGCAGCCGATGTATCCGAGCAGATCTCGACAGCCAGCAAGGAGGCGTCCGGTACAGGTAACATGAAGTTCATGTTAAACGGCGCGCTGACGATCGGTACGATGGACGGTGCGAACGTAGAGATCGTGGAGGAAGTCGGAGAAGAGAACGCATTTATCTTCGGTCTCAGCTCGGATGAGGTTATCAATTACGAGAACAACGGCGGTTATGACCCGACAGAGATCTTCAACAACGACCCAAATGTGCGCAGGGTACTGATGCAGCTTATCAACGGAACCTATGCTCCGAATGACCCGGATCTGTTCCGCCCGCTTTACAACTCGCTCCTCAACACACTGAGCACCGCAAAGGCAGATACCTACTTCATTCTGAAGGATTTCAAGTCCTATGCAGAGGCACAGAAGAAGGTAGAGCGTGCGTACCGGAACGAAAAGGGCTGGGCAAAGAGCGCCATGCTGAATGTTGCATGTTCCGGAAAGTTCAGTTCAGACAGAACGATCCAGGAGTACGTGGACGACATCTGGAAGCTGGATAAGGTTCTGATTCCGAAGGAGCCGGTTGTTTCCGTATCAACGGCAACGGAAAAGAAGACCAGCAGATAAATTTAGAAATAGAAAATGAAACAGAGAGGCCGCTGTCCGGAAGGGTGGCGGCCTTGTTTGTTATGACGACGAGGAAAACACAGGACAGAATAAAGAAAGGCAAGGTTATCTCGTGGAAAGAGCATTGCTTGTTGGAGTGAATTTAAATGACGGTGAAGACTATCTGACTTCTCTGCAGGAACTGGAGGCTTTGGCAAAGGCCTGCGACATGGAGACGGTAGCGATTATAGAACAGACACTTACAGAGGTGCACAAGGCTTTCTATATAGGAACCGGAAAGGTTGAGGAGGTCAGGGAAACCGCGCAGGAGTGCGAGGCGGACATTGTCATCTTTGACAATTCCTTATCGCCCATGCAGATGCGCAATTTACAGGAACAGATCGGCAAGCCGATTCTGGACAGAAGTACGCTGATCCTGGATATCTTTGCAAGCCGGGCAAAGTCACGGGAAGCAAAGTTACAGGTAGAAGTGGCGAGATTACAGTATATGCTGCCGAGACTGGTCGGACTTCATGCAGCGCTTAGCCGTCAGGGCGGCGGCAGCGGTGCGATGAGCAACAAGGGAGCGGGAGAAAAAAAGCTGGAACTGGACCGTCGTGTACTGGAGCGGAGATTGACCGAACTGCGCAGGGAGTTGAAGGATGTCAGCTCCGAACGTGAAACACAGCGAAAACGCAGAGCGATGTCGGGAATGCCCAGAGTGGCGTTGGTGGGCTATACCAACGCCGGCAAGTCGACCTTGTTGAATACCATGCTGGAACTGTATGGGATGGATGAGGTCGATGTGGAAGAGAAGAAGGTAATGGAAAAGGATATGCTGTTTGCTACGCTGGACACTACGGTGAGAAAAATCGAGCCGGAAGACCATCACGCCTTCCTGCTGTCCGACACCGTTGGGTTTATCCACAAGCTGCCTCATAACCTGGTGGAGGCATTTCATTCTACCTTGGAGGAAGCAAGAGAAGCGGACATTCTTTTACAGGTGGTAGACTACAGCGACGAACATTATAAGGAACAGATCGCCGTTACCAACCAGACATTGAAAGAACTGGAGGCAGACGGGATTCCCATGATCTATGTTTACAATAAGGCAGACAGGGTTTCGCCGGAGGTCGTGCCGGGACTTGCCGGACTGGAACAGGAGCAGCTGTTAAAGCATCTGCCGGTGGTGACGGAAGACGCCATCTATCTGTCGGCGAAGGAACAGATCGGCATGGAACAGCTTATTAACCTGATCGAAAAGAAGCTGGCAGGAGGCTACCGGGAATGTACGCTGCTGATCCCCTATACCGATGGGCGGGCAGTGTCCTACCTCAACGAACATGGTGTAGTCTATGAGACAGAGTACCGGGAGGATGGCGTTGCCATGCGGGTAAATTGCCGACAGGAAGATTATCAGTATTATAAGAAGTATGAGAAATAATTTGGGAGGAAGCATATCATCATCCAGAATCTGAGTGCGCGTCCCGATTGTTATCGGGACGCCGCCGGATCATCCGGGTATTTGACCAGATCATACAGGAATCCATGCCTGCCAAAATTCCGCTTTCCGGCAAGCTCCATTCCAAGGTGCATATATTTATCACATTTTGATTTTGCGTCGGTATCCAGAACGACAGGAACCTGGAGCCGGTTGCCCTCTGCAAAGGCGATATCCATCACCTTTCGCATATAGCCTTGTCCCTGGTACTCTTCCCGTACACAGACCATACCCACATAAATATGAGGCTTCTTCTCCTTATTCATCCGGTCGTCAAGACTGGAGCCGCCTTTCATCGCAAGGCTTACGAAGTGGAAGATTTCTTTTAATGTCATGGACTGGAATACGCCCTTTAATAATGGGAGGGCTGTTTTCAGTCCAATTTTCTGACCGGGCAGCTTATAGGCGATATAGCCCTCGCCGCGCTCACTGGTGGTATGAAGGAAACCGCCCTTTAGCATGGAACGGACGTAACCCTGTATGTAGACAGAGGCAGCCTCCTGACTGGAATAAAGGGATACCAGACCGCCCTCTGCTGGTCCGTAATCGTAATAGCCAAAGGCATGACCAATGTCATGGAGAATGCTTTCATCAAGTGTTTTAACAATCATATTTTTCCGCTCGCTTTCTATTATTATTGTAGCACTGGTATTTTATTTCCTGTAAACGAGAAATTTTTTGACCACAGAGTTAGCACAAACTAACCACCGCGCTTTTAAATAGCCACCTTGCGGCAGCATATAATTCCCACTTTTTGTCTGGTCATATTGTAGCGCGTATGCCATTTCTTTTCAAGAATAAAATGCGATTTCCGTAGAAGGGATTGAGGAAAACCCATTGCACCGTCTTTGGTTATTAGATATAATGAAAACTAATGGGGCTTTGACCAGAAGTACGGATAAAGGAGAATGTGGCATGATTCAATTATTGGATGGCGGCGCATATCTGATCCATGGAACAGAGATCGTTCCGGACGGGGCAGATGCGGCAGCAGAAGTAAGAAGCAAGACCGGTAAAGAGGTGTCCAAAGAGGCAGCGGCACAAAACACCATGGCGTATGGTATTTTGAAGGAGCATAATACTTCAGGAAATATGGAAAAGCTGAAGATTAAGTTTGATAAGCTGACTTCTCACGATATTACTTTCGTTGGTATTATCCAGACAGCAAGAGCATCTGGACTGACCAGATTTCCGATCCCTTATGTGCTTACCAACTGTCACAATTCCCTCTGTGCAGTAGGCGGAACCATCAATGAAGATGACCACATGTTTGGACTGACCTGCGCCAAGAAATATGGCGGTGTGTATGTACCGCCGCATCAGGCAGTCATCCATCAGTTTGCCAGAGAAATGCTGGCAG
>OIZL01000651.1_pt1 | contig 23695 bp, 18 predicted proteins | sample 1588541 | NCBI WGS metagenome assembly OIZL01 (sample SAMN03283285) | human gut metagenome | biome: human-associated habitat; material: feces | host: Homo sapiens | place: Peru | collected 2012 | reverse complement strand
TTATAAATATATTTGATATTGAAACTGAAATAGAAAAAGATGAAATAACAGGTAGAGATAGATATATATTAAATGTTGAAAATAAAGTTGAAGACGTAACCCAGGCTCTTCTTACAATGGCAAGAGGTGCTACAAAGTCTGAAGATGTAAACGAACTAACAAAACAAATTATTGCTGAAGTGGCTTCAGAAGAATATGCTGCTAAGGGAATAACAAGTGATCCAAATTCATTATATGAGGATTCTTTTGGAAGTCTTGACGATGTTAGTGAAACTAAAGATTTTAATGTTACTAAAAAGAAAAAGGAAATGCCAACAATTGGTTCTTGGTATGATAGATTAGCTGAAAAAGCAAAGTCAAATGATAATGAAACATATAAATTCCATTATGATTATTTACTTAAAGTTATGAGACAATATGTAAGAAAATTTGATGGACAAATGGCATATTTTGATGGCCAATCAACATTTGACTTACAAGACGGTTCATTATTTATAAACATAAACATATCAAAACTAGAAGAAAGATTTGCAAGACCACTTGCACAGCAAATACTTCTTTCTTGGATTTGGGAAAAATATGTTAAAAAGAATAGTGAAGATAAAACTAAAGCAAGAAATAAACGTGTACTTGTCGATGAGGCTTGGATGCTTCTTCCTTACCCAGAAGCAGTAGACTTCCTTAACACAATGGCAAGACGTGCTAGAAAAAGAAATGTTTCACTTACAGTTGTATCACAGAAATTCCAAGATTTCTATGAGAACAAAGGTGTACAAGCAGTTTTAACTTCTGCCGAAACAAAATTGTTCTTAGCACAAGATAAATCAGAAATTGAATACTTACAAGAAGTATTTAAATTAAGTGAAGGAGAGGCAAACTTCCTTATAACTTGTACTAGAGGTGATGGTCTTATAAAAATAGGATACTCATCAGCAGTTATAGCAATTAGACCTACTCAAAGAGAATTTGAATTTGTTGAAACAAACTTAACAAAAATGATAGAAATGAGAAAGAGGAAAAATAGAGAATAAACTATAATACATAAGGTGAAAAAAAATATGAAGGAAAAGAATTTAAAAATTTGTTGTACTATATTATTTATAATTTTGATATTATTTAGTTCTTTTGGAAATACAATAAACAACATTAGTGCTGCAATTAACCAAACATATAATACAGCTACTGGTGGTATGTCAGCAGTCGATGATCCAAATACTGAACATCAATTATCAACTTCAAAAGTATCAGATGCTCTAGGACAATTTGTTCTAGGAATAGCATCATTAGTTGAAAAATTAGTGAGTTGGGTTTTCAGATCTGTAACAGGAACAAATGAATTTCCATGGGCAGATAGGATAATATTTAATGCATTACCATTTTTAGATGTAAACTTTTTTTCACCTTCAGATAACTCTTTCTTCTTAAAAGGCGGCAATGATACACAAATAGCAAAAGTTGTTAGAAATACATATTTTACAATATTATCAATTTGTTTAGCATTTTTGACAATAGTAGTTGCAATTGCGGCAATTAAGATGGCGATAACATCACTTGCTGCTGAAAAAGCAAAATATAAAGAAGCGATAACTAAATGGTTATTCTCTATAGTTTTGATATTCCTGATGCATAATTTAATGTCCTTTATTTTCTTTGTAAATGAGGCTATGGTAGAAGTAGCTAGTAACATATTAATAAATTCTCTAGAAAATTTTGATGGAGCAGTTATGAAGAAAAGATTGGAAAATAAACTTACGGACAAGCAAAAGGTTGAAAACTTTATTGCTGGAAACGAAAATCTTTTGACTTCAGATGAATGGGTAGAGAGTATAAAATCAGATGAACATATAGCTTTAACTGCTGCTCTATTAAGAAATAAAGATTTTAGAGAAACGGTTTTGAAATATGCTTCAGATGATGATAATTGGGATAAATTCAAAAACTTTATGTCAAAAGCTTTTGAACGAGTAATAACTGGTAACCTTAGTATTGCTAATTTTAATAACAGATCCCCTATTTTCTTGGTATATTTTACGATAGAATTAGCAGAAAATGAGGAAAAATTAGAAGAATTAGAGAAAGCATTTGAACCATATAGAGACTTTACACTTAACGGAACATTAAAAGACCAATTAGGTATAGATAATTTTTTAACAGATTTAATGACAGCTTTACCAGACAGAGCTATTAGAAGTTTCTTTAAGACAGTATTTACAATTACTGAAGCTGCAAGAAGCTTGCGCGAAAACTACATTAAGAATTCTGCTGGAGTTTGGGTTTTGAAATCTCAAGGTGAAGGAGAAAACGATTTCAAAGTAAATATTATTGCAAATCTAGCTGAGATTTTAAGGGAGTCAGCATATACTTATTCTACAGATGATGAAGGAAATGTGACAGGATGGAAACCTACGACTGTTTCAATATCAGGTGCATTAATCTATGCTATATTTATTGCCCAATCAATATTATATTTTATTGCTTATATAAAAAGATTTTTTTATATTATTGTATTAGCTATAATGGCACCTGTTATAGTACTATTTGACTTTTTAGGTAAGGCTTTAGGATAGAATAGTATTAAATAGTAAGGTTGATTATCATATAAAATATTCTAATTTAAAATAGAAAGGTAAAAACTATGAAAGATAAAATTTTGAAATTTGGTAGTGTTGCATTCCTAATTTTACTTGTTTTATTTAGTTCCTTTGGTAACACAATAAACAGTATCAATGCACAAATTAATCAGACGTATAATAAAGCTACTGGTGGTATGTCAGCGACTGATGATCCTAATACAGATAACCAGATTAAAGAATCAAAAATATCAGATGCATTAGGACAATTTGTTTTAGGAATAGCATCTTTGGTTGAAAAATTAATAGGATATGTATTTAGATCTGTTACTGGTACAGCAGATTTTCCATGGGCAGATAGAGTAATATTTAATGCAGTGCCACTACTAGATGTAAATTTCTTTGCACCTTCAGATAACTCTTTCTTCTTAAAAGGCGGCAATGATACACAAATAGCGAAAATTATCAGAAATACATATTTTACAATATTGTCAATTTGTTTAGCATTTTTAACAATAGTAGTTGCAATTGCAGCGGTAAGAATGTCTTTAACTGCTCTTGCAAATGAAAAGGCAAAGTACAAAGAAGCAATAACCAAATGGCTATTTTCTATAGTATTAATATTTTTAATGCATAACTTAATTTCTTTTATTTTCTTTGTAAATGAAGCTATGGTAGAAGCAGCTAGTAATATTTTAATAAAATCTTTAAATGAATATGATGGATCAGCAATAAGGGAAAAACTAGAAGAACAATTAGATGATGAAACTATGGTAAAAAATTTCATTGCTGGAAATGAAGGAATATTTACTAATACAAAGGAAGCTGAACAATATTTATTAGATAATGTAGAAGTATCTGCTTATTTATTAAGAAATAAAACTTTTAGAGAAGTAATTTTAAAATATGCATCAGATGATAGTGCTTGGGATGCATTTAAAAATACTTTTAAGCGTTTTATTGATCTTTTTACTGGACCTCGATTAATAATAGAAAATCCTATAGATCTTGTAAAGCGTACTTTAGAGTTGGCGGCTGATGAAGAAAAATTAAGCAAATTAGAGAAAATGGTAAATGAATACATTCAAATGGGAAAAAAACAATTAGAAAGTGAAGAAAGAGAAGACGAAAATGGTGAAAAGGGAAAACTTTCTTATGAGGGCGTTAAAGCTTATAAAGTCTTAGTTGATGCTGCAAGGAATATAAGAAATAATTTTGTTAAACAAAGTGATGCAGATGGAGGAAAGTGGTTGAAAAGACCAAGTTCTGGTGATGTAAAAATAAATATCATTGCCAATTTAGCTGAGACATTAAGAGATTCAGCATATACGTATTTGACAGACGATGAAGGAAACGTAATAGGTTGGAAACCATCAGCTGTTTCAGTATCTGGAGCATTGCTTTATGCAATATTTGTAGCTCAATCAATATTATATTTCTTTTCGTATATAAAAAGATTTTTTTACATTATTGTATTAGCTATAATGGCACCTGTTATTGTATTGTTTGATTTCTTAGGAAAAGCGCTAGGTTAGGAGGAATAAAATGAAAAAAGATGTATTTGCCGATTGGTTAAGAGAATTTTGTATGCTCGTATTTATACAGACAGTTCAAGCTTTCTTGTTTGCAATAGTTATGTCTTTAATACTAAGTATACTTGGGGGAAGTTTTGCAGAATCAGATTCAGAGGTAGCAGCTACATCACTTATTGCAGTTTTTTTGCTAGCGTCTGTATCAAAAATAGAAGATATAATCAAAAAAGTATTTGGAATAAAATCAGGATACCACGATTCAGGTATGCGTGGAGGACTTAAATCACTTGCAACTACTATGATGGCTGCAGGTTTAGCAAAAGGTGTAACAGATAATATTAGGAAGTTTGCTGGTGGAACAGCAGGTGCAATAAGAAATTCTAGAGATATAGCTAGATATAAAACAAGAATGGCACGTGATATAAACCAATATGCTACTCCAAAAGCTGGTGCTAGTGCTGCCGCTACTGGAAATAGATTAGCAACAGCTGTACCTGATCAAGGAGAAAATAAAGGTGATTTAAGTGTAGACGATTATATGAAAAAAGCTGTAGAAGCTAAAAATAATGGTGATATGAGAGGCTATGAGAGAAACAGAGGCATTGCTACAGGAATGAAAAAACAAGGAAAAATAATTGCATCTGATAACTCAAATATAACAGCAGCATCTCCAAGTAAAAGTGACCAGTATAAGCTTCAAGAAAAATTAGATGGTTATGAAGACAAAATAAGAGAATTAAAAACAAAAAGAAGAGGAAATATGGTTACTGCAATTTCTGGTATAAATGAAAGTATAGGCGCTACAGTAGGAGGTGTCGCAGGCGCTTCATTTGGAGTTGCTATGGGTGAAGGAAAAGAAATTATTCAGGCAGGCCTTACAGGAATGGGAATTGGCGATAAAGCAGGTAGTATTATTACTAAACCGTTAGGCGTTCCAGGAGCTGTTAGTGATGTTTCTCGTGATATTAAAGAATGGAGAAATGCAAATAAGGAATACGAAAAAGAAGTATCATCATTTAATTCATCAGCTAAAGAGGCTATAAAAACTAGAGAAAATCAGATTAGTTCTATAAAAAGAAACAAAAAGAAATTAAATGAAGATTTAAAACAAATTGATGCAGGTAATATGGATATGTAGGGGCAATATTATGAAAAATATTGGTGAAGGAAAAAAGAATGTAATAAATAATAAAAAAGAAAAGAAAAATCTACTTAAATTATTTAATTTTAAAGATTTAACTTATCAAGAAAAATTAATTTTAGCTTTAGGAATTATGGGAGCTATGTTACTTATTACTACAGTTATAAATTTATTGAGAGATTCTAAAACAGAAATTAATTATAATGACCAAAGTGTAAAATCATTATATACACATTCTGTTCCAGTTAAAGATCGTGATGTGTATTGGGTTTTAAATGATATAATAAGTACATTTATAGATTCATATAACAAAGAATTACTTACTGTAAGCGATGCACAGAAACAAGAAATTCTGTATTCTAGAGAAGATTTTTATACTGTTCTTTCAGATGAATATAAAAAGGAATTAAGTAAAAAAGAGTATTTAGAAGTTTCAAAAAAAATGTTAGAAAAGTTTATTGAAAATGATGAAGTAATGAAAAGTAGTGATTTTATTAGTACAATAAAAAAATTAGATTCTAGTATATATTCTGAAAATATGTACATATGCAAGTTAAAGACAGTTGATAATTCTACTGAATCATATATTGGAATACAGGTATATCCAGATTCTAAAAGTTATAACTTTTTTTATTTAGAATAGGAGCAAAAAATGAATGAACAAAAAAGGAACCTAATAATAATAGTAATCGTTGTAGGAGTGGTGGTACTAACACTGTCTATATATATTACTATACTTTGGAAGGATGGAATATTTACAGGTGGATATAGTAGAAAAAGTGAAGATGAAAAATCTTCTAATGTGAAAATAAGTGCTAGTGACATTGCTAAATATACTGAAGCATCTACAGAAAATATTGAGTCTAGGGTAACAAGTGATTATGTTGAAGAAATCAAAAAAATGCTTTCTTTAGAAGATTTCAATACTATATATGAAAAAACTGACGATGATTTTATTGAAAAAAATAATCTTTCAGAGAATACCATTAAAGATTTTTTGACTAAAAATGGTTATTTAGGTGATCCAATATGGTTAGACAGAATAACTTTTTATGAACAAGATAACGTGTATATATATCGAATGAAGTTTATTATAGATTATAAAGTAAAATATATAAATGTTATTGAATACTCTCCATATCAATATACTTTAGATTTTAATCAGGATGAAGTACCTAGTATAGATTCTTTAAATTATACTGTTACAATTGATGATATTAATTTTGAAATTACTCAATATCAAAAAAAAGAAGAATCAATTGTATTTGATGTAAAAGTAACAAATAAGTCTGATAAAAGAATTAAATTTGACTTTACAAGTGTTAATAGCGTAGGACTTAAACTAGAAAATGGAGATGTTATTAAACAGCCAACGTCTATTTTAGAGAGTGGTTCTGATTATTCATTAACTAAAGATTCATATTTTATTAAAAGATTTTATTTTCCTATAAATATGCAGTATCATAAAGATATTGATGGTATTAATTTCTATAATGTTAAAATAGAGAATACTGAAAAAAATATATATGTAAGATTTTAGAAAAGGAGGGAGAAGTGTATGGAAGTTGGAAGAGGAGAGCCTAATGAAGTAAATGAAGATCAAGAACAACAGGAACAAGAAGCTCGTAATGTTCGAAACAGAAGACCTTCTCCTAAAAGACGTGCTGCAAATGCAGCTAAAACAACCATAAAAACAGCTGTAAAAGTGGCTAAAAAGGTTTTGCAAGTATTTGCTGCTATGCCACTACCAGTAAAAATTGGAATTGCAATAGTTGTTGCTGTTATAATAATCGTGGTTGTTATATTAGATGCAGAAGCTGCACAAAATTCAAGTCATGTTACTGAGTCTATTGATCATGTTATAAAAAACAACGAAAATTTAAGTGATGAGGCTAAAGAGTCCTATGAAAAAACAGGAAGCTTACTTAAATTTCCTTTAGAGGAATTAATTAAAATGTATAATTATTATGTAGAAGAAGGTGAGTTTTCTGGTACAGATATAAGGAAAAATTATATGTATGTAATAGGTAAAAATGAAGTACAAATAAGAGAAGGTACAGGTACTAATGATACTAGTAGTACTAATGCATCTGGTGATATGGAAAGCTTGGTAAAAAAAGCTGTTGAAATGGCTAAAGAACCTAAAATACAATATAGTATGTCTGGGCGTCAAACAGCAGAAACTATGGAAGAGTTAAATGCGATTAAAGTAACTGATTGTTCTGGCTTTGTTCATTCAATATTTAAAGCTTGTCTTGGAATAAATGTTGGATATACTACAGACACTATGGCCAAAAGAGCTAGAGAAGGTGAAGTGGATTCGGGATGGAAAGTAAGTATACATGAAATTGGAGATGGTTCTGCTTTAAAGCCGGGTGACATTTTGCTTAGAGAAGGCGGACCTGGAGGAGGACATGTTGGAATCTATGTAGGTGAATACGGTGAAAAAAATCATGTACATCATACTAGTGGAGGATTAGGCCCTAAAAATACTAATTATGCCAATGGTTACCGCTATTATATACGCTATGAAAAGCAATAATAATCTTAGGAGAGAATAATGAAAAAAGAAGAGATTTTGAAATTATTTAAAAAATATAAAAAAAAGATTGTGGCAGCCGCATCTTTAATATGCATAGCTATATTAATATATATAATAATTAACATTATTGATAGTTTAAAACCTCCTACTTCCATCGGAGATTTTAAATCTGCAAGACAAGTAATTGAATATATGGGTTCAACATATATAAGTGAAGAAGGAGCTTTATCTAGAAATATTTACTTAAAATTTAAATATAAATTATATAATGATGATAATACAAGTAATGAAAAATATTTTAATGAAATGATAAATACTCTTTCTGGTGTATTAAAGTATAATAACTTTAATTTAATTGATGATGATAATGTTATATATATAAGTGTGGAATGTAGTAAAAGTAGGAAAGCAGTTTCTAGTGTGATGATAAATGGAAGTGAAAACTACTTTTCAGAAAATGATTCTAAAATGGCAATAGAAAATTACACTAAAATAAATGAAATTAGTTTATCAATTAATTCTAATGTTTTAAATAATGTTATAAGAAATAATTGGAATTATTCTGATACATTATTCGGAACAAAAGATAGTTATTACAATGAATATAATATATTTTTTGATGAAGGAATAGAAGTAAAAAATGTATCTATGGGATCTGAAGTTAGTTCTCCAAAACAAGTATTTAATATTGTTTTTAATTCCAAATATGATAAAAAAATTGTAAATGATTTAGGAACTTCTTCTAGTTTAGAAGAAGTAGAAAATAAATTAGGTAAACCTCATTTTGGAAGTGTTGAAGCTGGTCTTATAGGATATAAATCAAATAATTTATATATATTTTTTAATTTAAAAAATGAAGTGTCTGTTTATCCAATTAAGACACAAAATAACAATGACTTTGCAAGAATAGTAGGCGAATTTGTGACTAATGGAAAACCTGATAAATTGTTAAATGAATTGCCTGAAATTTGGACATATTATGATGCATACATTGAAAACTCAGAATCAAATTCTAAAGAATTGTTATATACGTTATATGGGGTAAAGATACAGTTTAATGTATCAAAGGAACAAGGTGTTATTATATATAATAATTTTAGTGGAAATATAACAGAGTCTACAAATATATCTGATATATTAAATAATTCAAAAAAATTACCAAATAATGTGTATTTTAAAAATAAAGATTTAGTATATGAAAATGAGGAAAAAAGAACATTTTACTCTATTGATACACAATTTATGAAGCAAAGTGATGATTTTATTATATACTCTACATTATTTGACGATGATTATTATAATATAAAGTTTATAAGTAAAAATGATAATTATCCAAATTCTGAATTATCGGATACTGTTAACTCTTTTGAATTTTTAGATAATACCAAAATAGTATACAGTGTAAAAAATGTTGGGATATATACATATGATATTATATCCAAAAATAAAATTACTGTAATAGAAGGAAAAGACGAATTTAATATAAAAGAAATAAAAGACGGAATATTGTATTATGATAATACGAATGTAAATATAAAGTAATAAGGAAGGAGGCATTAAATGAAGCTAAAACATAAGTTTTTAATAATATTGTTTTTTAGTATGATATATATTTGTGTTAAACGAAATAGTAGTATATTTGCTATGTCACAAAGTGATGCTGGAAAATATATTGCTGAATTTTCAGTAAACTTTTTTGAAAATTATGCTGATCAAACAGTGTATTCATATGATGATAATCAAAGGACTTTAGCATATAGAGGAATAAAAACAAGTGGCAAAACTTCAGCGCCATATTATAAAAGTTTTAGTGACAAATATGCCTTCGACTGTGTTGGATGGGTAAGTTTTGCAATACACCAATCTTTAGGAATAGGTTCTAACAGTACAATGACATTCTTTGGTCAGCCACGTGGTTATGGACAAGTTGGTGCATTTTTCAATGGTTTTAAAGCTATAAAAGGAAATCCAAATTCTTGGACAAAATTATCTAATGAAGAAATTCATCAAACGTTACAACCAGGAGATTTACTTTTATCAACATATCAGCATATTTTGATATATGTCGGAGATGATCAAGTTGTTCACTGTACAGGTGGAGGACCAGGTGCGTCATATGGTGGAAATAAAGGATATGGAATAGTAAGAAATAAATTAAGCGAATTAAACTATCAATTTGCATGTATTGGTAGAATAACTGAAAGTACTGCTGCATCTATTAACGAATCTTCAGCAACAACATTATTTAATGGAAGTCAGAGAATAACATATAGTTGGTTAAACTGGGGAGATGAATCAGCATCTAATAAAACTAAATCTACAGGAAAAGGTTGGATTGTTGATCCAGATGATAAATTAGAACTATTTAAACATATATTATTTACAGAAAAATATAATTTTAATTATATTAACTGGAAAAGATATGGTCATGATTTTGGAAATAGTGGTAGTAGCAGAACTAATACCAGCTCTTCAGCCACTCCTGCAAATTCAAATGGACTAAATACTTCATCATCTGGTGGTGATAATAAAAATGAAGAAGTTAATACTCAAGAAGGATATAGAGGAACATTTACTGACAGCAAAAATAGAACATATAAAGAGTATAAGCAGGGATATGAACCATGGAAATCTGTTAAATATGGTGGAGGAGATATATGGGGCAAAGGATGTGGCCCAGTTTCACTTGCAATTATTGCTAATGGATATGGTATAAATGAAACAGCAGCAACAATTGCAGAATATATGGTTGGAAATACTTCTGCAGAAAAACTTAAAGATGCCTTAATCAATTTTTTACATCTTAGTGCAACTGTACATTTGGGCAAGAATAAAGAAAAATTAAAAGAAAATTTACTTGCAGGAAGACCCGTAGTTCTTTCAGTAGAAAATTCACCAACCAATATGTTTACTAATAATAGTCATATAATGGCAGGTTTGTCAATTAATGATAAAGATGAAGTATGGGTTTCTAATCCAAATAGTGGTAAAGCAAATGGTTGGATAGATATTGATACTGTTGTAAAACATTTAACATATATTATAACTATAGATTCAGATAAGTGATTATATTATTAAGAGAGGAGAAATATCATTGAAAAAAGAGAAAAAAAGAATGTCCAAAATTAGTATAATTGTGATTTCAATAATATTAGTGATTTTAATAGTTGTGATTTTTAATTCAATGTCAAAGCAAGGTAAACCATCAAGCAAGAAAAAAGTAAATGAAATTTCTTCTCCAAAAGATTTTAAAGATGTGTCAGAAGCAATAGAATATACTGGCTCAAAAATGATTTCAAGGGATAGAAATAATATTTATGTAACTTTTAAATATCCTACATATACTTCAAGTATGAGTAATCAAAAGTATTATATGAATTTGATTAGTTATGTGGCTGAAACATTAAATTTTGAAAGTTTTAATTTAATAGATAAAGAACAAAACATTGAGATAACTGTTACATGTGATAAAAGTTTAAAACAAATAACAGACTATTTAATTAACGGAGAAGGAAATTATTTTGGAAAAAATGATAGTAAAATAGCAATAGAAAGTTATACTCAAGTGCCAGAGATATCTTTAAATATACAATCTGATGTTATAAAGAAAACTATAAATAAAAATTGGAAGTATAACGATATAAACTATGGTACAATGGAAAGTCAATTTGAAGAAAGAAGAATATATTTTGACGAAGGATATGATGTTAGAGTTATAGAAAATGATCATATGCAAACTAAAGTATTAAATATAGTATTTAATTCAAGATATAATGGAAATGTATTAAATAATATATCAACTAAGAATACAATTGAAGATGTTAAAAATATATTAGGTGAACCGGCGTTTTCATATGGTGATAATATCTTAATCGGATATAAATCAAAAGATATATATGTATTTTTTGTTAAAAACTATGATGCAATTGAGATATCTATATATAGTAATGAGCAATATAATACTGACGGATTTGCAAATGCTGTAACTCAATTTATATCAAATAAAAAATATAATAAGTTAATAGATAATGTTTTTGATAATTGGCAAGATACTTTTAAAGTAATAGCTAACGCTGATTCTGATGCATCTGAATATCCAACCAAGGGAGTAAAGATTGAGTTTAATTCTACAAATCCAAGCGGTGTTACTTTATATAACAATTTTAAAGGAAAGATAACAAATGATATAACAATAGAACAAGTTATTAAGAAAGAAAAAAATTTACCAGAAAATGTTTATTTTGTTAATGAGGATTCAATATACTTATGTGAAAGAGAAAGAAATTCTAGATATTATTTTGATGAGAATTTAACAGAGAGTAATGAATTGTTCTATGTTTTGCCAGTAGATATGGATGGTGCATTGACATACCGATTTGTATCAATAGATAATTCTAACCCTGATTTTGAAATAATAGATAATGTTAGAAGTTTTATGTGGATTGATAAAACACATTTTGTCTATGGAGTAAGTAATAAAGGAATATTTATGATAGATGTTTTAACAAGGAAACAGACTGATGTAGTAAGAGGAACAGCTATATATAATATAACTAAATATGAAGATGGCGTGTTATATTATGATGAATCACAAGCAAACATTAATTTTTAGATAGGAGGCAAGTAATATATAATGAAGAAAAAAAATATATTAAGAATAATAATATCAGTTATAGTTGTATCACTTTGCCTTTTTCTAAAAAATGATGTACAAGCTATGACACCAGAAGAAGCAGGAAAATATGTTGCAGAATTTGCAATAAACTTTTTCGATGCACATGCATCAGAAACGACATATGGCGTTTCCGGAAGAGCCTCAGCATATCATGGACAAAAAACATCAGGCAAATATCAATTTGACTGTGTTGGGTGGCTGAGTTTTGCAGTACATCAAGCAACAGGATATGGGAATAAAGATTTTACTGAATTTGCAGTTCCTTTTCATGGAAATCCATATCCAGGATATAATAATGGATATAAAGAAGTATATGGAAAAGGAGGCTCAAGCAATAAGATACCGTTAGATGAACTAAAAGCGCAATTAAAGCCCGGAGATTTGCTTATGAGTATTGGACCAAGGAAACATGTGCTTCTATATGTGGGAGATAATACATTAATACATTCCACTGGTCATGGTCCAGGAGAAGAATATGGCGGAGATAAAGGATATGGACTTGTTAAAGAATCTTTAGATCATTACTATAAAAATTGGGGAATTGAATCTATAGGAAGACTTACAGATTCTGCAGCAGCTAGTATAAACGAATCTAATTGTACTACAATATTTGGACAAGCGGGAGCTGGTCTTACTGGAGTATGGGAGAAAGCATCTGAAGGAGGAGTAGGTGTAAGTTCAGCACCATCTAATCAAGAATCTTCAAATAAATTTTCAGTAGAAGGAATGAATGAAGATTTAACTCTGGGACTTAGATATCCTAAAGATAATACTAATACGCCACTTAATAGTTTTATGGACTTTACACAACCTTTTTTGCAAACGTGGATGATACCACTTGCTATGAACGCTGGTATATTAAAAAAGATTGAAGAAGAAAAAGGTGATGATTATATTGATGATCCATTTTTTGGATATTTAACTATAAAGGAAGCAATGTCTGATATTTTAGTAGACAGGTATGATATTACCAAGTGTACGTTGAAAACAAAATATAAAGTATATAATACAATTACATATGAAGTCGAAAGAGATGAGGAAGGAAATGTAAAATCAAAGAAAGAAATATCTCGCACTTATGTTGATGAAAGTTCTAATGGACCTAAATCAGAAACTTATGTGGGAAAAGATATAGAAGTAAATACTAAGTATTTCATAAAAAAAGCATATACATTCGACGTAAAAATAAACAATGAGTCTACTTATACTAAGTATAGTGATTCCGATGTGGAAAATAGAGTTGAAGGAGGAACAGGATACCAGAAAACAGAGAAAGAAAATGGAGATTCTTTTTCAGAAGGAGGAGATCCTGGAGGAAATGGCAAGTACACATATACAGTTAAAGAAGGACATTATGTTAATGTTAAGAGAATATGGGAAGATAAACTTGAAATAGGCGATACTAAAATAGAAAAGTATACTATAGATGATGTAAAAGATTATATTAAGTCTGGCGGAGTAAAGAAACCAACTACTGCAAGTTATACTCAAACGGGAGCAATATATAACTGTAAAGCATATGATTTGACTGAAGAGCAAATAACAAGAGTTTCGGAAATCGTTTATGGTGAATATGGTTTTGGTATTGAAGGGGCTAAAAATGTTGCCTCTCAAATGGCTAATTTGTATGAAAAATGGGGAACTAGTAAATCATTTTATGAATGGCTGACTTCTTCAGAAGGAACTAGATGGTATGGTGGAAGTTCAAGTCATACAACTAATGATGATATGAAAGAAGCAGTAAGGCAATGTATAGTTGAAGGAAAAAGAACAATGCCTCCATATGTACATGAATTAGTTACATATTCTGCTAGTGATATTACTCCATTTTATGGTAGTGACGTATCTAAATATATTCAGGGAGAAACACATATAGATCAAAATTGGGGAGGTGCTAGTGGAACACTTTGGTGTGTAGATCCAGCTCCTAATGGAGTTGCAGGTGGTAATGTATTTTTTTACGATGAGGAATATAAGAAAAAATGTGAGGAAAGTCAAAACTTTACTGTAACTGGAGATGGTTCTAAAAGCACAACAACTTCTAGCGTGAAAAATTTAGATGATTTTCTATTTTTGGGCGATGGTATAACATACGGAGTAAAAGAAACCAAAAAAATATCAAATGCTAATTTTATAAATATAGTTGGCTCAACTCCTGAGCACTGGAATAAGTGGTTAAATAGTGAACAGGATAAATTTGATAATGGCGTAGATTTTTCCGGAAAAAAGATGCCTGAAGAAGGTAAAATAAATGGTGTTTGTGCAATGCTAGGGATTAATGCATTAAATAGTGATGCATCTGTAGACCAGGTTATAAGTGACATGAAGGGATTTATAGATAAAATATGTTCTAAATATTCAAATAAACCTGTATATATTCAGAAAGTACTACCAGTTAGGGAAGGTGATAAATGTTCAAATCCAGACGCTGTTAATGAAAAAATAAAGAAGTTCAACCAAGAAATATCTAGTTATTGTACCTCTAAAGGAGCATTATTCATTGATACTTCCAATGGTTATGTTGGTTCAGATAAAAAGTTAAGTGAAGATAAATCTAAAGATGGTGTACATTTAAAAGAATACGGTACATTAGCAAATAATATAATAAACGCAATTGTAGGAACTAATGTTACAGATAATCCTGTCGATACTGAAGGCTTGGAAGATTTTGACGGTAAAGACATTGAATATTATAGATTACTTCAAGCTGATAATGAAATAAATAGAGTTGATATGATGAATGCAAGACCTGAAAATTATTTACGATATCTAAAAAAAGGAAAACAGTATTCTAATCATGTTGGTTACCCTAGAGGATATACTATTTTTTCATACAGTGAACTTAAGAGATTATTTGATGAGAAATTTCAAAGTAAAAAATTACCTTTTGTATATGGAGAGTCACTTGGATATGAAATGTATAAGCCGGAAAGCTATGAATTGGATGCAGGAACTGTTAGTGGAACTATCAATGATGCTACATTACTTAGTCGGAAGCTTGAGCGGAGGTAGAAAAGTTTTCATTTCACCTTCAAATCAGTTAGATAATATTTTAACAGGAATTAATAAGAGTGAACATGAAGTTGCAATGGGAATAACTAATAAGTTAAAATCTATTCTAGAATCTAAAGGGTATAATGTAGGAACTGATAGTGATCCAAATATGAATGGAAAAATTGGTAAAAATCCTACTTCTGGTAAAAATTTCTTGCAAAATAAAGATGATGGTATATATATTGCAATACACACTAATGCTGGTGGAGCAAGTGGACCAGAAACTTTTTATAATGAAAATGAAGCACTTGCTAAAAATCTAGCTCAAAAAGTAAACGATGGTTTATTTAATTTATACTCTACTACTTATAACGGATCAAACAAAACAAGCAAGAATAGAGGAATAAAACAAGGAATAAGTTCAGGAATAAATGAAATAAAATATACAAAGGATTTCTATTCTATTTTAACTGAAATATCTTTTGGTGATAATGCGCAAGAAGCTAAATATATTTTAGATAATACTGATAAAATAGCTGAAACTTTAGCAAAAGCAATTGATGATTTCTTTAATGAAAATCTACCTAATGCTGGTTCATCAAATAGTGTTGGCATTCCATCTAATATAGCAAAAGAACAATGGATATATCCTTTAACAACAAAACATACTGCTGATCCTCTTACAGGTGGAAGATATTTTGGAGCTTTAAGAGAGATTAACGAAAGAGATCATGCTGCTATTGATTTAATTGTTCCTCCTGGAACCAAAGTTATTGCTATGACCGATGGAGTTGTTGGAGATAGTTATGGTTATTATAAAGGTACTAATGCAGTAGAAGTTGTAAATAGTGATGGAACAATTGCAAGATATTGTGAGATGTCGGTTTCTGTTAAATTTGGTCAAATTGTAAAAAAAGGAGATGTCCTGGGAAAAATTATAGCAAATACTGATGGCTCATCAATGCTACATATAGAATTATATGATGGAAGTGGCGTAGGTCCATTGACTAACAAAACGAATAGAATATATAAAAATTTATCTGGAGAACTTGCACAAAAGCTATATCAAAGACGTTCAGATTTAATGAACCCAACTTTTGTAAAAGACTTACCAATGGCTAATAGTCAGTAGTTATTTAAGTGGAGGAATATATGAAAGGTCATATAAGTATAAAAAATATTATATTATTAGTTATATTTTGTATTTTAGTGAGTGGTATAACATATTTTGTAATGTTAAATATAAAAGAAAATAATAATGTAAATAAAAATTCTGAAAATTTAGTTCTTGATTATAATAAATTTTACACTTTAGAAGGAATAATGAAAAAAATTGTTAAATATATTAATGATGAAGATTATGATTCAATAGATAAGTTATTAGATGAAGAGTGTGAAATTTCAATATTAGGAGTTAATGCAATTATAGAGGAATATAAAAGAGCACTTTCAGAATATAATGATTTAAAATATCTTGTAAGTGCAAGTATTGTAAATGATAATGTATATTTGTGTGAATTTGAAGTGGCTGGATATAGACAAAATATTAAAATCAAACTTAATGAAAAAGAAAATACTTTTACAATATTAAATTTGAAAAAATGGGGGTATACAGATGACTAAAAAAAGCTTTATAATCCTTATGGTAATTGTAATAAGTATGATTTGTGTTGGAGTTTTGGTATATCTTAATTTCTATAAAAATAATGTAAGTTTAGAAGAAGTGAATGCAAATCCAAATAAATATGCAAATGTTAAAATTTCTAAGGAACAAGTATTTAACAATTATATTAATGAATTAATAAGTATGATAGAAAAAAATGAATGGGATAAGATTGATTTAATATTAGATAGAGAAGATGGGAGCAAATATCGTTCCCTTACTTCTCAAGAAATCGAAAATGATGTTAAATCTTTAAATATTCTCGGAAGCAAATTAGAAATAATTAAATGCAAAAAAATAAATGATAAAAATTGGAATAACATTTATAATTATACTGTTAAAAATAGTGAAAATGAAGAAGTAATTATTTCAATAAAAGAAAAAAGCCCAAATATATATTATGTAGAGATGAATAAAATGAGTTAAATCTAATTTTAGAATAAGTGAGGTAATTTTTGTGGAAGAAAATTTAGAAAACAAAAAAAATTCAAATAAAGAAAATATAAAAAAAACAAGAAAGAAAGAGAGAAAATACTCTCTTTCTGACCTTGAAAAGATAAAAAAAGAAGAACAAGTAATTGATATGTATGTTGAAGATGTTGATGAAAGCTTTAATATGATAGGAATAGTTGGTAGTGATATAAAAGCAATTATGCCAAGAGAAGAAGCTTCAAGTATTGTCGGTGATGATGGACAAGTTGAAGAAAAACATATTGTGAATAAAAAAGGCAAAATTCTTCATACATGTATTAAAGAAATAATACAAAATGGTGATAATATTGAACTTATACTATCTAAAAAAATTCTTGAACTTAAAGTAAGACGTTGGATGTATATGCATTTAAAACCTGGTATGAAATTAAGAGGCGTTGTTGTCAGTACTACTGAATATGCAGCTTTTGTAGATGTAGGTGGAGGCGTGACAGGAATATTAAAAATTCAAGACATGTGTGATATTATGCTCCAACATGCATCTGACATGTTTAAAGTAGGCCAAAGAATACAAGTTATTGTAAAAAAATATGATAGAGATACTGGAAGAATAGAGCTTTCATACAAAGAGTTATTTGGTACATTTGAAGAAAATGTAAAGAAAATAAAAGAAGGGGATATAATAGAAGGTATTGTACGAAATAGAATAAAGACAGGCGTATTTATTGAACTAAAAAATAACTTGGTAGGACTTGCAGAACATGTTAATGGAATTGAGTATGGACAAAAAGTTCTTGTCAGTGTAAAGAAAATAAATGTTGAAAAGAAAAAAATTAAACTTATAATCATAGGTTAAACGTTTTAAATAAGTATTCATGTTCGGATACTTATTTTTTTTTAAAGAATTTTTATCACGTAACGTTTTTTTTCTCCTATTCCTTGTTTTTTCTATTTATTTGATGTATAATGTATGAGAATTAAAGAGGTGGAAAATTTGAAACTTTTTTTAGTAAAAGATTATATACAGGTTTTAAAAGAAAATGAACAATTAGTAGAATGTATTAATTGTGATAGTATATTAGATAAAAAAGTAGAATATCTAACATATAGTTCAAATGATGTTAATAAAAATTCAATGTTTGTGTGTAAAGGATTTGGGGATAATTTTAAAAAAGAATATTTAACTGACGCTATAAAAAAAGGTGCCTTTTTGTATGTGGCAACAAAAAAATATAACGAAGAAAGTCTTGTAAAGATTCCATCAATTATTGTAAAAGATTCTTTCGTTGCTTTAAATATTCTTTCAAAGTTATACTTTAACTTTCCTGAAAAAGACTTAAACCTTATTGGTATAACAGGTACAAAAGGAAAATCTACAACAGCATATTATATAAAATATATACTTGATGAGTATGCAAAAGAAATGAATAAAAAAGAAACTGCAATCATATCTTCAATCGATACATTTGATGGGGTAGAAAAATTTGAATCTCATTTAACTACTCCAGAATCTTTAGATATGTACAGACATTTCTATAACGCAAAAAACTCAAAGATTGAAAATCTTGTTATGGAAGTTTCTTCGCAAGCATTAAAGATAGGTAGAGTATATGATACAAGCTTTGATATAGGAGTATTTTTAAATATATCTGAAGATCATATAAGTGCAATAGAGCATCCTGATTTTGATGATTACTTTAATTCAAAGTTGAAAATTTTTAAAAAATGTAAAGTAGCATGTGTAAATTTAGATTCAGATTTTGCGGATAGAATTTTAGAACAAGCAAAAAAAGATTCTAAGAAAATAATTACTTTTTCTACTAAAGATAAAAATGCGGATATTTACGCATATAACATTCATAAACAAGGATTTGATACAGCTTTTTCAGTTAAAACAAAAGATTTTGATGAACAATTTATCCTTACTATGCCGGGATTATTTAACGTGGAAAATGCTTTGGCTGCAATAGCTGTAACTACAAAGCTAGGCATTAAAAAAGGATATATTTATGAGGGACTAAAAAAAGCAAGATCAAGTGGTAGAATGGAAATATATCATTCAGAGGATAAAAGGATAATTGCAATAGTAGATTATGCACATAATAAATTAAGTTTTGAAAAATTATTTGAATCTGTTAAAAATGAATATAGTGGAAGAAAAATAATAACAATATTTGGCTGTCCTGGTAAAAAAGCTTTTTTAAGAAGAAGAGATTTAGGAAAAGTTGCAGGTAAAAATTCAGATAAAATATATTTAGTAGCTGAAGATCCAGGCTATGAGCCAGTTTCTGATATATCAAATGAAATAGCTAAATATGTAAGTGAATATATGACAAATTATGAAATGATAGAAGATAGAGGAGAGGCTATTAAAGAAGCAATAGATTATGCTGATAAAAATTATGATGAAAGCATACTATTAATAACAGGTAAAGGAAATGAAACAAGACAAAAATATGGTTCAGAGTATTTGCCTTGTAAATCAGATGTAGAATATGTAAAAATGTATTTAAGTGAATATGACCAAAAAGAAAGTGAGGAAAAAAATGAAATATGATGAGGATATGATACATTCAGGAATTGCTACTTTTGTTGCAAGCGATTATGTGACAATTGATGAATGTAAAAATTATGAAGTATCAGTTATTGGACTTCCAGTAGAAATGGGACTTACATATAGGGGGGGTGCTGATGAGGCTCCAAGAAAAATTAGAGAATGTTCTATGTGGAAAAAAATAGACGGTATGGAATGTTATGATTATGATAACAGAAAATATGTAAAGACTAATGATTTGAAAATATGTGATTTAGGCGATATGAATATTTGGCATGGAGATATGGAAAAAACTCAACAAGCTATAATAGACACTATATCTAAAGTAAGAGAAGGTTCTTTTCCGGTAATACTTGGAGGAGATCACTCAATAACATATGGTTCTTTAATTGGAGTTAAAAAAGGTGGAAATTACAAAAAAATCGGACTTATTCAATTTGATGCACATAATGATACTGAGCCAGATACACCATATTTTTCAAGAATTAACCATAGTAACCAATTCACTAACCTTATAAAAGAAGGATATGTAGATGGACATGATATGCTTACAATAGGTGTAAGAGGTCTTTGTAACCGTGTATGGAATGATTTTGCAGAAGAGCAAGGAATTACAATTATGACTGCAAATGAATTTAATAGCATGTCAAAAGAGGAAATATCAGATTTTATTTATGAAAAATATAAAGATTTTGATGCAGTATATGTAACTTTTGACATGGATTCATTAGAAGTTGCATATAGTGAAGGAGTAGGAACTCCAAAATATAACGGAATAAATGGAATGAAAGCATTAGAAGTTATTCGTAGCTTAAATAGATTAAATGTTGTAGCATTTGATCTTGTAGAACTTTCACCACCACATGATCCAACTGGTGTAACTGCATTTATGGCTTGGGAAGTGCTATATAACTTCTTAGCAGTTGGATTTAAAAAAGAAGATGAAAGAGAAAACAAAAAATAATATTTAAGTTATAAATAAAATAATATATATGAAAAGTCAAGGAAGAGTTACTTTCTTGATTTTTCTACCTTAAATTAGTATGAAAGAGGGGAGGTAATATTTTGAAATGGACTGAAAAAATATCAAGTAATATAGAAAATTTGCTTGGAATACCAGAAGAATATGCTAAACTTGTAATATTTAGCTTAGTAATTATGCTTGCTATTTATGTTATAAAAACTGTGTGTATTAAGTTATTCTTTGTATTTAGTAAAAATCAGAAAAATAAGTATTTATTTAATAAAAGAGTAAGTATTTTTTCAAGCTTTGTTACATTTGCACTTCTTTTCCTTATATGGGAAACACATATAAAAAATATGATGACATTAATAAGTTTTGTATCTGCAGGAATTACAATATCTTTAAGAGAAGTTATTCTAAATTTCTTTGCTGGAATATATATACGTGTAAATAGACCATTTTCATTAGAGGATAGAATTGAGATAAATGGGTTAAAAGGTGATGTAGTAAATATAAAATCAACAAGCTTTGATTTATTAGAAATAGGTGATAGAGTAAACGGAGAACAAAGTACGGGAAGAATAGTACATGTACCAAATTCAATAATTTTTTCATATCCATTAAAAAATTACGTTAAAGCTTTTAAATATATATGGAATGAAATAGTAATAAAAATAGATTTAAACAGTGATATAAAAAAGACAAAAAGACTTCTATATAGAATTGTTAGAAAAAATAGTGTTATACAAGAAATACCAGATAAAATGGAAACACAGGTAAATGATGCAAGTACTGATTATAGAATATATTTTAATAACTTAGAACCCATAATCTATACAGAAATTGTAGATTCACATATAGAATTATATATTAGATATTTGGTACATCCAAAAAAAGCAAGAGATGTTGAAAATAGCATATGGCTTGATATAATAAATGAATACAAAAATGGTAATATTAAGATTTATGACAAATAATAACTTTATGGCAATTGCATAAAAAAAAGTATAGTTATCCTAGTATTATAAATTTGGTAAAATTACTCATCTTTATTTACCGTTTACGTTATAGTCTACCTCTTGCAAGTAATGTTTGAAAATCCGACAAAAAATTATCGTAAAGCTATTGCAAGCACTTAAGTTTTGATATATAATAAAAAATGTATATGTAAATGTTCGATAAGGAATAATATAAATATACAAATAAAATCAAAATTTATAAGAGGAGGAGAAAAAATGAGGACAAAAGGGTATAGTGATAAAAAAGGAATATCACTAATAGTGCTAGTAATAACTATAATCGTTATTATAATCTTAGCAGTAGCAGTAATCTTGTCAATTGCAAATAACAATCCAATAGAGAATGCAAAAGAAGCAAGATTTAAAAATGATGTAAGAACAATGCAGGAAGAACTAGAGTTACTAAAAGCAAGTAACTATGTCGAAAATAATGGAGCAGGTTATAACGATCCTACAACAGGAAATCAAATAGGATTATCTGATTTAAAATCTTCTACTAATTATACAGATGATTTTGAAGTAAAAGATGGAGAATTGTACATCAAAAGTGGTAATAACCTAACAGACAAAGAACAAAAATGGGCAAATGAATTAGGAGTAGCAGAAGAAAATACAGATAAAGAAGAAGAAAAGACATATAAAATGGGTGATAAATTTAGCTACAATGGAGAAGAGTTTTACGTAATAGGAGGAGATAAAGTAGGCACAGAGGTAACAGACACTACACAAGACATACTATTACTAGCAAAATATAACTTAACATCAGATGGAACTAGCCAAGATACAAGTGGAGCAAGTAATGGATGTGCATTTTCAAGTACAAATTATTGGAGTAGTGTATCAGGAATAGCATATCCGGATACGGATGGTAAATATCCAGATTTAAATGATGAAACAAAATACGGTAGCGGTTCAGATGTAATAGACAAAGCAAAAGCGTATGGTAATAAGATATTTGGAGTGCCAGGAAGATTAATGACAAAAGAAGAAGCAGAAGAATTAAAACCAAATTATAAAGAAATTTTATATGGAAAAAATACAGAAAAAGGCTACTTAAATTACTGGCTTGGTTCTGCCCACAACTACCGCTTTTTGTGCGTAGTGGCCGGTGAACTCGGCGTCTCTGGCAGTTTTCCCTGCGACAACGACGGCAACGACGGCACCTACGGAGCCCGCCCAGTTATAAAAGTCTCAAAGTCTTTGGTCCAATAAAGCGACTTTAGGAGCTTATAGACTAGGTGAAAATTTCTGGAAGAAAGAGCACCTGCCACGTAAATTTTTTGGTTTTGTGTAAATTGTATAATAAAACTAGTCAAAAATTCTCAAGTAAAATTGAGCAAATTTGACTAGTTTTTTCTTTGTTGTTTTTCAGATATAATTACCATATCTTTATCAATGAAAGGTGGGGGATTGTATGAGAAAAGATGAATAAATTAATTCTCTATATTTAAGGTTGTGAATGTAAAAATCTTTTGTAGAATTTTATACATATAACTTAAAAATATAGAGAGTATATGTTAGTAAGAAATAGTTACAGGGGACATTTAAAGTGTGGAAATTGTAGTTTTTTATACAATAAATATACTATTAACAAGTTTAGTAAAAAATG
>OIZL01000650.1_pt1 | contig 23730 bp, 22 predicted proteins | sample 1588541 | NCBI WGS metagenome assembly OIZL01 (sample SAMN03283285) | human gut metagenome | biome: human-associated habitat; material: feces | host: Homo sapiens | place: Peru | collected 2012 | reverse complement strand
AGTGCACTACATAAGGCAATAGCCTTCTTTACAGCACCCTTATTTAAACAAGGCAAAGTACCAGGCATACCCAAGTCTACCTCATTAGTACAAGTATTAGCCTCTTGTTTAAACTTATAAGGAGCACCAGAGAACATCTTTGTAAGTGTATTTAACTCAAGGTGAATTTCAATACCAACGACTACATCATATTCCATATTAAAAATCCTCCTTTGTCATGCCCATAAGACCAGTTCTATTTTCAATTGCCTTAGACAAATCAAACATTGTCTGCTCATCAAAAGGATTAGCAGTAACATTAACACCAACCGGTAAACCGCCAACTAAGCCCATAGGCAAAGTTAAAGAAGGTAAACCACCAAAATTACCAATAACCATATAATTATCAAGGATTAAATACTTATCACTTAACTTATCTGTTTTCTCATCTATTAATGGAGCAATAGAAGCTGCTGCTGGCATAATCATTCCATCATACTTCTTATATAACTCTTCCATCTTATTAACAACTAATCTTCTTACTCTACAAGCATTTAAAAATAATTTCTCTTGATTTTCTCTAAGTAATACATAACTACCTAAAACAAATCTTCTTTTAATAAGTTCACTAAATCCCTTAGTTCTTGAATTCATTATAATTTCATTTGGAGTCTTTCCTTCTTCCCTTACTCCAAAACAAATCCCATTTAAATTTGCATCATTACTTGTAGCTTCAGCACAAGAAATAGACATATAAGATGGATATATCGCTCTAAGTAAATCTACATCAATAGATTCCTCACAAACTTGAATTCCCAAACTCTTACATTTTGCAATAACTTCTTTAAAATTATTAATTATCTTATCAAGTTCTGGATCATTATCTTTATTAATTAATGCTTCCTTAATATAAAATAATTTCTTTCCTGTAACTGGTTTATCAAGTTCTTCTGAATATATTACTGTTTCATCTGGCAAACTAGTCATATCACGTTTATCTTGTCCTTTTATAATATCTGTTACTACTGCTGCATCATATACATTTCTTGTTAATACTCCAATATGATCTAAACTAGAAGCAAAAGCAAATAATCCATATCTACTAATTCTTCCATAACTAGGTTTAAATCCTACAACTCCCCCATATGCTGCTGGTTTTCTAACAGAATCTCCTGTATCACTTCCAATAGCAAATGGTACTATCCCTAAAGCTACTGCTGCTGCTGATCCTGAAGAAGATCCTCCAATCATTCTTTCCCTATTCCAAGGATTATATACCGTACCAGTATATCCTGTTGTTCCAGTACCTCCCATTGCTAATTCGTCCATAACTGTCTTTCCCATCAATCTCGCTCCAGCTTCTTTTAATTTTTTATAAACTGTCGCATCATATACTGGGACATAATTACTAAGAATATTACTAGAAGCCGTTGTTAATATCCCCTTCGTAGATATATTATCCTTTAAAGCATAAGGAATTCCTTTTATCAAACTATTACTATTATCATTTTCTTCTTTATCAAAGTCCATAATAGTTACAAAACAATTATAATCATCTTGATACTCTCTAGCTAATCTAACACAAGAAGAAAATAACTCTTCTTCACTCCTAACACCTTCATCAAGTTCTTTTCTAAGTTCCTTAATTGTCTCCATTATTCCACCACCTTTGGTACCTTTACCTGATTATATAAATTACTACTACTATTCATTAAAATATCATCTAATGAAAGTTCATCTTCTACTACATCATCTCTATAAGTTACCCCATCTAACTCATTCGGATATATTAATGGTTCAACTTCACTAATATTAGGAATATTTCCAATTAAATCCATTTGTTTAATCATTACCTCAAATTCATTAAGTAACGTCTCATATTCCTTATCATCCATTGTAAACATAAGTTTATTAGCTAACTTAACTAAAGTCTCTTTATCCATATATATTCCCTCTTTCATATACCTTTAAGTATAACATATATTTCCAAAATTTACTTACATTTTCTAAAAAAAATAAGCAAATCCTCTAAAAATGAAAGTCTCTCAACTCTCAAAACGAAGTAACTTCAAATAATTTAATTTTCTTATAATTTTAATTTATTAACTTAATTACCAACTAGATAGTTGAAAATAAAAAAGTTATTAACTCAAATATCCGTTAATAACCTAAAAATTTATTTAAATATTATTTTTCTTTCTAAATATAAATAACCCGATCTATATTCCTATATAATCAACTAATTCAGAATTATTAAATTTCTCCAAGTATTCTACTCTATCCATAAAAACACTTAAATTATACAGCATAATCTCATCTATATTATTAATTCCTATCTTTCTAAAAAAGTCTATTACTCTTATTACATTCTCTTTATTACAACTAAAATTATATAATGTTGCTATTGTATATTTATTCATTAAAGTATTAATCGTATTATCACTAACATATCCCTTTAAAAAATCCATTATCTAGTACCCCTTTTCTCAAATAAACTACTAATTTCTTTTTTTATTCTTAAAAATTCCTCATACTTTAATAAACTACCATAAGTTACTGCATAAAGTAAAGCATTCTCATCATTATAACCATTTCTACATAAAGTAGTAAATATTCTTAATACTTTTAAATTAGAAATTCTCTTTCCTCCAATATAACTTACCTTTCCATCACTAATAATCTTCATTAATTCGTTATTCGAAGTTATATATTTCATATCAATTTGATTATTTAAACTATTTCTAACTATTTCATTAAATTGATTAGCTCCAATTATTAACCTATCATCAATATTTACTAGTCCTTTTCGATATTCAGATACTCTTCCATCAGGAACCTCTTTAATCTTATTTACATTAACCATAATAGCACTACCCGTATCTCTTATAGTTCTATCTCTAAAAACATCCGTAAAATCTTCTTCAGTTAATATCTTAATTCTAATAATCATCTCATCTACATTTAAAGCCATCTTTGAAAAAGCCGTTTCAGCATATCTTACTCCATCACTAGAAAGTTCTATAAATTTATCTACTGAATTAAAAGTATTTCTTGAATTTAGAGCTCCCTTAGCAAACGGATATATATTATCTCTAAAACCATTCGGAGTAAATCCATATAACTTAGCTAACTCTATATTACCAAATACAAGTCCTCTATTCTTCTTATCAATAATTTCCGCTCCCATATAACTAATAATTCTCTTAATATCTAATCCCTTATCTATAAGCATCGGAATAAGTTCAATAAAATCTTCATAACTACCTACTTTCATTCCCCCAACTAAAGAATTTGTTGATATAAATATTCCTGGATACTTATCACATAAATCTCTTAAAGATATTCCATACTTTCTAGCAATTTCTTCTATCTTATCAAATATATTTACCGAAGAATATAACATTAAATTTCTAAATATCAAAGAATTAACACTAATAAAAGCATAATTCTTAATTCTCTTTAACATCTCTTCTATTACTCTATAGTTGCCATTTAAAAGTAATTCCTTTTTAATACCGTCATCTATAACTTCAAAATTATATCCATATCTTTTAAACAATTTCCCTAAACTATCTAAAGAAATTTCTTCTTTCTTAACTTCCTTATTTATATTCTGTATCTTTTCCTGATATATATTATTATTTCTTTTTAAAAGTTCTAATAAATTATGATACTGTTTCTCTAAAGACAAATCCATCTCCTTCATCACCCTCATAAAACCAGCTACATCTCTATAAAACTCTGTCTCTTCTGATAATCTATTTAATACTTCATTAATCTTGGCAATATCTTCATCAAGAATCTTACTATCATCTATTTTCTTTTGTAACAATAAATCTCTACATTTATTAAACAAAGCCAACGTTGCTTCATACTTCTTTAACTGCTCATCAGTCAAACTAAACTTTCTAGATAAAGTTGCCATTTCACTATTTTCTTTTAAATATGCTAATACCTCAAACTCTTTAAGCTTTTCAATTATTCGTTCCCTATCAGTCATATTAACTTCCAATATCTTAATCAATTCCTCAAGCCTATCCATATTATGAATATCTATATCACTAACTCTCTTAATACCACTCTGAAAGTCAATTAATTCTTTTTCCTTTACCTCAAGTAGTTTTCTTATCTCTTTAATTAATTCTTCCATAAACTACCCCCTACTTCCTTTCTTCGTCGTATTAACATCCCCATCTATTTTCTTTCCTGTAAGTATTCCCTCAATTCTCTTGTTTATTTGTAAATTAGCTCTCATTACTTTTTCTCTATATTCAGGATCACTATTAAATTTCATAATCATTGCCTGAATAACATTTCCAAACTTATTCTGCCTACTATCAAAAGTCTTTATATATCCCCTACCATCAGCATTTCCATATTGTTTAGCTACTCCAATAACCATCACTACACTATGCTCTTCCTTATCATTTGATACTTTTCTCCAACATAACCTAGGTTTTGAAGGTGGACTCTTTTTAACCCAATATTGTGAAGAAGACCCAATTGTTAACTGATGTTCACCTCTATTAGTAATAACTCTAGAAGAATAATTATCAAGTTCTGATAAAAATCTTGCTATTAAATTATAATCATTCACAAATACCCCATTAACTAAATCATCTTCAAAACACGTCGTCAAATTACCATCGCAAAAACTATCAACAGTAAGCAAATTAGCCGTATCACTATCTGGTAAATATATAACCTTAACTAGCGATAATTCTTCCTTATTATCACTAACTAAAAACTTATCTTGTGCCTCATCTATTACCTCTAAAAAAGCTCTTAAATTTCCAATTAATGGCTTAATAAATCCTATCTTATCATTAAAACTAAAATCCTCTATTCCAATAGTCTCATCAATTTCCTTATAATTCTTAATAAATTCATTTTTATAATTATGATAACTTGCCGGTAACTTATCTATTACCCCCTCTTGAATTATTCTCCTAGCACGATCATATATATCCTTTTGTTCCTCATTAAGATAGTATAAAACATCACTTACATCTATATCTTCCAAAGGATTACCAGTATCATTATCAGTTTTATCTTCCCTTTTATCACTCTGAAATAAATCATTTACATCTACTTCATCAAACAAACCATCTATCTTCTCTTCACTAACATTATCATCTTTCCTAGCCAAACACCTCTCATAAGCCTTATTATTAAGTTCTATTAATAACTTTAATACCTCTATTCTTCTATTTACATCAAATCCACCTATTAATCTATCAACCTCATCTATATCCAATATAGGTTCCCTTAAATCATTATTTAAGAACTTATCAATAAACTTATTTATCTCTAAAATAGCCTTGTCTATTACCTCTAATTCACTATTATCAAAATAAATACCTTCTAACATCGATTTAATTACTAAAACCTCTGAAAGAGCCAATTCAAACTGCGGAGTCCCTTTTAAAAATTCTTCATTTTTAATAATTAGCACTAAAGAATTAAAATCTTCTATTGAATACCCTAAAATACCATCATCAATAATCTTCTTAATATCCAAAGCATATAAAAGAATACTATGATAATCATTTCCTATTTCCATTGCTATCTTACTAGCCTCATCAATAAGTTTTTTCTTACCAATAATCTTCTCTCTTTTATCCTTAAATCCATCTATTATCTTATTAAACATCTCTTTTAATTCTTTAACTGTCATCTCTATCTCCTACCTCATATATACTTACCTATTCTAATTACATTCTATCACAACTAAATATAAAAATAAAGAAAAAACTTAAGAATTTCTCTTAAGTTCATAATTTTATTTACTTACTGGTAAAACACTTATAGATTTAACTACTTGTAACAATTCTGCGGTACTCATAACATCACTAACTATATAATATTCTATTCCATTACTAAACCAATTAGCTGAATTATCATTAATTACTGCCAAAGAATTACCTATTAACTCTACATCTCCATATGTTGGTATAATTTCTGGATTATTACTATAAACAGCTGTTTCTTCTACTAAAACAAATGACTTATCTCCTGTAAATGTTAATATCATTCTCTCACCATCTTCAGTAGCTACTTTCTCTTGTTTAGTAAGATAAGTATTAACTGGTAAATACATTGGGAATATTACATCATCAATAGTTGCTGTACTCTCAGTTTTCTTACCATCCTGATTCTGATCACCAGGTTCTTGAGCCTCATTCTTCTTACTATCATCCGTATTATTCTTATTCTTATTCTTATCATCATTACTATTATTATTACTATTATTATTACTATTCTGATTATTATTCTCTATCTTATTATTATCTTCACGTTCCTTAATATTTTGTGTATCTAATATAGAATTCAAATCAAAATAAGTATCATTAAACTCTGTCTTTAAATCTATTTTATCAAATACCATTTTAATCTGTACATTACCTTCAGTATCTAATACCGTAACCTTCGTAGGTAAATAATCCTTACCAAAGTATACTTTTTGACTAACAAGTTTTTCATTATTTGGATAGTTAACTTTCGAAGTAAAGATATAACCCTCGGAAGTACTCTCAAATACTCTCTCTTCATCATTACTAATATCATCTAACAAACTAGAAAGTAAATATACCTGTGAATTATTATATGGCCAATCACTTTGAAATTTAAAACTCTTATTAAGTGATGGCGTTACAATATAAACACCTTCATCATTTCTTAATATCACTTGTTTATGGTCATTAACTGCATTAACTAATTCAATCTTATAATGATCATCTTTTTCATAAGAAACAGCTATTTTATAGGTATAAACATCCTCATTATTAACTAATTCCATATTACCAGCCAAATAATAAGAATTACTTCCATTTACCTTATTTTGAAATTCTTTTAAAACCGTTTTTTCATCTTTCTTACCACAACCAGTTAATATTAAACACATTAAAATTAAACATAAAAATATTTTTTTCACTATCCACCTCATTTTTTATCTTTATGGTAAATTATATGGTATATTTTTTCTATTATGATGAATAATTACATAATTTTTGGTAAAAATATTATTAGTTAGGAGGAAAATATGAATACATTATATAAAACAACTTTAGTATTAGGTATAATTGGTTGTATAAATTGGGGATTAGTAGGTTTATTTAACTTTAATCTAGTTGAATATTTACTTGGAGATGGCGCCCTAATAACAAGAATTGTCTACGTTTTAGTAATGCTATCAGGTTTAGTAAACATTGGTATTCTTACTAAAGATTTAGATAGATAAAAAGGCTCAGTAACTTTCTGAATTCCTCATAATAGCTAATATCATTATTAGCTTTTTTCATAATTTATATTCTCTTTTTTAAATTACTATTTATGTTAATAACCTAAATTTGCTTCTATTCTCTTTACAATGCCAAACTTTTCATAAAAAGACTCGCTTTCTAATTATATTATATCATAAAATAATTTACAAAAAGATACTCAGAATCAATATTCTAAGTATCTTTTAAATTTCCAATTTATAAATTAACTCCCATTATATCCTTTAAATTTCTAGCTAATATCTTAAATATATTAGCCTTTTTAACATCATTAACTACCGTTATATCTTCATATGATAAATATTTTCCATTCTCATATACCGTTATTTTGCCAATAACATCACCTTTTTTAATCGGAGCATTAATACTCTTCGTATCTATTTTATAAGTAATATTTCTCTTCCCTTTTTGACTATCATTTAAAATATTAATATCCTTTACAGAAATAATATCTGCCTCTTCATTATCTCCTAAATTAATCTTTATCTTTCCCAATGCCTTATCACTACTAACAACCTTATCAATACTATATCTATTAAATCCATAATCCAACATCGCTAAAGTATCTGTACTCCTCTTATCAGTAGTTTCTGCCCCCATAACTACACTTATAAGTCTCATATCTTTCTTTTTCCCCGTAGCCGTTAAACAATATCCAGCATTTTTAGTAAATCCAGTCTTTAAGCCATCTATATATGAATAAAATTTTACTAATTTATTAGTATTAACTAACCAAAAACTCTTCTCTGTATTTTTCCTTAAATAATCTTCATATATCGAAGAAAACTCTAATATCTTTTCATGCCTTACTAATTCTCTTGCCATAACACTCATATCATATGCTGAAGAATAATGCCCTTCAGCATCTAATCCAGTTGCATTAACAAAATGAGTATTCTTAAGTCCTAAACTACTAGCCTTATCATTCATCAATTTAACAAAAGCCTTTTCTGTACCTGCTATTTTCTCCGCCAAAGCTACCGTAGCATCTGTCGTTGTTACTAAAAAGCAGTAAAAAATCTTTTAAATTTAAGCTACTATTATTGTAACCAACTATATTTAATTTAAAATGTAACATTACCTTATGAGTTTCGTTATCTTCGTTAATTTCATCATCTAACTTTTCTACTAATATAGTGTCTAGTATAGAACCAAACACTCTAAATACACTTTCATCATCATCCAATATAACATCATGTATTTTTTTAAAGAAAGCATCTATATTTGATTTGTAATCTACTTTATTATTCATTGATAAATAACTTTGTTTTTTCTTTTCCAAAATAGATATTTCATTATTATATTTTTCTCTTGCCTCATTATACTCATCTCCTTCTATTTCTTTTCTTGCTCTCATATTGATGAGTTCTGATCTAGCACTTTTTATTTCTTCTATCTTTTTATCAATATCATTTATCTCTCTTGAATAATCCGATTTACTTTCCGTTTCACTAATCAAACTATATATTTCTTTCATCATATCGTTTTCTTTATCAAGAATATTATTTGCTATTATTTTAAATATGTCCAATAATTCTTCATAGTGAATTATCGGTGTAATACAACCATTTACCTTTTGCCTACCAAACTTTCTATAATTCGAACACCCCCAATATTTACTTTCATAGCCTGTTCTTTTATTCTTATAACTTCCTTTTATAAATGTTGCACCATCATGATAACATTTTATTTTTCCTGATAAAGCATACCTCATATCAGTCCTTGTGTGAGTTTTATGCTTGACTGAATTTTTTTCTAGTATTTCATTGCACTTATTCCACAATTCTTCTGACACAATCGGTGGGCAAGTTTCATTATCTTTATATACTATCCATTCATCAGGCTTAAATCTTATTCTTTTCTTTGAATGATAATCAACTGTTGTTTCTTTATGAGCACAAAAGTATCCTTTATATTTTGGATTTCTTATTATTCTTCCAATAACTGTTCCTGCTAGTGCTTTATTTGTTTTACTCTTAATGCCATATTCATTATATAAATAATGACCTAATCTACCAGTTCCCATTGTTCCTTTTGCATATTCATTAAAGATTAGTCTAATTAACTCTGCTTCTTCTTCTACAATTTCTAATTTGCCTTTATTCTTTTTATAACCATAGAAATTATCATTTCCTGGAACTATTCCTTTTTCAACACTTCTTTTATACCCAAATCTAATTCTTTCTGATAATTTTCTAATTTCATCTTGTGCAATACTTGACATGATAGTTAAACGAAGTTCTGAATCTGAATCAAATGTATTAATATTATCATTTAAAAAATATACACCAACCCCATAGGATAATAATTCTTGTGTATATTGAATACTATCTATGGTATTTCTTGAAAATCTTGATATTTCTTTTGTTAATATTAAATTAAACATACCTTTTTTAGCATCATCAATCATTTTAAGAAAATTATCTCTTTTATTAACGCTTGTTCCACTTATACCCTCATCAATATATCCTGGGACAAAAATCCAATTAGTTTGCGACTTAATATAATTTTCAAAATACATTACTTGATTTTCTAGCGAATTTAATTGTTCTTCGTGATCAGTAGATACACGAGCATAAAATGTAACACGAAGTGGTAAGTCAATAAGTTTCTTACCTTGTGCTAAAACATTTCTTATTGAATACAAATTCAGTATCATCGTTTTTTCCCCCTTTACTATATTGGGATTTTTACTATCATATTTTTCATTTCTTTTTTATTATCTAATTTATTTTCTAATTTAATAATATCTTCATCAAACTTTTTTATAATGTTGTTACATTGACAAAATTCTATTACACCTTTTTTACAAAGCTCATTGATAATTGCTTTCTGAATTTCTTTTTTAGCAATATCAATTGAAGGATTATTGTCCAATTGTTTCTCCTCCTCATTTAAACTTATTAGAATAAATGAAAAAAAGAACTCTAAAATATTGAGTTCTTACTACTATATTTAAAAACTCAATACTTATTAGATGAAGAAGCAATTATCCTAGAATGTTATCTAAAAATATTAAGTTTTCAAATAACACTCTAGGGATTTAATATTGGTTTTTAAAATCTTTTATTTGTTTTGCAATATCAAATCCACTTAACTCTGAATCAAAGGATAACATTGTAATTTTTCCATCAAAGTAAGTTTCATTATCATATTTAATAATAATTTCACTAAACAAATCTAATTTTTCGTTAAAATCTAGTTTTTCAAATTTTGAAATAATCTCATTATCTTCCTTATCATAATTAACTCCTATTACATTTCCACTATCTTCATATACTTCATTACTTTTAGTAATCGCATTATAAAGTGATGCGAAATATTGTAATAGTATTGTACATGAGTTAGGCGACAATCCTGTCATTTCTAAATTAAATATTTTAATATCTTCATCATCTTTTAAATCTGGATTTGCTTCATTTTTATCATTAATTTGATTATTGTTTAATAAATTAAAAATCTTAATTTGTTTAAATTTTTCTTTTGTTCTAATTCTTCAATTAGACCTCTAACATTATCAGTAGTATTTGTTATATACATAATTCATTCCTCCTTTAAACCAATACTATTTTTTACTTCCTCGAATAATTTATTTGTTAATTCTTCACTAACATAATCGGCTAGTTTTTTCGTTGATAAATTCTCTATATCATTTAAGATATTATTTACTGATATTAAAGCTGTCATTTTCTCTGGCTCATCTTCTATTGTTGATTCAATTTACTCTTTCCAACTTTTTATCCTTTCCATATTATAGCCCCCAAAAAAAATCTCATTGTTCATACAATGAGATTATATAACTAGATAATTATTGCAACCCCCATTGCTCAACAAGTGTTTGATATTATAGTATATCTAAGGGTTTAAGTCAAATTTAGATACAATTTATTGCCTAATTCCTCTACCACCTTGTGATGGAACTAAAACTAAATCTTTTAATAGTACTTTATCCTGTATAGCTACAAGTAAAACTGTCAATTGTTGTTCAGTTTTTTCCATTTGTTCATCAGGAATTAATCCCATTTCAACTTTATCAACTATACTTTGTGCCATAGCAAATAACCTATCTGGAGTTTCAGCATTTATTTCAGATATTAAATCTCTCATACCTTCACTCTTTAATAGTTCAGAAACATAATCTCTTTCTGCACTTAAATAAGTATCTCTTAAATGGGCTATATTGCCATCTACATTACCTTTGTATGGTGTAATATCAGATATTGTTTCTTTCATACTATATTTAAAGATTGTTCATATTTTTTATGCCAGTTTAAGTACATTATACTTTCATATACTCTTCCTTCCTCAGCAATATATAATCCACTTTTACCTGATTTTTCTAATGCTTCTTGTAAAGTTATATTTGCTAATGCAGGGTTAATATTTCTATGAATTGTTCCATCATCTGCAATAGTCATTTCTCCTCCAGTATGTTTATATGATTCTAAAAAATCTTCGGCAGTTTGAAATCTTAAAGTATCTTGTATTCTAAATACTTCAGTTAATCCTTGTAATTCATGCATTGAACTATCATTATTTCCTTTAACTGCAATCCCTATTGTATTTCTATATCCATCAAATACAAATCTAGGATCTTGTTTTTTCTTTTGATTAAATATTGCCATATTTTCATCTGAAACATGAGTTAATAAAACATATAAATCTTCATCATCATTATTACTAACCATAAATGTTTCAATATTTTTATCCCATAATGCCCTACAAGCAGGTAAACATTGTGGAATAATATATTCTTCTGGATTAGCCATTACATCTTCAAGTTCAACATAAGGGTATTGATATCTCCCATCTTTCTTTGGTGTTTCACTTACTTTACTCATAAAATTTTTAATTAAATCTTCATTCATAATATCCAATCTTTCTTAATTACTTATTTAATTTATCAATTAATCTATTAAATTGCTCATCTGAAACATAAGAACTAATAACACCTTTTCTTTTTTTTAAATCTTCTATCAATTCTTTATCAACAATTTTATTAATTATGCTATCAATATTTAAACATTCTCCTATCGCACTTATTAATTCAGCAAGGTAGTATCCATCTTTTTTCTTTATAAAATAATCAACAATATTATCAAAATTTATTTTACTTCTTTCATAATTAAATGCTAATCTCCATAACCATTCTCTCTCATCTTTTTCTATTCCAACTTTAACTAATTTATCAAATTCTTCTTGAGTTAAATTTGGTGGGAATGGTGCTTGAATATTTTGTGCAATAAATTCCAATAATTCATAATCAGTTAAACTTTCAAAGGTTTTAGTAAAATAATCATTTTTACAAATACAACCAGTTATTGCAAACCATCTCTCATGTGAATCCATTTCCCTATCATAATTTTTTTTTAGGCTATCTAATTGACGATTAAGAAAATCACTATTATTATCATCCTTTGGAATTTGTTCAAATTTTTTGATTAAATTACTTATAGTTTCTTTCTTTTTTATAACATATTCATCTATTTCATTTGGTGTATTATCTGCTATTTTTTTAATATCACTAATTATTTTATTTGTTTCCTCTATATCATTTTTTGATAGGTTTGTTTTATCAATATTTGTGAGTTGTTCTATTAATATATCAGCAGTTATAAACCTATTAAAAAATTTATAACAAATATTTAATAATTCTTTATTTTTCATATACATCACCCGATATCCAATATAATTATACCATAAAAATTCTCATTTTTAAAAAAATATCAAAAATTGATGTTGCTTTTATTAAAATTGTATGTTATTATTAACATGTCAGTTGGAAAGATATTATGTAGTTTGTAATATCTTGCAGTTTCAATTGATGCAGTAGAATCGTCTGCTAGTACAGGAACGATTTTTTTGTGTCTTAAATTATCTTTCTAATTCTTCTTCATACTCTCCCCATAAATCATCTAGATCTAAATTAAGTCTATTTATATTTCCAATAATAGAACTTTTAAAATATCCAAATTTATTAGTTATAAAATTTTCTTCTTCATCTCTGAACTTTCTATCCAATACTCTTGGAATAATATAATGAACTATTTGTACCAAATCTTTATATGTATTTCCTTCTTCTAATAGTTCTTCAAACAATTTATCATAATAGAATATTTGTGTATCATTTTCATTTATATAACCTCTATCAATTAATTCTAATGTTAATATGTTATGTTCTTCAGGAACAAAAAAAGCCGATATTTTGGTTTTATCGTCTTTATCTATTTGTTTATTAATATTTATTATATTAGTATTTATTTGTGTGTCCTTTTCCACCTCTCCTAAATCCATAGGTCCCTTTCGGTACTCTGGATACTCATAAATTAAATATTCATATTCAAATTGTCCTATTTCGTTTTGTTTTTTATTAATAATTAAATAACCACATCTTTGCAATTCTTGTAAGATGTTTTTTATTGCTTTAACTCCCTCTTTGCTAACTGCGACTAATCCATTAATTGAATAATCCCAATCTTCAGGTAAAGATAGCATAAATGATAATAGACCTTTTGCTTTATAACTTAAATTACGATCTCTCAAATGGTAGTTACTCATAACAGTATAATTCTTATTCTTCTCTATTTTAAAAACTGACATTGTAACACCTCCAAATAAAAAAAGCCAATTAAATGGCTTACATATACAATTTATAATAATACTTTAAAATATAAGGTTTTAAAGTGGTTATATTGTTATTTCTTCTCCTATAACTTGCGACTGCTTTTTGGTTACTACCACATCATTTCCTGATGCAATACATATTCCCTTAACCAAATCCTCAACACTCATCATCTCATTTGCCTCAAGAAATATCTGACTTCCTCCCATCGAAGCAGCATTTTTTGAAGTTACCACAATATCATTCCACTTCAAATTACCATTTTCTAGATTTTCCATAATAAGAATTAATGCCATTATCTTTGTCATCGAAGCCGGAGCTAGCTTTTCATTCGCATTTTTTTGATATAATATTTCCCCCGTCGAAGACTCAATTAATATTGCACTCTTACTATTTTCCGCTAAATTAAGTTCATCTGCCCTAATTCCCATCAAAGGAATCAAGAACAATAATAAAAATAAACATATTTTTTTCATCCTTATCACCTGATAAATTATATGTTTATTTCTATCATTTATTATCATTTTATACTGCTATTTTATTAAGTCTCTCTTTTAATGACTTAACTGCCTCTTCAACATCATTAAAATAAATTACCCTATCTTTTAATTTTTGATATGTTTCATTTCCTTTACCCAAAACTAACACAATATCTCCAGTTCTAGCAATATCAATTGCGTGTTTAATTGCTTCACTTCTATCGACTATCATTTCATAATTATTTAAATCTTGGATATTTTCACACATCATTTTAATAATCTCTTTTGGATCTTCACTTCTAGGATCTTCATAACAAAATATTGCTATATCACTATTTCTAGCTACTACTTCACCAACAATTTTTCTCTTCTGACTATCTCTCTCCCCTGCTTGTCCAATAACTGTAATTATCCTATTATGTTCTAACGTTTTAACAAAATCTAATAAACAACTAATTCCATTTGGTGTATGTGCATAATCAACCATTACTGTAAAATCTTGTCCTAATCTAATTATATCTAATCTTCCATCTACATATAAATTCTGAATATTATTAATTAAACTCTCAATCTCATATCCTTGTGATAAACACATAAGCATTGCACAAGCAAGATTATATACATTAAATTTACCTAATAAAGGAGATTCTATATCATATATTACCTCTTTATATCTAAATCTAATATCTGTCTTATCAGGTCTAATCTTATAATCTAATATCTGTAAATCATTATCCTTATCCATTCCATAAGTAAGTACTCCTCTAGTACATACCTCTCTAACTTCCTTATAGTAATCATCATCCTTATTCAATATACAGTATCCATTATCCTTAGTTAAAGTCATAATTTTCTTCTTACAATCAACATAATTCTCTAACGTTTTATGACTATTCAAATGTTCTGAAGTAATATTTGTCATTCCAATACAATCGTATCTTAAAGCATCTAATCTTCCCTGCAACATTGCCTCACTAGAAGCTTCCATACAAACGCTCTCACATCCACTTTCACAAAATTCATCTAAATACTTATATAACTTATTGGGAGCAGGTGTCGTATTATCTGTTCCCCTTTTAAAAGCCTTACAGCTTCTCCCATTAGTACCTATATATCCACATTTATCTGTCCCAATAAGTTCTGAAGTTATCGTAGCTACACTAGTTTTTCCATCAGTTCCTGTAACCGCATACATCTTTAATTTCTCATCCGGATAACCATATACCTTTCTTGACAAAGGTATAACCTCATCATTCGGATTATCTACAACTACACAAGGAACCCCTTCATCAATCATTCTCTTAGCCACAATTGCTACAGCCCCATTCTTAACAGCATCTTTAACAAAATCGTGCCTATCCACCTTACTACCCTTAATACAAACAAAAATATCCCCTTCATTCACATCATTACTATTAACAGATACCCCTTTTATTTCTATATCACTATCTATTTTATATAATTCATTAAGTCTCTTCATTTTATCATTCTCCATATATAGTTATATTATAACTTGTCCCCTTGAACAAAATAAACCTTATACCACACTAAGAAAGCATAAATCGTATAAACCTTTCTACAATTATTAACCTTTCCTTCATAATGTTCATCTAATAATTTATTAATTTTATCCCTATCAAAAAATAATGTTACATAATCTTCATTAAAAGTATTTTTAACTATATTATAATATTTTTCTTCCCTTAACCAATTCCTAAATGGTACTAAAAATCCTAATTTAGGTCTCTGTGACCATTCTGCCGGAACAGTTCTTGAAGCTGCCTGTCTAAAAGCATACTTTGTCGTATGATCATAGACAATATACTTCTCACTTATTTGTGCACTATATTCAAATACCTCTTTATCCAAAAATGGTACCCTTAATTCTAAAGAAGAAGCCATTGTCATCTTATCAGCTTTAAGTAAAATATCTAATGGTAACCACATCTTCATATCCAAATACATTTTTTTAATTAACTCACTCTTTTTATAAACCTTTGCAAACTTATCCTTAGTAATATCTTGATATTTAACCATAGATTTATAATCATCATTAAGTATTTCATTAGCTTCCTCATTTCCCATAATAAATGCCTGTCCAATATAATTATCTTCTACACTGCTACCAGCATTTACTAAGAAACGTCTTATCTTTGATTTAGGTAAATGTAATGCTATTTTTCTAATTACCCTTCTAAAACCTAATGGTAACTTACTATATTTCTTATACACATTAGATTCCTTATAAGTACAATATCCTCCAAATAACTCATCTGCTCCCTCACCAGATAATACTACCTTTACATCCTTTGCTGCTAACTTTGAAAGATAATACAACGGTACTGCTGATAAATTAGCATGTGGTTCATCAGAAAAATACTGCACCTTAGGTATTGCTTCAAAAAACATCTCCGGTGTTATCACCTTATGAGTATTCTTAATACCCAGTATCTTTGATAAATCCTTAGCATCCTCTATCTCATTAAAGCCACCCTCTGAATCGAACCCAACCGTATACGTCTTATCAACATTAGCATTACTTACAATATAACTAGAATCAACTCCTGAAGACAAGAATGAACCAACTTCCACATCACTAATCTTATGATGTAAAATACTATCTTTCATTACCTCATTTATTCCTGTTATTACCTCTGCCAAATCATCCTCATTATTACTATATTTAAAATCATAGTATTCATTTATTTCTAATTTACCATCCTCATACACCAAGTAATGACCAGGTAACAATTTATACGTATTCCTAAAGAAAGTCTCTTCTAATGGCGAATACTGAAAAATCAAATAATTTTTTAATGCTTCCTTATTCATTTCCTTATCAAATTCCGGACACTTCAAAAAGCTCTTAATCTCTGATCCAAAAATAAACTTCTCATCTTTTCTATAATAATAAAATGGTTTTATCCCAAAAATATCTCTTGCTCCAAATAATTTCTTATTCTTTATATCCCATATTACAAAAGCAAACATCCCACGTAACTTCTTTAAAATATCATTTCCATATTCCTCATAACCATGTATTATTACTTCCGTATCCGACTTTGTAACAAATTTATGTCCACACTTAATTAACTCTTCTCTTAATTCTAAATAATTATATATTTCTCCATTAAAGTTTATAACCAAACTCTTATCCTCATTATATAAAGGCTGATCTCCACCCTTTAAATCTATTATTGATAATCTTCTAAAACCAAGAGCAATATCCCCATCAACATAATATCCCTCTCCATCAGGACCACGATGCTTTATCATCTCACTCATCTGTCTAATAACTAAATCTTTATCTTTCTTTGGCCTCTTACTAACATAACCAACAAATCCACACATAATATTTCCTCCTACCAAGTATTCTCATAATACTTCTTTATATAATTAATATCCCTTTTAAATAACCATTTTCTTCTTTCAAAAGACATATCCTTATTATACTTTAATGGATTAGTATATAATCCCTTTCTCTTTAATCTAAAGAATTCATCCTTATACTTTTTATTAGCTATATATTTTCTAACAACATAGTCTGGTACAAAAGATAATGCCACCTTATTATCAATAAACTTAAATTCCATCTTCAACCCATTAACAATATCATCTACTAAATACTTTGCTAAATTATAACCACACTTCGTCAAATAATAACTACTTCTAGCCTGCCTTGGATTAATTTCAAACACCTTAAAAGTTTTATCCCTAATATCATACTTTAAATCAAACTCACATATCCCATTAAACCCAATACCTTCAATAAAACTCTTTAACTTCTCCTGTATTTCTCTAGTTCCACCAAATTCATTGTAGCCATTTATTAAAACCGTCAAATTACCTATTCCTGTTTTCGTATGTTCTTGAAGACCTATCTGCCCAAAAGATTGAAGCACCGCTCTCTTATTCCTATCACAATAAAATACACAATCAAATAGCATATGATCATCTCCAGGAATAAACTCCTGAATAATTAACTTATCACTATATCCAGCATCCTTAATTTCTTTAATAACTCTAATAATTTCTTCTAAACTATTAAGTTTATAAACCTTCGCTTGATTAACAAAAGTACACTTATGATACTCTACCACATTACTAGGCTTAACTATTATTGGAAATTCAAAACCCTTAACTTCCTCTAGCTTACCTAAATCCTTCTTAACATCATAAAAACAAGTCTTTGGAAAATCTATTCCCGAATCCTTAAAACTCTCATAAAACATCTCTTTATTAGCAAGTTTTAAAAACAAATCCATATCCGTATAATTAAACAAATAGTATTTACTTAATTCATCTTTATTCTTAACTATTTCCAGTACATAATCATCATTACAACCTATTAAAATAATCTTCTTATTTCCTATCTTTAAAGCCATATCCTTAAGTGTTTTAATAAATATTCCCGGTTCTAATAAATCCGGCACAATTGTTAAATCAACAATCTTTGATAAAGATGTAAATAACATTGGTACTCTTCCTAGAACATATGACTTTATCCCATATTCTTCGTGAAAATTTCTTGCCATATAGTAAGCATTTACATCTGTCCCAATAAGTAAAACATCAAAATTCATTATTCACCAACTACCTTATCTATCTTATTATCTTTTATATAAACTCTAGGAATATTTCTATTAATATTTGTCAGTAAAACATAAGGACTAACTCCCATCTTCCTAGCCAATATCTTATACTCATCATCCTCACTAATAACTGTTACCACATCTCCAACCTTCTCATCTTCTGATACCATTATCTGCATCATTCCCATATTAACACTACCAACTACTGGATACCTCTTTCCATTAACCATAACAAACCAATCACTATACCTAGTTTGCATCCCATCAGCATACCCTAAAGGAATAACTCCCACATATCCATCTGTCGGTACCACACAACTAAATCCATATCCAATATGCATCCCCTTCTTAACCCTTTGAATATCAATAATCTCACTTTTTAAAGACAATGCCTGTATTGGCCTTATCATAGATTTATCATATGGTCTTGGTAAATTTCTTTTCTTTCTAATATACTCATATTTGAAATTCCTAATCTTATTTCTCAATCCCCTTTTACTAGGAAAAGTAGAACCCACTCCATACATCATAATACCAATTCTAACACCATTACAAATATCTATTTTTGGAAACATCTCTAAAGTACAACTTCTTCCAATATGAACCATCGATATCTTAGATAAATCTATTTCCTTAACTAATTCCCTAAACCTATCAACCTGTTCTTTATATAAACTATCATATACCCCATTAGTAGCAAGATGGGTAAATATTCCCTCAAAAACTAAATTCTTCCCCTTAATAGTCCTATCATATATCTCCTTTATATCTTTACTACTACTAACTCCTAAACGATTCATTCCTGTATTAATCTTTAAATGAAACTTAATTTCTCTTCCTAAAGAAACCTTTTCTAATTCATTAAAATACTCCATACTAGGAACACACAAAGTAATATTATTCTCTATAATTTTATCAACATTATCTAATCCAATAGGTTCTAAACAAAGTAATCCCATTTCCTTAGGAACATACCTTCTAGTATTTATAGCCTCTTGTAAATTAGAAACTGCTAAATAATTAATCCCATTCTCTATAATATACTTAGATATATATTCTCCATAACCATAAGCATTTCCCTTAATAACTCCAATATAATACTTATATCCTGAAAAAGTCTTAACTATATTATTAACATTTTCACATAATTTATTAACATTTATCTCTACATAACTATTTCTATTCATAAAATCACCTTAATTAATATCATTAGTATACCATATTTTTACTCATTATTAAAGATATTCCCTTCCACATTCAAGATAAAATTTAATAACTGTAAAGAAGAAAAGAATCAAATAAACTCTCCCCTTTTCTCCTATATCTTCAAATTTAACAAAATCATTACCACTTTCAAAAAACCAACTAATTCTCCCCAAAAAATAAATTTATCACATAACATCATCTTATTAATAAAATTAATTACTTTCATCTGATCCTTCTTATTAATTTGTTTTATCCTATCAATATTCATAACAATCCAATTATAAGCCTTATTCTTAATATTAATAAACATATACATAAAATAAATACTTATAAATATTAAAAATCCCAAAATAACCCCATCCTCAGTTGTATTTATTTCACTAATAATAAATATAACTACTAAAGGAATTACATATAACCACTTTAAATTAGAGAAAAATCTCCTAAAAAAGTTTATCTCCCTATTCTTATTATTATCAATAACTGATATCCCTGCCTCCATTAAAGATATCCCCACATCACTAAGACTCTTCCCATAATAACACTTATTACTAAGTTTAATAACTCTTCTCTTTATATTATATATTGTAAATATACCCTCATTAAGAATAACATTTATACTATTATAATTATGTATTAAATCCTTAATAATATTAAAAGAACTCTCCTCACTAATCTTATTTCTATTACCTAAAACAATTAAAATATAATATAAATATCCTCCTAAGATAAATCCCATTACAATATAATCTAATATCATTTACTTCCCTCCCATATACCATTATACTACTAAAAGATAAAAGGAAAAAAGAAAGATTTCTCTTTCTTTTATTTATTAATTACTCAATAATTTCAGATACTGATCCAGCACCAACAGTTCTTCCACCCTCACGAATAGAAAACTTAGTACCATTTTCAACTGCAATTGGAGCAATTAATTCAACAGTCATAGTTACGTTATCACCAGGCATAACCATTTCAGTTCCTTCTGGTAAAGTAATTACACCAGTAACATCAGTAGTTCTGAAATAGAATTGTGGTCTGTAGTTTGTAAAGAATGGTGTATGTCTTCCACCTTCTTCTTTAGATAGAACATAAACTTGAGCCTTGAATTTCTTATGAGGATGAACACTTCCTGGTTTAGCAAGAACTTGTCCTCTTTCAACATCTTCTCTAGCAATACCACGAAGAAGTACACCAGCATTATCTCCAGCTTCAGCAAAGTCAAGTTGTTTTCTGAACATTTCGATACCAGTAACAACTGTCTTCTTAGTTGGTTTTAATCCTACGATTTCAACTTCATCGTTTAATTTTAACATACCTCTCTCAACACGACCTGTAACAACAGTTCCACGTCCAGTGATAGTAAATACGTCTTCAATTGACATTAAGAATGGTTTATCATTATCTCTTTCTGGAGTTGGAATCCAAGCATCAACTGCATCCATTAACTCATCAATTTTAGCAGTCCATTGAGGATCTCCTTCAAGAGCTTTAAGAGCAGAACCTCTTATAATTGGAGTATTATCTCCATCATATCCATATTCAGTTAATAATTCACGGATTTCCATTTCAACTAAATCTAATAATTCAGCATCATCAACCATATCACATTTATTCATGAATACTACCATTCTAGGAACACCAACCTGACGAGCAAGTAAGATATGTTCTCTTGTTTGAGCCATTGGTCCATCAGTAGCAGCTATAACTAAGATAGCTCCATCCATTTGAGCTGCACCAGTAATCATATTTTTTACATAGTCAGCGTGTCCTGGACAGTCAACGTGTGCATAGTGTCTCTTTTCAGTACTGTACTCAATATGAGCAGTATTGATTGTAATTCCTCTTTCTCTTTCTTCTGGTGCTTTATCAATATTAGCGAAATCAACTTTTTCATTTCCGTTTTTTCCAGCTAAATGTGCAGATATAGCAGCAGTTAATGTAGTTTTACCATGGTCAACGTGGCCAATTGTACCAATGTTAACATGTGGTTTGCTACGATCAAATTTTGCTTTTGCCATTTTAAATTTCCTCTCTTTCTTTAATATACATATATAATTTTAACAAATTTTCAAGAATTTGCAAGTGTTATTCTTAATTTCCACCATTTTTCTTGATAATTTCCTCAGCAATAGATTTTGGAACCTCTTCATAGTGATCTAATGTCATTGTAAATGTTCCTCTACCTTGAGTATTAGATCTCAAACTAGTTGCATATCCAAACATCTCTGCTAATGGAACCATTGCTGTAAATGCTATTGCATTACCTCTTGATTCTTGACCAAGTGGTTTACCTCTTCTAGAAGTAATATCTCCAATAACTCCACCAGTATATTCATCTGGAGCTACTACTACAACCTTCATAATAGGCTCTAATAATACTGGCTTACATTTAGTTTTAGCTTCTTTTAATGCAAGTGAAGCTGCAATCTTAAAGGCCATTTCTGATGAATCAACATCATGGTATGATCCAAAGAATAATGTTGCTTTAACATCAACCATTGGATATCCTGCTAAAATACCTGTAGCCATTGCTTCCTGTAATCCCTTATCAACTACTGGAATGTACTCACGAGGAACTACACCACCAACAATCTTATCTACAAACTCATATCCCTTATCAGGATTTGGTTCAAAGTGAATTTCAACATGACCATATTGACCACGACCACCAGATTGTTTAATATGTTTTCCAACACAATCAGCCGCTTGCGTAATTGTCTCACGATAAGCAACTTGTGGGGCCCCAACTGTTGCCTCTACACCAAATTCTCTTCTCATTCTATCAATAAGTACATCAAGATGAAGCTCACCCATACCAGAAATAACTGTTTGACCAGTCTCATGATCAGTTTTCATCTTAAATGTTGGATCTTCTTCTGCTAACTTTGCTAAAGCAAGTCCCATCTTATCTTGATCAGCCTTAGATTTAGGCTCTACAGCTTGTGAAATAACTGGTTCTGGGAATTCCATACCCTTAAGTATTGCAATCTTTTTCTCATCACATAAAGTGTCTGCTGTTGTTGTATTCTTAAGACCAACAGCTGCTGCAATATCCCCAGCATATACTTCTTCAATTTCCTCTCTATGATTAGCATGCATCAAAAGAATTCTTCCAATTCTTTCCTTTACACCTTTCGTAGAGTTCATAACATAACTACCACTCTTTAATGTACCTGAATATACTCTAAAGAATGTTAACTTACCAACAAATGGATCTGTCATAACCTTGAATGCTAATGCTGTAAAAGGCTCACTATCTGAAGGATGTCTTAAAATTTCATTACCCCTATCATCAGTACATTCAATTGACGCCACATCTACTGGACTTGGTAAATAATCTATTACCGCATCAAGTAAAGGCTTAATACCCTTGTTTCCTAAAGCAGTTCCACACATAAAAGGGAAAAATTCTGCTTTTAATGTAGCTGTTCTAATTGCCCTTTTTAAAAGTTCTACTGATACTTCACCACCATCAAGGTAAGTCATCATTAACTCTTCATCATAATCAGCTACTGCTTCAATTAATATATTTCTATATTCTAAAGCTTTATCCTTTAAGTCTTCAG
>OIZL01000649.1_pt1 | contig 23735 bp, 22 predicted proteins | sample 1588541 | NCBI WGS metagenome assembly OIZL01 (sample SAMN03283285) | human gut metagenome | biome: human-associated habitat; material: feces | host: Homo sapiens | place: Peru | collected 2012 | reverse complement strand
CTGGATGATGTAAAGAAAACATTCGGGGAGGTGCTGGAAGTATGGCGATTACAAAGATCTTAAATATACAGGAGTCAGATGGCAGAAATCCGGTATCACACCTGAAGAATGCTTTGGAATATATACAGAATCCGGATAAGACAGAAGAATGTGTACTGGTGGGCAGTATTAACTGCCTGCCGGATACGGCATTTGAGCAGATGGAGGAGACGAAGAATATATTTCATAAGACAGGTAAAAGGCAGGGCTATCATGTGATCATATCATTTTCACCGGAAGAAAAAGTGACGGCAGAGCAGGCAATGTATGTGCTGGAGCACTTTGCAAAGGATGTGCTTGGTAATGATTATGAGGCGGTGTATGCAGTTCATACTGACAGGGAACATATGCATGGGCATCTGATCTGGAATAGTGTGAGTATGACAACCGGCAAGAAGTATAATTCACCTAAAGGCAATTGGAAGAATCATCTGCAGCCGATTACAAATAAATATTGTGATGAGCTTGGACTTTCCATAATGCCGGCAGAGTATAGCAGAAATCCAAAGAATATCAGCAGGGACAAGTGGGAAAAGGAAATGTCAATGAAAGAGATGATTCTAAGGGATGCCAAGATGTGTGCATATGCAGCCGGGAATGTGGAGCATTTTAAATATCTGATGAAAAGACTTGGATATGTATTTAAGAAAGACGCGTGGATGGAGGTACAGGCACCGGGATTTCGGTATTATCATAAGCTTGCAAAAATGGACGAGATGTTTTCAGAAGATATGCTAAGGCATCATGTGGATATGCCTTGGATGGCAAAGCCTTACTTTTATTCGTCGGATATCAGAGGGCTGCACAGGGCGAAGCTGTCACCATTCCAAAAGAAGTTTTATGCAAAGCTATACAGATTAAGGGTTGTAGAACAGAAGCGTTTTGTAGTTGGTGGAGCAAAGTATGCAGAGGATTTGAAGAGGTTTCATCAGTTACAGGATGAATATCTGCTGCTTGTGAATAATGACATCAAAAGTGTTGTGGAACTTGTGGATTTCATAAGTGAGCAGGAAGAAAAGATTCAGCAGATTGAGGACAGGCAGCATGAGATATATAGAGAAAGCTCAAGTCGGAAACGGAATATTAAGAACGAGGAGCAGTATCGTGAGTATCAGATATGGCATGTTGAAGTGCAGGAAGAACTTGACGAGCTGAAGCAGGAGAAAAGGGAAATTAAGAGGCAGATACAGCTTGCTGATGGTATTATGAAAGAAGATTTGTATATGGCTTATTATGCGGTGTCGGAGAATGAGGAGATTGTTGCTGACAGGGATGTTGAGATACCGGGGATGGAAGAACAGGCAAATTTATACGACGTGGAACATCAGATTATGGATAATGCTGCTTCGGAACAGATTTACACAGGCGAAAATGGAATTGTAGATGATGTAGAGGCAGATATTCCGATAGCTGCTAATAATGTTGAATCAATTGCTGACAGCTTATCTGAATATGGGGTATATGAAGACATTGATATTGCTGTTAAGGCGGATATATTCGGATTTGATATTGCGAATGTAAGTGGAAATATAAGGCTGTTTTCAGATGTTATAAAGAGGCTGGGAATAAAGCTGGATGGTGATGAGATTTATGAGGAGTTCCAAAGAATTTATAATAAGAGTGTTAGCATGGATGCGGATAAAGGAAAAATGGAAGATAGGATGTGGGATATAGGCAGAGGAAAATGATTCTTCTGCTATACATAAAATAATATAGGTGGTATTTTGTAGGGATTGCCGCAAAAACAATTTTACGAAAATGAAAGAAGTAATTGCGGATTTGACTAACAGGAACGCGAAAATATCTTCAAATGAATATATACAAACATGCGTTTGTATGGTATAATAAAATTTAATATAAGAAAAATTAAAAGATAATACAAATGGAGGCAGAAAATGCAGAAGATAAGTTACAAAAAACTTTGGAAACTGTTAATTGATAAAGATATGTTAAAAAAGGATTTGGCACAAAAAGCTCAAATTAGTCCAACGTCTATAGCTAAATTGTCCAAGAATGAAAATGTAAATACAGAAATTCTGCAAAAGATATGTAATGCACTTGAATGTGATGTTTGTGACATTATGGAGATGGTTGAGAGTAATTCAAATACAGAAGGAGAGAACTAACATAATGATTAGATTAGCGACAGTTTTTAGTGGTATAGGTGCAATAGAACATGCATTACAGAGAATGCAGATAAAAAATGAGATAATTTTTGCTTGTGATAATGGTGATGTGTCAATTCTTACGAAGAAAATAGACATGAATATAGATGAAATAGGAAATGAGTTGAAAGCTTTATCGAAGATTATTAAAAAGATACAATTTAATGATGAAGTCGAGGATTTGTATAAAAATCAGTTGGATGGCATGTTAGTAGAAGCACTAAATGAATATGAAATTGTTTTAAGTAAGATTGATTCGTTTCCCAAACAAGATTCGAAGTTGATAGAAAAAATTTTAAAAAATGTTATTTCCATGAAGGGAGTAAAAGCTTCAAGAGTAAAAGAATATAAAAAGTTTTTAGCTGAACTTGGACATGGATCTGAGCAGCAGGCAAAACTTAGAGAATTGCAGGTTATACTTGAGGTTTCTAATGACTATAAAAAAGATAATTCACTTGAGGATCTTGGAAAAGATATTGAATTTGAGAGTGGCGATGATATTGATTGGAGAAGCATTTCAGAGTTGGTATATTCAGCTTACGAAAAATTAGAAGCCCTAGATGGCAAGAAGATAATTCGTAAGGTACAGGATTTATCGCAGAGAGCAAGCCAATTGCACGAGAAAATTAATTATATGGATGTCCAAAAGAAGCTTGTAGCCATGGGTGATGACTGGACTGCCCGAAAGAAATATGTAGATTCTCTTTATGAAGGAATGGAAAAGAGAAATAAGGTAAAAGCATCATATATGGCAAATTATAATATTAAAGATGAGCAGTTCCATTGGAACGTTGCCTTCCTGGATGGCAAGCAATATGCTGGTCAGGTGGATCTCTTTGTTGGTGGAAGTCCTTGTCAATCATTCTCTTTGGTAGGTAAACAGCGTGGCTTGGATGATACAAGAGGAACACTTTTTTATGAGTATGCCAGACTGATTGATGAAATAAAACCGAAGATTTTTATTTATGAAAATGTAAAAGCTGTTACCACACATGATGGAGGAAAAACATGGGAGAAAATGCAACAGGTTTTTTCGGAATTGGGCTATAAATTTACATGGTCAATTTTGAATTCAAAGAATTATGGTATTCCGCAGAATAGAGAACGATTATTTGTTGTAGGATTTCGCGAGGATTTGGAACTGGTAAAAGAATTTAGTTTTCCAAATCCAATTCCGTTAAGAAAAAAAATGAAGGAATTTCTTATGAATAATGCTCCTGGAGGATATTTTCTCCCGAAGAAAGGAGTAGAATTTGTAACAAAAGAAAAAAATCTTTCAAAACGATTCACGCAAATTGATGGTGAAGTACAACTATGTCAGAAGAAGAATCAACAGTTTAATTGGCATGGGGATTTTGTTTTTCAGTCAGAAGAGGATGCGAAAGAGAAAGAGATACCAGAACTTGAAAAATATTTTTTGTCCGAAAAAGTAGTTAAATATGTAATGGCTACAGGAACAAAGAATTTTTATAGTAAACCAAAGACTGACTTAGATGTTGCGAGACCATTACTTACGACCATGCACAAAATGCATAGAGCTGGGGTAGATAATTATGTTACAACAGATGGAAGATTGAGAAAGCTTACACCAAGAGAGTGCTTACGTCTTATGGGATTCTCAGACAACTTTAAGATAGTAGTATCAGACACATCTATGTATCAGCAGGCAGGTAATTCGATAGTAGTTGATGTTTTGATTCATATTATGAACAAAGTTATTGAGAGTTGTCCATCTTTAGTTGAGGAGGAATAGAATTATGTCATTTACACCATTTGCTAGATATAGAAATTTTACATTGGCAAATCTTAAGGCTTTACTTGAAGTTTATCCTGATATGGCAAGAAGTATTCCGTGGGAGGAGGCAAAGGATTTTGCAGAGGCAAATTTAAAAGGTTATAAGAGGACCGCCTATCAACAGGCATGTCAGCTTGGTTTGGAGGATAGAACAAAAGATAGCTTTAGAATACACAACTATTTATATACATTTGATGATGAGAATCTTACAAAATATCTTGTATTTTGGTTTAAGACATATTTTGCACCAAATCCACATGTGAAATCATCTGATGAGGCTTTTTTGCTTTATTGTCGTCTTTGCGAAGATATTTTGCAGAGCGAAAGCCATTCAGTGAATTTTGAAGATTTTGTAGAAAAGAATATCGGGGGAAAGAGTGATGATATTTTACTCAATGCAATAAAAGCATATGCTGCACCTGTGAAGTACAGAAAAGTTGGAAATTATGATAATTTATATATTTCTGAATCAGATATTAATGCTATTGAAGATGAAGTAAGCTTTATTAAAGCAAACTTCCCTATCGGTAATCCGAAGTCTGAACACAATTTTTTTGAAAGATTCTCATATGCAAATTTCTGTAAGTTTTATGGCAAAGATGAAAATTCGGAAGTCAAAGATGGTGAAGAAATTCGATTAGCAGATACTTCACGAGTGGAATTACATTTTGAACAAAGCAAGGAATGCGCACGTCAACTTGTGGATTGTGTATATCGAATAGATAATTTTGAAAGATTTTCCAAAGTTCTGAAGAATAATGGTAAAAATGTCAAGATTATTACAGATGATTTAGGCGGAAATTATCTTAGATATATGTTTGCTAAATCAACATCTGACTTGTATGAGAATACCAGTGGTGGAAAGAAACGTGTGTTTTTGGATAAAGACTATGAAATTAATGTTGATGGCATGACAGAAAAATGTAGATTATCAACCGAGTGGGTAAGCTCTGAACTTGGAGATGGTACCGCAAGTGCAAATTATCTTCAAGCATTAATGAAGACCATAAATATATATTATTCTGATGTTTTAAAAATATACGAAGAATTTGGAAGATGGTACTTAGAGTATTTGAAACAAGACTTCAAATTGTCTGATTTGCCAGAGTGTTTTAAATCAAGATTTGCTCAGAGATATATTCAATCACTTTTGGCAAAACCATTTGTGATTTTAACTGGAAACAGTGGAACTGGTAAAACAAGAATTTCTAAGCAGTTTGCAGAATATCTTGAGGTTGACTTTGGAAATGATGAAAAAAACTGGTTACTGATTCCTGTCGGTGCAGATTGGACGGACAATACAAAGATACTTGGTTTTTACAATCCATTAGCAATTGATGGTAAAGGCGAGTATGAGAAGACTGCCATTTTGAAGTTGATTGAGAGAGCGAATCTTCCGGAAAATAAAAGTGTACCATTTTTTATTATACTGGATGAGATGAATTTAAGTCATGTAGAGAGATATTTTGCAGATTTTCTTAGTCATATGGAAACACCAGATTTGAAGTTTGTTTTGGATGGATATCCAGGTTTGCTTAGGTATCCTGAGAACCTGTTTGTGGTTGGAACAGTCAATATCGATGAAACTACATATATGTTTAGTCCAAAGGTACTGGATCGGGCTAATGTAATTGAATTCAAGCCGGAAGAAAATTCTGTATTGGATTTATTTGTTAATCCAGCAGATAATGAAAACATCAACCCTGCTAGTGATGGAACAGCAGAAGCATTTGAAAAAATGGCTGCACTTATCAGAACTGGAAAAAGTAATTTGGATGTAGGTATACTTGTCGGAATTCAAAGCGTTTTCAAGCGAATTTATGAGATTGTTGAAAAGAGTGGATACGAATTTGCATATAGAACTGTTCGTGAGATACGACAATATTTATCAGCAGCTTATGAACTTACGGAAGACAAGGAAACTTTTGATTTTTACTCCATAATTGATGAGCAGCTTATTCAGAAGATTCTTCCTAAAATTCACGGGAATAATAAAGAAATTGGTAGACTGCTCGAAGAACTGGGAACATTGTGTGTAGAGTATAATTTGCCATTAAGCAGAGAAAAGATTGAGAAGATGAAAGGAAAACTTGCACAGATCCAGTATGCAAGCTTTATATAAAATATGGTTGCAGCATTACGCTTCAGGGTGAATGGAGATTATGATGCGTACCTTTACCCTGTCGGAACATACAACAAAATAGACTGGGAAAATGAATTACCTTGCCAGTTAGGTACAGATTATTCGGTATACTTATCTAAATCAGAAGATAATATTGAGGCTATTGATATAGTAAATGGATTGGATGGAAAACCAATTTTACGACTTATTGAAACGAAGCAATATATTATCAAGCTGGATAATAAGAGCAAAGATTTCGTATCGTTACCGATTTTACAGAATGAAAATAACAAGGCTCCGAAAATTTATGAAGACGAGAACTCTGTCACATTCCAGTATATAAATTACCTGGGGAGAACGAAGGCTTCATTTTCTGATTCCAATCAAAAAAGAAATTTTGTCTTTGAAGTAGTTCCTAATAAAATGGATTATGAAGGTGATTATATTGAGCTTACAGAATCCATTGCAGAGCATTGTTCGGAATTGTTATTGGAGTATTCTGGATTAACATCGAATGTATTTAGCATATCGAATGAAGATTCAAGAACCTTGCTGGAACAATTTATCTTTTTACGGAGATTCTGTTTCGGTGAGAATCTTTTAGGACTGTTTGAAGCCATAAAGAGAAATCCCGATCGTACATTGATAGAAGATTCGGAATTTAAGCCTATAGGATACGGAGTGCCTTCAAGGAAAATTTTTACACATCCTTTTAGTTATGGACAAAAATGGAGAAAATATGAGACTGAGGACTTGCACACACATTATCTCCCGTCAATGATTGCAGTTTCGAAAAAAAGGGACAGCGTTGATACAGTCGCAAATAGATTTTTGAAATATGCATTGGAGAAGTTTCAAGTTATCTGCGAAGAATTAATCAAATCTCTTGAGTCCGCAGGTGCGGAAAAGCAAACTGAATGCTTGCGCGAAGCTGCTAATATTCAGCAGATGTTGAATGATATTTTGAATGATCGTTTCTTTGATGAAATTGGAAGGCTTGAGATTATGCCTCAGAATAATCAGGTTCTTCAAAAGAGAGCAGGCTATTCGGATATATTTTTTGCATATTCCATGGTTGACCTGGCACTGCAACTTGATTGGAAAGGAGAAGATTCTGTATATGAGGGAGAATCAAAAAACGTTGCTCTCCTGTATGAATATTGGCTTTTCTTTGAACTAGGCAGTATAATTAAATCTATAGATGGATGTGAAGCGATTACTATAGAGGATACACCATTTCTCACAACTGATAATGGTAAGTTGACTGTATCACTGAAGGAAGGAAAGAAATCATGCCAGGCATATGTAATTAAAAATCTCAATACAAGAATTAATCTTTATTATAATAGAACTTTTGTGCCAACTGATTTTCGTACTACAAAGTATGAGGGGTCGTATTCACGACCATTCAGGCCGGACTATACACTAGCTATCTTTCCATGCAGATATCAGGGAGGATATGATGGAGGAGAGAGTAAGGCCGTCAAAGATGGTGCTGTAAGTTATATCCATTTTGACGCCAAGTATCGTATTACAGAATTAACTTCTTTTGTTGGAAAAGTTGATAATGCTACCGATTTTGACGACAGCGAATTAGAAGATGAGAAAGCATCAGAGGTCACAAATACATATAAACGTGGCGATCTTTTAAAGATGCACACATATAATGACGCAATTCGTAGAACGATTGGAAGTTATGTATTATATCCTGGAAATGCAAAACAAGCAGATATAGGTAATAAGGTGTTTAGTCTTTATGATGAAATTCTCCCAGGTGTAGGTGCATTTGCAATAAAGCCAAGTAATAGTGAGCTAGGAGAGAAGGAACTGTGCAGATTTATTTCTGACATGATAAAAGAAAAGGGACAAGATAATTCCCGACTCAATCGACTGAAGTATTATGCAGAAATGGTTATGCAAGAACCGGCTGCATTTAAGAATACGCAAGTAGATTCATCAGATGGATTAGCAAAGGCATTATGTGTCATTGGATATATTCGGAGTGAAAGACCAAGCGATTACTACCACTCGCTTGAACAGAATGATTTGCTCAAGCAAGGAAAGGAATTTCTGTTCTACTACTATGCAATAAAGGGAAACACGGTATATTCTCATCACCATGATATTGCAAAAGCTGGAACATTCAGGTTTTACAAAAACAATATTGATATTACAAAAACATATGATTTAGAACCAATTCTTTGCGATATAGTTTCTAATAATCTTGTTTCAAAGCAGGAACTTGTAAATCAGCTTAATTCTCAAGGTTTCTTAACGTCTGTAGATAACCATAATGCAGATTTTTACTATGTAATGAAAGTAAAGGTTGTTAAGGATTGTTTGCCAAGAGAATCAAAAAACATTAGCGATATAAATGGCATTAATGGCAATGATAGTTTTAGCCCGCACTCTCCAAAAGTAATAGATATACGAGCGTTTTTGGCCTCACCGTAATAAATAACTATTTGTTTAGGCAAGACCATTTGGTGTGTTGGATATGGAAAGAATAACAATATGATGTATGCATCATGGGGACAAAATGTAGAGGAAATAGGTAAACTTATTTAATGTATTGAAGGAGAAATAAAGAATGCAGAGAATTAATGATGATGAAATCTTTTTTGAAAATATCCCTTTATATGGTTCAAATATTGTAACAAAAGGTTCAAGTGGACTTGGAGGGGAAATTTATTTTAATATAAGTGATATAGATTTCTTTGGAGGAAATGTGAATTCAATAGAAACAATTGCTGGAAAAGAAGTATATTCTTTAAATAAATCGAATGTATATAGATTCGATAAGAGAAATCTTTTAGAATATATGGATTCGATAAAAGATGAATTCATACTTAACTTATTTTATGATTACAAAAAATTCACTAGAAATTCCGACAAATGGAAAATGATAGACGAAGATGGATGGAAGTATAGGAGAGAGGAAATTGAACATGCATCAAATTTAGAATTTGATATGTATCTAAAAAAGTCTACATTAGACAGAGGATTTATAGGTTGCAATTCCTCTGATATTTATTCTCTAGTGGTTGCGTATACATTGATTCCTAATTATACAGAATTAAGAATCCTGCGAACAAATGAAAATGGACATAATTGTTATACATTTTTGATGAGTCTAAAGTCTTCTGTAGATTTTGTTTCAGAGTTTAATCAGGAGTTCGAAGAAGAGGTTGAGGATAAAAGAGGTGCAAATAGAGCGGCTTTGTTAAATGATGCATACAACAGAGGTGGTAAACCTGGTAAGTCTCGTGTTAATACAACTGTGTTTAACAGAGATCCTGTTATTGCAGCGGCTGTAAAAGAAAGAGCAAATGGACAATGTGATTTGTGTGGACAACCTGCTCCGTTTAATAATGCTAATGGGTTTCCTTATCTAGAGGAGCATCATCTAGTCAGACTGGCTGATGGAGGGGATGACAGCATAGATAATGCAGTGGCACTGTGTCCTAATTGTCATAGGAAAATGCATGTTGTAAATGATGAGAGAGATACGGAAACACTTAAGAAAAGAATTTTGGCATATGTGAATGCGATGAATAAAGAATAATCGTAATTTTATACTTTATAGATATCTTTTATGAGTTGGCAAATAAAATTGTGAGGCATAAAATGTGAAAGATAGAAAGGCTGGCTAAGTTAATGGAAAATAATTGTTGAGGTGATTTTGTGGCAGATGTTTTAACCAAAGAACAACGGCATAAAAACATGAAAAATATTCATGGAAAAGATACCAAAATAGAGGTTATATTGAGGAAGGCATTATGGGAAAAAGGGTATAGGTATCGTAAAAATTATAAAAAGCTGCCAGGGAACCCGGATATTGTACTGACAAAATATAAGATAGCAATCTTCTGTGATGGAGAATTTTTTCATGGGAAGGATTGGGAAGTATTAAAACCAAGACTGGAAAAGGGTAATAACAGTGAGTTTTGGATAAGTAAAATATCCCGTAATAGAGAGCGGGATGATGAAATAAATAAGAGATTGCTGTTTGAAGGCTGGACCGTTATCCGGTTTTGGGGTGATGATATAAAGAAGCATACAGATGAGTGTGTTAAGGTTGTGGAAGAAACAATCTTTGATAATAACCTAATAGAGGATACAGGTTTATTCTGAAGGTGAATTGAAGAATTGACATCAAATAACCCTAGTTATTAAGAACAGAGTTTGAGTGGTATAATTACATTATTGGTGTATCGGAATTGGATATTGTACAAAAAGTGATTATAAGAGGACAAGAAAGGAGGTCAACTATTGGATCAGTTAGAACTCATAGATTGCGTTAGTAGCGCTGGAATTGACAGCTTGCGAGGGTTTTCATATCAAATTAAAGTGTTTCTTTTATATCTTTCTAAAATAAAAGATAATGAGAGAATGGGATATGAAACAATAGATGATGTAAGTATTCAGAAGTTAAACGAATCTAATTTTGATGAAAAATGTAATGGGTATATGTCTATAAAGACAGAAAGTAATACATACACTGCTATTCAGGTAAAAAGAACAACTATCACGGTTGATGTTGCAAAAGGTATTCTTTTAAATTGGTTATTGCTAAAAGATAGAGGTGATGTTGAAGAATACATAGTTTTCACAGAAAAAGATTACAAAAATACAGATAGTATTTTTGATATAAATTTTGATGCTTTTTTTGATGAAATTCAAAATTCAACAAAAAAGCGTAGTGATGCACTTATTATGAGAGTTAAGAAACTGTTCAATGGCGACAAAAATAAATTCTTAAAGTACATTACAGAAATAAAACAGCATTATAGATTTGAAAATGTGGGAAAAATTGACGATGAAATTTATCGAGCGTATTCATCTATTTTTATGAAGGGCGGAGTAGCAGATTCAATATATATTTTACGAATCAATGAATTGCATAATTTTGTTATTAAAAATTTATTTTCTTGTATAGAAAAAAGACTTCCGTATGTATGTGACTATAACGAGTTCATGCAGGAAGCAGAATTGATTTGTAATAGAATTACAAATAATAAAATAGAGTTGAACTATCCGAACTTTATTAAATCGAATCCTGTATATATGAATGAATTGATTGGAACTAGAGAATATAAGCAATTACAGTATTGTGGATTATCAGAACCTTCTATGAAAATTAATTTGGGATATAGACAGTATTATCAACAGTACAGACTTATGAATTTGGAAAATGGTAGAGTTGATGCTATGAATAGTATCGAGATGACTTCATTTGAGAATTTTATCCAAACAAAAGATAGGGTTCAAGCAGAGAATATTGATACACCTAGAAATAGATTTGAAGAAACAAAAAGATGTAGTAATTCCTATGCCTCAACAGAACAAATTAGGTATGGCACTTTAATATACTTAACAGGAGAGAGTATAGACGATGATATAAAGATATCATGGAAGGATGATGAAAATGATGCAGACAAATGTTGACGCTGAAGTTATTCAATTAAGCGTGTATTGTGATATAATTATTGGCATTTTAAAATATATTGAGGAAATGTCAATTAATAAGGTGATGGTATTTGCATACATTTTAAAGAAAAATAGATTTTATAAATGCAAGGTATTTACTGCAAACTCAAAAATAAATATTGTAATAAAGGCATTAACATTATTGAATGGATTGAGAGATGATTATTTTTATAATATCGAGTATATAGTTAAAGCAATAGATATTTTGGTTCAGAAAGAAATAGTTGTTGTTGAAGAGAATGGCTTGTTAATTCTCAAGGATAAATCATATCCATCTAAAATGGATATTCCGTTATTTTTTAGACATGTTTTAGATGAAAGTGGGAATTTTACAGACCGACAATTTTTGAAGGAGGTTTTGGAAAATGTTTAGAATTGAAACTTTGACATTGTATAATTTGGATGATGAGAAATATACATATTCTTTTTCGGCAGGACTAAATTATTTTGTTGGAAGTAATAGTACAGGAAAGACAGTATTTTACAATTTTATTGATTACATGTTTGGCTCATCAGCTCCAATATCAAAGGATCCTTGGTTTCGTGGCTCATTAAAAAAGGCAGAAATGGAATTTACATATTGCAATATTAAATATAAGGCTATAAGAACAATTGATTCCAATAAGAATTTTTTTGGCTATTCAGACGATATTAATTTGGAGCCAGTAAATGAAGATTTGTATAAAGAAAGGATGAATTCTGTGTTTACACCTGATGAGGAAACACTTAAAGAGTTCAGAAAATTTGTAGAAGAAGATATTTCATATAGAACATTCACATTATTTAACTTCTTGGGAGAAACTAGGCAAGGCGTTCTAAATAATTTCTTTGATAAATGTGATAAAGTAAAATATTCAGTAAAGCTTCCTGGAATTTTGAACTACATTTTTAATGACAATTTAAATGAAATTGCAAGCATTAGAAAGAAACTGGAAAAATTAGATCAAGAAATCAGAGATCTAGAACATAAACAAACTAAGTATCTGTTTGTGTTAAATGGAGTTAATTCTAGATTAGCAAAATTAGATATAAATAAGCGGTATACTGGGGATAATGCATCTGCAATTCGAAAAGAATTATCAGCCATGAAAAATATGGAAAACAGGGTGGAAACAAAAAGGGATAACATTGCTGTTTTGGAAACTGTATATAACAATTTATCAGAACAGATAAGGGTATACGAAAATGCAAAGCAAGATTCAAAACAATTAAAGAAGAATAGTGAAAATCAAAAATTGTTATTAGAAAAATTAAATGATTTTATAGAAGAAAATGGTCAATATCATTATTTGATTGAACCAATACAGAAACTGATTGTAGAATTAAATAATACAATTTCTTTTAGCGAGTATCTACAAAAAGATGAAACAATTGATGTCCTGAAAAGGCAAATGTTGGCAACAAAAAAAGAAATCAGAGAAAATGATAGTAGATTTATCTGTTATTCTGTTGAACAGAAAGCAAAATATATTAGTGTTATTGAAGAATTGCTTGATGATGAAATTATTTTTAATGAAGATGATTTAAAGGAAAAAAAGAAACAAAAACGCGAATTAAAAGATAAACTTAGAATTTTGCAAAATACTGATAATGAAACGAAACTTAAAAATTTGGGGTTAATAATCACAGAACTTTATTCTACCGCACATGATTGCTCTGAAGTTGTGGGAACAGATTGTGAAAAAAAGGGATTTACAATTAAATATTTTAAAAACGGAAATGTATTACAACCATCAGTTATTGATGAAGGTGAACAGATGAATTATTATACTGGAAGTATGGCAAGACATACATTAATGCAACTTTCTGGATATCTAGGATTTTTGAAATTACTTTTGGAAGAAAATAAATATCCAATTATACCCTTTTTGGTAATAGATCATATTTCGAAGCCGTTTGATAAAGATAATAGTTTAGCGATTGGTAAAATATTTGAAAAGGCTTTTGAATATATAGGAAAAGATGATTTGCAAGTCTTTTTATTTGATGATGAAATGAGTGGCGATTTAGGATTAACACCAGACCATGAACAGTCTATGACGGAAGAAGGCAAAACCGGGTTTAATCCATTTTACAAACCATAAAATCAATTTTGCAAATGTTCGTATGATATTTGACATCGAATTATTAAAAATTATAAAGTGAATTATTTTTGATAAATCGGAAACCACGGAGAGATAAGGTTAGATTATGGACATAAGTAAAAAAGATTGGAAGTTATTTTGAGAAACTGGAATTTCTATACAATGTATATCAGTAGTGTGATGCAGGAAATAGCATATTTCGAAGAGCAAATATCAAAGTATTTTAAAATGTCAAGCGATATTACTGTGACAAAGATGTATATATCAAGAGCAATGGTATTCAGAGATTATGCTAAGAACAAAAAAGTAACTGGGGCAGATTATGATAAAAAGACTTCAACTTGGAATTTGTAGTGAAAAGCTTGACTTAGTCTCATACAGTTTCGAGTTAGTCTTAACAAAGTATCATGAGATTTGGTACTTGATGAGACTAAACAAAGTGGCAGAAATGCGATGAAATGAGAATTTATGTAAGAATAAGAGGGATTATCAGTCTAAAGTCAGTATCACATAGTCTCATTTATTTGCTGATTCTATGAGACTTACTTGAGACTAGGAAAAATGATGGAGGAAGAAAATTGTAGATAAACAGAGCCTTTTTATATCGTATTGCTGGAAAGATGGCAATACATATGCGGATGAACTAGAAACGCAATTAAAGGAAGAATTCAATGTACAGAGAGATAAATCACAGTTAATCGCAAATGACGATATTTATGATTTTATGGTCCAAATCGCTAATTGCGATAATGTAATCATAGTTTTAACAGAAGAATATGTAAAATCTTTAAATTGTATGTTGGAAATGTCTTTTTTGGTATCGCAAGAGGATTGGCCTATGAAAGCTATGGTATTAGTAATTGATAATTCATTGTACTCGATAGAAAGAAAACTGGAAATAATTAATTATTGGTTATTGCGTCAAAAAACTTGTATAGATGGTATGCGGGATGAAGAAAGAAATTATATTGATCAAATCTGTGAACAAGTTGAAAAATTTTTAAGAGGGCTTTCAAGAAGAAAAAATCCTAGTCAAATAGCTGTTGTAAATGAGGTTATTAAGAAGTCGAAACGTAATAGAAAAGCAGAAAGTGATTTAATAGCACGAGGAGAGGCATTTGTAAAAGATTACATTTCTAAAAATGGAAATATTACATTAAAAGAACTCGCGGAGGCTTCAGGTCGCAGTTCAGCATCAGTAAGGCGTATGATTTCGGATTTGTTGGAGAAAGGATGTCTTGAAAAGGTTGGTGTAGGGAAAGAAATGCGTTATATTGTGGTCAAATGATATGAAAATGTATCAATTAAAATAATTCGTCGCTAAAAAAGCGACGAAAAAAGCGACGTAAATTTTTGCTTGTCAAATATCTCATTTTGGATTATTATTTTTTTGATGAACTTGCAAACTAACAGATGAGTATTCTTTGAATAGTCAAATGATCTGCAAGCCATCGGAACTACACACAATAATGACAATATAGCAATGGTACTGGATTGGTACTAAAAATATGTGAAACGAAGAATAACGTGTGGAAAAAGTATAGGTTATCAATACAAAACAGTATAGATAACTGCATTGAAATAATCAAAATCAAACCAGACTTTGCGAGTTTGAATAATCCACGAAAGTCCAGAATCATTGTAAAATCAATGGTTCTGGGCTTTTTTTATGCTCATTGATATCTGTTTGATACCTTTTGAAAGCAAAAAACACTGCTTCAAAACACTCAATAATAATTTTCAAAACTGTCTCTATTTTCATTTTCGAAAGTTTTTTCAAGAATTTTTAGTAATCAGCTCCGACTCCTCCCAAATAGTAGTTGAAGACAAAGGAAACTATTTTTTAGGAGGCGATAGGATGAATACAACGAACACCTTTATCACAGTTCTAGAGATTCAAGAGGTTTTGTCGGTATCCGAGTCAAAGGCATACAGGATTGTCAGAAAACTGAATGAAGAACTGAAGCAGAAGGGATATATGGTTATACCCGGTCGAGTAAGTAGACATTATTTCATTGAAAGATTCTACGGTATGAACGTAGAGGAAGGAGGAAATGAGTAATGCCTGCGTACAAGGATGAGAAGAAGGGAACATGGTATGTATCTTTTCATTATTTTGATTGGACAGGAAAAAATGTTCGTAAACTAAAACGTGGTTTTGCGACCAAAAGAAAAGCTCAGGAGTGGGAACAGAGTTTTCTTAGAACCAAAGCTGCAAGTATGGATATGACATTTTCAGAGTTCTTTACAGTATATGAAAAAGATGTAAGGCCGAAACTCAAGGAAAATACCTGGTGGTCAAAAGAACATATCATCCGTACCAAGATAATTCCGTACTTTGGCAATACCAAGATGGTGGATGTAACGGTCAGAGATATCATCAAGTGGCAGAATATGATGCGTGAATACAGAGATTCCGAAGGAAAACCATACTCACCAACGTATTTAAAGTCGGTGCAGGCACAGTTATCGTGTTTATTTAATCATGCAGTTCGTTTTTATGAGCTGCCATCTAATCCAGTACATCGTGCAGGAGCACTTGGCGCGGAAGAAGCAGATGAAATGCTATTTTGGACGAAGGAAGAATACCTTAGATTTATACCAACCATGGCAAATAAACCTTATTCATACTATGCATTTGAACTTTTATATTGGTGCGGAATCCGTATGGGAGAATTGAGGGCACTTACAGCCGAGGATTTTGATTTTGAGAAAAACATTCTTTCTATAACAAAGTCGTATCAGAAGATAAAAGGTAAGGATGTAATAACAAAGCCGAAGACCAAAAAGAGTATTCGCAAGGTTTATATGCCAGAACAGGTGGCGAGGGAAATGGAAGATTTCATACATGGAATCTATGGTTTACAGCCAAATGAAAGATTGTTTCCGATTTCCAAATCATATCTACACCATGAGATGGATAGAGGCGTTAAGGCTTGTGGCGTGAAACGAATCCGTATTCATGATCTCCGCCACAGCCATTGGTCTTTCGAGACTTGGAAAAAAAGTACTTGTAATTGATAACGATCCGCAGGGGTCACTAACAGAGGCTTTAGGCTATCCGGAGCCGGATAAGTTGGAAATCACATTGGCTACTATTATGGAGTGGGTGTTAAACGAAGAAGAGTTTGATTTGGAAGCGGGAATTCTACATCACGAGGAAGGCATTGATTTATTGCCTGCAAATATCGAACTTTCCGGAGTGGAGACATCTCTTATCGGTATTATGAGTAGTGAAAGTATGGAGAGAAAGAAAGCACATTATTTAAGAGATATAATTCGCGAAGAAGAATTGATGAAGTATGCATCAAAGGCCGGAGTAACAAGCTTTCAAAAAAGTGTTGTGAAAACCTATATGAAAGGTATAAATGAGAGTCAGCTTGCTACTAAATATGACGTTACGACAAACGCAATTCATGAAGCAGTATATGGATATGTTACAACATGCCGGAGATATGTTGGAAAACAGACTAATTCAAGAAAACTACAATGGATTGAGCGTGTAGAACCAGAAGAAGATTTTTTGGAGAACATTCTAAAGGGAAAAAACAAAGGTCAAAATGCGGCTAAGGAGGCTATAGTTGCAGCTTCCCGTGTGAGTGTAAATAAATCTTTGTTGTTATTAAAACAAAATGCGAATAATCCAGATAAGCAAAAGCAGCTAATAAATCAATTAAGAATAGTATTTAATACATCAGGTGCATTATTGGATATTATTGAAAATGAATTGCTGAATGAGTAATAAATAGTTTTTCTTTTATTGCGACATATTTTAAAACAGAGTATAATCGATAGCGTAAAGATCATTATTATCTTCGGTGGTACATGTTATGAAGTAGTCCATGGTGAACTTACTAGAAGTCATGCATAGACTAAGTCTAATATGCTGTCGGGAGTAAAGATATAATGGTATTGTGTATAATGTAAACCTTGCGAAACTATCTGGGGACATTCATTCTAGTTGATTTCCGGAGAAAGTAATGATAAACTTTCGGTGCGTAAGTTATTGTTTCGAAGCTTTACACATATTTTTATTAGAGTGTTTTGGATTCAAAGCACTTTATTAACTATGTGTGTAAAGTCTGAAGTCTGACCGGTTAGTCTGTGCATACATAGTGTACAGGCTTTTTTATTTTGGGTCAGGTTTGGAGGTGAGCATATGAAGATTAACAAGAAGAATGCGTTAAAGCTGTGGGAGAGATATTACGGTGATGCAAGATTTGCAGAGGACTTCCATGGATATTTAATGTGTAGAGATGGATATGGTAATCCAGATTTCTTTATTAAAGAGGATGGAGAAGCAATATATTGTGGTTGGAATATCCATCACATTCTTCCAAAAAATTGTGGTGGAACAAATGCAATTAGCAATTTAACATGTACCAATATTGCTACGAATGATGAGGCTGCGGATAAGATTACATTTTGGATTGATGATTGCCTCTATCAAGTTCAAAGAACTTGTGATGGTCATGGGATTTTTCAATTAAACTAACGGAGGTAGATGATTATGGACAGATTTGATTATACGGACGGAGATTTCTGTATGGATATGGGCGGTGGTATGATGATGGATACACAAGGCCATATGATGCAGGATATGGGTGGAGGAATGGCAATGGATATGGAATCTGGTGAGATGCATATTGTTGATAACAGTAGTTCATTTGGAAGCTCTTTTGATGATGAAGATTAAAAATTCATATGTTTACTGTAGGTTACGTCTGTGCTAAGCTGTTCCTCGCGAAAAGGCTCTCTATTCGGGTTTTGATTACTCGGGTATGGGAGCCTTTCTTTATGCCTTTTTGCACAGTCGCGGGTCCATACAGTCAACATATGAGAATAGGTTTGGAGTAACTTCTGCTCCAGTGGAGCAGAAGTTGGAACCGGATTGGGTTATAGGAATACCCTAATGCGCACGACCTAGGAGTGCGGTAAATCTGCGTAATGTGTATGCACCATTAGGCGTATCCTGTTATCTTTTTTAGTTTATCCGAGACAGATCAGTTATCTGCTGACAATCACACTCTGGAGCAAAGAAATGATTCATTGAAAGCTGATAATCAGGCATTAAGACAGAAATACAATGATTTGCAACAGAATAATGTTCAACTTGAAAAGCAACAGAATGAGCTAAAGAACTATATAGAGCAGATGGTGCAGTCAGAGCAACTATTACAGCGTGATGTGAGAAAGTATGATGAAGCACCGGAATGGCAGCTGCCGGAACCGGGAGCATTTGCAAGTGCTAAGTCATTTCGGGATAAGGTGGTTATGCCATTTGTGAATAAGCTGAAGTCGTTGATAAAGAATTTGACAATCCAGTGTGTAAGGCTGAAGGAGGAAGTATTACAGCTAAGGAAGGAAAAAAAGAGATTGTCAGATGATGTGGAGTTTTACAAGGGCAAGATTAAGGATATGAGTGATAGGACAGAGCTGTTGCAGGAAAAGGCTGATGATCTGGAGCGTGTGAAGAGATATGCTGGTGCAGAGCAGCAGATAAGGCGGTATGACAGATCTTATGGGACAAGATAATGGGAAGGATGGATTGATGAGATGAAAGATAATCGAATAGATAATATCGTGGAATGTGCTTATAACATGGATAACGGTTATGTTGAGGTGTGGTTTACAGATGGAAATATGTTGCGGGTAAAGTGTGAAGAAGTGGAGGCTGCTCTGAGGACAACAGAGCAGTCACTGGCGAAGCTGCATAGGTTGTTGGATAACAAGCCAATAGAGTATGTGGCAATGGCTTTGTCCGGGGAAATGCAGGCATATTGTGATATTGAGGATGAAATGGTTAAGGGGATGTTTGGGACGATTGTGCAGGGGTATTTGAAGAAGGGGTATAACCGGGCTACGGCGGAGATGATGGCGAGGGAATTCTTTCGGTACGAGAGCTAGGAATTATAATTAAGTCAGATATTTGTATTAATATGATATTTATAGTATAATATACAGAAAAAAGGGGGATTGAGTTATATGAAGATTGATTTATCGTCAGTTAATATTTTTGAGGACAATGAGCTGGAATTAGATAAAAAGATTACTTTTATTTTCGGAAAAAATGGAACGGGAAAATCGACAATTACAGAAGAAATCAAGAAATTAAATTCAGATTATGATGTTTCGGTTTTTCAGGGATTTAATAATATTATTGATGAAAATCATCGGTTAAATGCTGTTGTGTTAGGTGAAGAAAATTTGATTATAAATACCCAGATTGAACAAAAGAAAAAAGAAATTGAGCTAAAGCAGGACGAAATTGATAAGATAAGTAAAACTTTATCTGAACCGGAAGTGGGGGAAGATTCAAATTTTTGGACTAGAAAACGAAATGCACAAGAAGCATATAGAGTAGCGGAGAAAAAACTGGATGATTTTTATACACAATCAGCATCAACTATTAAAAATAAGAAAAATCCACAAATTGCAAAAACATCTTATAATAAGAGAAATTTTCAAGATGATTTACAGTCCGCAGCATTACTTCAGGATGATGAAAAGAAAGAGTTAATAGAAACTATAAAATCTGAGGTTAAAACTGCTCCGAATATCCTTTTTCCATGTGAAGATATGACACAACTTTTGAATGAAATAAATAGTATTTTACAAAAAACAGTAACGGAAAGAGTAAAAGTTAAAAGGATAGACAATAATCCGGAAAAAAGAGAATTTGCAAAAAGAGGACTAAAACTGCATAAAAAGGGGGAAGTGTGCGCTTTCTGCGGAAATGAAATAAAAGATGATGTTTTCGATGAATTAGAAAGTTATTTTTCGGCAGATGAGGTAAAAGAGTTTCAAATGCAAATTGCTGAAAAGATAGAAAGTATAGATTTAATAATGAAAAACGTTTCTGACATTCAGGTTTCAATTGCGGATTTCTATCCAGCCTATATAAAAGAAGCTACGACAATAAAAGAAGAAATAGAGATTATAAAAAAATCTCATATGGTATTTCTCACTAAAATGAAAAAAGCACTTGATGATAAACAAAAATATCTCTTCGAGTCTAGGAATGAAGTAGAAGATGAGGTGCCAAAAAGTTTTTCTGATGTTGAAAAAAAGTATAGGGATATTCAAAAAAGTAACAATGAAAACGATATAGAAGCAAAAAAACAGGAGTCAATAAGAAAGATACGTTGTCATTATGTAAAGCAGCTAATAGATGAATTTGATTATTTTTCTAAGAAAGCTGAAGCGGATACTTTGCTAATCGAAATGAATCAAAGGGAAAAAGAGTTTGATGATGAAAAAAGTAAAATTGATGGTCATGGCGGTCTGAAAGATAGTATAACTAATATTTTGGCAGAAATAACAGATTTGCAGAATCAAACTAAGAATGAATCTATATTGGCTGATAATATAAACAAGAAACTGTTACATATGGTATCTTTTGAATTGGAACATTTTGAAGATTCAGAGTCTAAGGGTTTTTATAAGGTTAAAGACTGCAATACAAATGCAATTAGAGACATAACAGAATTATCTACAGGAGAAAAAAATGTAATTGCTTTTTTATATTTTCTCGAAAAATTAGATGAGGTTAAAGAGACGGTTGTTAACAAGCCTAGAATTATAGTTTTCGATGATCCAATGAATTCTAATGATGATGGAATGCAATATTTAATAATAGAGGAATTACAGATACTGATGAAGAAATTATTAGAAACAGATCATTTTATTTTGTTGACACATAATAAGCATTTTTACATTAATGTTAGATACAATCATAAGTACAATAAGGATAAATTTATACGATTTCAGTCAAATGGTAAAAAAACACAAATAATTTCATTAGTAAAAGATGAGGAAGATTTTAAAACAAGCTATGAATCTTTATGGTTGGAGCTTAAACTTTTATATGATTATGACGTAACGTCGGCAGATATGCTATTAAATCCTATAAGAAGAATTATTGAAACATTTACAAAGTTTAATGCGCTTGATAAAACAACTTTTTGTAATGAGGTGACTGGAGCAAAAAAATTGTTTGATGTAAATTCTCATTCTATTGATGATATAGAAGCAGAATTGAATGGAAAAACTAAGCAGGAAGTAATACAGATGTTTTATGATTGCTTCTCAAAAAATGATTATGGAAATCACTTTTTGAAGTATTGGAAGAATGCGAGTGTTGATGAAACAGGAAAGTTGGTGATTACAAACTAAAAAATGTATGCTTGAAGTGGCTCCAATTTGGCTCTAAAAATTTTAGACGAGGTACACAAAAATGCGAAATAAGATGAATATGAAGAACAAAATGCACAAATGTGTACCTAGAAACAGCCAAATAAATCTCTCCGCCCAAGAGTATGAATAGTAGCAAGTTAATACAAAGTATTCTATGTAGCAGGCAATCTATCAGATTGTCTGTTATATATGTATTGTTAGTTTTTTATAAAAGAGCGTTGCCAATTTAGAAGGAGAAAGAAAATGAATAATATAGGTGATAAAGGTAATTTCTTTAAAAATCCGATAGGAGTAATAGGCATATTTTTGGTTTTAACAGAGGCAATAGCTAGCACTGTAATAGTGAAGAGCAATCTGAATGATTTTCAAAACACCATATTGGTTATATTTGTTGTTCTATTTCCGTGTCTTGTTCTGTGGGCTTTTTATTTGCTTGTCACTAAACATCATAAAAAGTTGTATTCACCATCTGACTATAAAGATGAGCAAAATTTCGTCAACACATATAATAGTAATACGCAGAAAAATGAAAGTGTAATAATCGATAAGGAAGCTACGACACAGAAAGAAGATAATGACAAAAGCATTGCAATGCTAAAGGATGCTTTGACGGATATTGTTCAGTTACAAAAGAAGATTATTCCAACTGTGGAGGATTCGATAATATCAGTAAATGATAAAGAAAATTACATATCTAATATGGATGACTTTTTAATGGGAATTTTTGAAGATGAGGAAGAAAAAATACTAAGAGTAAAAATTAGTCCGATGTATAAGTGCTCTAAATTGCTTGAAGAATTGATTCAGCAAAATTATATTGCAGCTATATATAGATTTGGCAATGATAAAAAGTTTGTTAGTAATATAGAGCATGAAGCAATTTGGTTAGGATGTGAAGTACCTTTGGATATGGCTGTTAATGTGATAAGAATGGCTAAAAGATATTATCCTCATTTAAAGTATATTGAGCTGAGTGATGATAAGGAATTTGCACCAGAGTATGTAAAATATCAGATATATATTGGTGGGGCTACAAGCACTGCAAAGGAAAGAAAATTAAGAGCGTTGAGTGAAAGCGATTTCGAAAGGATGTATTCATTTAATGGCGTAAAAGAATTTCATGATTATATAAAACAATTTGATCCTAGATATCAGTAAGTGGTATATTAATGGCAACACTTTGGCAGCAAAAAATCAGTAAGCCAAAATAAAATGTGCAAATGAAGTAAAAAATCGGCGGATTTTTAATAAAACTTAAACAAAATAATTTAAGTTACAGAAGCAATTGACGAATTTAAATAAATTAGATTTGATACAGAGTGTTTTATGGAAGGTGGTCTATAGGATTGCCTGCTGTATTTACAGTAGATTATTTGGGGGGGGATTTTGGGTAAGGTTAGCAAATAGTATCTTATAAAAAGGAGATTTTGATGAATTTTTATGAAGTTTTTACTCCAGGAGGAGTACCAATATATACATATAATCCGAGAGAGGGGTACAGTCTAGAAACGAAAATAATGCAAGCCAAAAGGAATCTCTGTAAATTAATGATTGTTACAGGTCAGACTAAGATGGGGAAAACTGTTTTGGCTGAAAAAGTATATAGTCGTGGAAATGATAGCATATGGGTTGATGGTGGAGAAATATCTGATGAAGAGTCGTTTTGGGATAATATTGTTTCACAGTTAGAATTGCCTACACAATATGAAAATCAGGATACATCTGGTGTTAATATTGCTGTTGAAGCAGGAGCAGAGGGGCAACTGAAATTTTGTTTTTTAGATGCGAAAAGGGGAGTATCCCAAAGTTTGTGTAAACCTCCAAACTGATGTAAGATAAAATTA
>OIZL01000647.1_pt1 | contig 23758 bp, 18 predicted proteins | sample 1588541 | NCBI WGS metagenome assembly OIZL01 (sample SAMN03283285) | human gut metagenome | biome: human-associated habitat; material: feces | host: Homo sapiens | place: Peru | collected 2012 | reverse complement strand
TTATTAATAAAGTTAATAAGCCTACTTTAGTACTTGCACATAATAAGACTTTAGCAGGGCAACTTTATGCGGAATTAAAAGAACTTTTTCCTAATAATAGGGTAGAATTTTTTATATCCTATTATGATTATTACCAACCAGAAGCTTATGTTCCTCAAAGTGATACATATATAGATAAAACAAGTTCAATAAACGATGAAATAGATGAACTTAGACATTCTGCAACAAATGCATTAATATCAAGAAAAGATGTTATTGTAGTTGCCAGTGTTTCTTGTATATATGGTATTGGAGAAAAAGAAGAATATGAAAAAAATATGCTTACTTTAAATGTTGGTGATGGAATAGATAGAAACTATGTTTTAAAAAAACTAGTGGATATGCTTTATGAAAGAAATGATATAGATTTTAAAAGAGGTTCATTTAGAGTGCGTGGAGATGTTATTGAAATTATCCCAACTTCTGTTCATGATAAAGGAATAAGAATAGAGTTTTTTGGTGATGAAATAGATAGAATAAGTGAATTTGATGTAGTAACAGGCCGTGTTCTTGTAAACAAAAAAACAATATCTATTTTTCCTGCAAGTTTTTTTGTGACTAGTGAAGAAACATTAAAGAAAGCTGTTTCTAGCATAAAAGAAGAATTAAAAGAAAGATTAGAAGAATTAAATAGTGAAAATAAACTAGTTGAAGCTCAAAGACTTGAACAAAGAACTAATTATGATATTGAGATGATGCTAGAAACAGGATTTTGTACTGGTATAGAAAATTATTCAAGACATCTTGGAGGAAGAAAAAAAGGAGAAACACCAACAACACTAATGGATTTTTTCCAAAAAGATTATCTTTTAGTTGTAGATGAATCACATGTTACACTTCCTCAAGTTCGTGGTATGTATAATGGTGATAGGGCTAGAAAACAAACACTTGTTGACTATGGATTTAGACTTCCAAGTGCCCTTGATAATAGACCTCTTAATTTTGAAGAATTTGAAAAGAAAATAAATGAAGTAATATATGTTTCAGCAACACCTGGAGATTATGAGTTAGAACAAGCAGGAAGTTATGTTGAACAAATAATAAGACCAACCGGTTTACTTGATCCAACATTTGAGGTTAGAAAAACAAAAGGTCAAATAGATGATTTAGTAGGAGAAATAAATGAAAGAATATCTAAAAATGAAAGAGTATTGATTACAACTTTAACTATAAGGATGGCTGAAGAATTAACAGCATATTTAAAAAACTTAGATATAAAAGTTGCTTATCTTCATAGTGAAATTAAATCACTTGATAGATTAAATATAATAAGAGAATTAAGACTTGGAACTTATGATTGTATTGTGGGAATTAATCTTTTAAGGGAAGGGCTTGATATTCCTGAAGTTAGTTTAATAGCAATTTTAGATGCAGATAAAGAAGGATTCTTAAGAAGTAAAAGAAGTCTTATTCAAACAATGGGAAGATGTGCAAGAAATGCTAACGGACATGTTATTATGTATGCTGATACGATAACAGAAAGTATGAAACTTGCTATGGAAGAAACTAAAAGAAGAAGATCTATTCAAGAAGAGTATAATAAAAAGCATAATATTGTTCCTAAAACAATTATTAAAGAAATTAGAGATAATATATCAAATGTTGATAAGACAAATCTTGAAAAAAATAGTAAAAATGATATAATAAGTGTAGAAAGTATAGAAGATATAGAAAAAGAAATGAAAGAAGCTGCTAAAAAGTTAGATTTTGAAAGAGCAATGGAACTTCGTGATATATTATTTGAATTAAAATCTAAGTAGGAGGAGTAAATGGCCAAAAAAAGAAGAAAGTTAAAAAAACAATTTGTTAAATTAATAAGAGTATTTGTTTTGATTATACTATTTGTTGTTTTATGTGAAGTTATTTCATCTTTTGTTACAAAAAAAACATTTAAACTTGTAGAAATACATGAAAATGATTACTTTACTAATAGTGATTTTGGTATTGTAACACTAACTAGTATTTATGATTATGATAATGATGGCGTTGATGATTATACTGATATTTTAAATGGTGCTAAAAAGTATGCCGAATTTAACCCTAAGTATGTAAGTAAATACTATGCAGGTGGATATCCTCCTGTTGAAGAAGAGGGAGTATGTACAGATCTTATTTGGTATGCCCTTCTTGAGGCTGGCTACGATTTAAAAGATATGATTATTCTTGATATAAAAGAAGATCAAGAAAATGGAAGTGAAAAATATGGAATCAAATATAGAGATGATAATATTGATTTTCGAAGAGTAGGCCCTCAAAAAGTATTTTTTGATTCTTATGTAGAAAAATTGCCATCAGGATTAGATGATTTAATAAGTTATCAACCTGGAGATATCGTGGTATTTGATGGTTCAGAACATATTGCTATGATATCAGATAAAAGAAATAAAAATGGAATTCCATATTTAATTCAAAATAGTGATGAAGAACAAACAGAAAAAGAAGAAGATGTATTGGAAGAAACACCAATGAAAATAACAGGTCATTATAGATTTACTTTTAATAGAGATATAAAAAGATTAATGAATAAAGTTAAAGAATCATAAAGGATGATTCTTTTTTTGTGCAATATTGGTACAAAAATGTGTTGAATGTTAAAAACCTCAAAGAAAAACATTGACATGGGGGGGCATATTATATAATAACCTTATAAAGTTAATAGTTGATAAAATAAGGTTGTGATATAGTGAAAAAAATAATAAGTTTTTTAAAAACGGATGTCAAAATAATAAATAGTTATTTTTTATTTACAATAGTTTTAATTATATTAGTATGTATAGGATATTCAAGTTATGCATTATTTAGTTTTACAAAAACAAGTACTAATGTAATTGAAGGAACAGTTGGAGAATTAAAAAAAAGCGGAGCAGATACCCTTATAAAATTAACAGATAATAAAGATAACAGTGGATTATATACAATAACACATGCAAAAGATACAACACTTCAAATAGGAAATGATAAAGATATAACAGAATATAGATATCGTGGAGCAAGTCCAAAAAACTATGTAACATTTAATAACGAAGTATGGAGAATAATTGGAGTATTTAAAGCTGATGATGGAACAGGTAAGATAGAAAATAGAATAAAGTTAATAAAAGATCAAAGTATAGGAAAGAAATTTTGGGATACAGGTGATTCAAATAATTGGGCTAGACCATCAACATTAAATACAGAACTTAATACAACATATTTAAATAGTTTAGATAGTACATCAAAAAGTATGATAGGTCAGGTAAAATATTATTTAGGAGGAAAAAACGTAACTAATAATAATGGATATGTTGATACACCATTACAATTTTATTCATATGAAAGAAAAATACAAAATACAACAAGCAATGAGTTTTATAATGGAACAAATCCGAATAGTTGGGTTGGAAAACTGGGACTAATGTATTTAAGTGATTATGGATATGCAAGTAGTAATTGTGAGAATAAAAAATTATATGATGCTAATTCATCATCAAATGATATAAGAGCATGTAATACAACAAACTGGTTATACAATATAAAGGTTGATGAGTTGCTATTGCCTCAGCGTGCCAGCGATAGTAGCCGTGCGTTCTATGTCCGTTCAGTCGGGTTTGTCTACGACGTCTATGCTAGCGACGACCAGCTTGCTGTTCGGCCAGTCCTATATCTAATATCTTCTGTTAAAATCACCGGAGGAAATGGAACTTCAAGTTCACCATATACACTTGGGTTATAGATTTCTTCTCGATCTCGTTAATTTAACTGTGTCTTGACTAATTTTACTATATAATATTTATAAGTAATCAATTACAATTAAATGATGGTATTTATACTATGCTAAAAAAAGTATAAAGTTAAGCAAAAAAGAATACTTGAGAAATCAGGTGTTTTTTGTTTTAATAAATATTCTTTTATTTTAACACTTATAATCATAAGTTTTTTAATTGTTTAGTATAAATCGACAAATTTAGATAAACATATTTTATAAAATAAAGTTATGAAAAGGAAGATGAAGTTTATGAAATTTAAATTTTTAATACCGATATGTTTTTCTATTTTAATTGGATTTTTATTTGGAAAAGTTATTTTTTCTAATTATGATAATGCTAATACTTTAAAAGCATTTAATGAAGGAGAAAAAGTATATTTTATTGAGATAGCAAGTTCTCCTTCTAAAGATAGTTTAACTAGTATTAATTCATATGAAAGTTATCTATGTTTATTAGAAAATGATACTTATTATTTATATGGAGGTATAACTAGAAATAAAGATACTGCAGAATATATAAAAACATCTTATGAAAATAAGAAGTTTAATTCTAAAGTTGTTATAAAATATATTAATGATAAAACATTTATTAATCTTTTAAATGAATATGATAAAGTTGCTAAAATAAGTTCAAATACAGATGATTTATTTACTATAGAAAAAATAATTATATCAAATTATAAGGAAATTATATTACAAAATGACTCTAACAATTAAAGATATTCCTCTTTTAGAAAGACCTAGAGAAAGATTAGTTACATATGGAAGTGAAACTTTATCAAATATTGAATTATTATCAATTATTTTAAAAACAGGAACTAAAGGTGAAAGTGTATATGAATTATCTAAAAGACTTTTAAAAGAACTAGGATCAATTTATAATTTAAAAAACACTAATAAAGAAATACTTACTAAAATAAAAGGAATAGGTACTGCTAAAGCAGTAGAATTACTTGCTACAGTAGAGCTTGGTAAAAGAATATTTATAAATAATATTAATGATTCTAAAACTAAATATAATAATTCTAAAATAATATACGAAAACAATAAACATTTATTTTTAGATAAAAAACAAGAATATTTTTATTGTTTATATTTAAATGAAAAAAAAGAATTAATAGAAAGGAAGTTATTGTTTATGGGAACAGTTAATAAGTCACTTGTTCATCCAAGAGAAATATTTAAGGAGGCATACCTTCTTTCAGCATCTTCAATTATATGTATGCATAATCATCCAAGTGGGAATCCAAATCCCAGTACTGATGATATTGTTTTAACATCTTCTTTATTAGAAATAGGTAAAATCCAAAAAATACCTATCGTAGATCATATAATATTTGGTAACAATAGTTATTATAGTTTTTATGAAAATAATAACTTAGAAAGGAATATTTATGAAAAAGTATAAAAAAAATAATTATCTTAAAATAATCATTTCTTTATTAATCATATCTTTTCTTTCTTTTTCTTTACTAAAAAATTATGTTCCTTTAGCTAAGATTAATTATTATTTTTCTTATCCATATTTATTTATAAAAAATACATGTGATAATTTTAAATCTTCTAAAAAGTTAAATAAAGAAAATAAAATATTAAAAGAAAATCTTGAAATATTAAAAATAAAAGAAAGTCAAAATAATAGTTTACTTTCTAATATTAATGAATTAAAAAATTTACTTGAACTTAAAAATATATATTCTTCTTATAATATTATTAATTCTACAGTAATAGAAAGAAATAAATTATATTTTTTTAATAATTTTACAATAGATAAAGGACTTGATTTTAATTTAAAAGAAAATATGGCTGTTGTAAATAGTAATGGTTTAATTGGAATAATAGATAAAGTATATAAAAACTATTCAATTGTAAAACTAATTACTACTTCAAATGATAATAAAATATCAGTTAAAATAAAAAAAGATAACACATATCTTTATGGTACAATAACATCTTATAAAGATAATTTATTTTTACTTGAAGGTATAACTAATTACCAAGATATATCTTTAAATAGTGATGTTTTAACAACCGGGTATGGGGTGTTTCCTAGTGACATACTAATAGGTAAGGTAACAAAAATAGAAGAGAACAAATATAATACAAGTAAAATTATATATGTAAAAAGTAATGTTAATTTCAATGAAATAAATTATGTAAGTATTTTAGGTAATAATTTATGAAAGTATTTCTTTTTCTTTTATTTACTTTTTTCTTGGACATTACTTTTAACTTATATATAAATATTAACTTATTATATCCTATGTTTACTTTATCATCTTTAATAATATTATATTTTCTTATAAAAAATAAAAATAATTATCTTATATTATCCATTATTCTAGGATTTATATATGATCTTATTTATTCAAGTACTTTTATAAATACAGTTTTATTTTTTATTATATCTTTAATAATAAAAAATATATTTAATAAAAATATATCTATTATTAAAATCTTATTTACTTTTTTAATTATTATTTTTATTTATGATTTATCTTTATTTTTATATGTTGTTATTGTAAATAAATATTCATATAGTTTAAATATATTTTTAAATAAATATTTATCTTCTTTAATAATTAACTTTATATACATTATAATATTTTGTCGTAAAAAGTATTACAAAAAATATTAAATATTTTTATATTCTTCATATATTTTATTAGAAAGGAAGATATTATGAATGAATATAAAAGTGTAACTAAATTTTTAAGTAAGAATGAAGAACAAAAAACATTTAAAAGTTTTATTAAGAATTTATTTTCTAAAATATTTATATGTTTAATAATTCTTTTAGTTTGTTTAATTGTAGTAAAATATGATAAGAATAACAAAAATTTAATAAATAGTTTTTTATTAAAAAATGATATTTCTTTTGCTAAATTAAATAATTTATATGAAAAATATATAGGAAATATTTTACCATTTGAAACAAAAAAGAATAATAATATTACAAGCGTATTTAATGAAAAGTTTGTTTATAAAGACATAAGTATTTATAAAAATGGTTATAAACTAGAAGTAGATAACGATTATTATATTCCTTTAATTGAAAGTGGTGTAGTTGTTTTTGTTGGAGAAAATGAAGATTATGGCAAAACAGTTATCGTAGAACAAGTAGATGGTGTTTGTGTTACTTATGGGAATATTTCTAATTTAAATGTTAATTTATATGATTATGTAAGTAAAGGAGAATTCTTAGGAAGTAGTAATGGATCTTATTTATATTTAGTATTTGAAAAAGATGGAAAGTATTTAAAATATAATGACTTTATTTAAAAAAATATATATTCACCCCTTAACAATTCTTTTATCTATTGTAGTGGCATTAACAGGAATGTATAAAGATTTCTTAATAATATTTTTAATTATTATAATTCATGAGTTTGGTCATTTACTTATGGCTTTACTTTTTAAATGGAATATAGATAAAATATCAATTTATCCTTATGGAGGATGTGTAAAGTTTAATGAAAAAATAAATAGACCTTTAAAAGAAGAATTATTAATTTTAATAAGTGGTCCATTTTTTCAAATATTATTTTTTATAATCATAACAATTCTTTATAAAAATAGTATTTTATCATTTAGAAACTATTTACTTTTTAAGACATATCATTATACACTTCTTTTTTTTAATTTACTTCCAATTTATCCCTTAGATGGAGGAAAGATATTAAATGTATTACTAGAGTATATTTTTCCCTATAAAAAAAGTAATAAGTTAATAATAATATTGTCGTATTTAGTACTTGTTTTTCTTTTAATTAGTTATAAAAATATTAATTTAATAATGATGAGTATTTTTTTACTAACAGAAATCACTTTATATTTAAAAAGACAAGATTATTTATTTAATAAGTTTTTACTTGAAAGATACCTTAATAATTATAACTTTAAAAAAATAAAAGTTATTAATGATAAAAGTTATATGTATAGAGATAAAAGACATATGTTAAAAAATAAGAATAAATATATATTAGAAAAAGATTATTTAAAAGAAAGGTTTAAAAAATGAAAAAGATATTAATAATTACTTTAGTTTTACTTGTAGGAATGTATATGTTTTATAATATGAATAAAAAAGAAGATAATAATATAACAAATAATTTTGAAGAAGATAGATATATGTTTATATCATATATTGACTATAGTTATTTAAAAGGAAAAGATGAAAAAGGATTAAAAGAAGAAATAGATAAAATAGTATTAAATATAAAAAATAGTAATTTTAATGGCATAATACTTCAAGTAAGAGCATTTAGTGATGCGATATATAATTCTAAAATATATAGTCCTTCTTTAAAGATAGTAAATAATGAAGATGATAAATTAAATTTAGATTTACTTGATTATTTTATAAAAAAATCACATGAAAATAACATTAAATTAATTGCATGGATAAATCCTTATCGTATAAGAAGTAATAATGATATTTCTAGTATAAGTGAAAATAACGTTGTTTATAAATATTTAAATACTTCAAATGTTGAAATAAAAGAGGGAATATATTTTAATCCTGCAAGTGATGAGGTATTAGATTTAATAGTAAATGGTGTTTTAGAAATTGTAGAAAATTATAATGTTGATGGTATTTTATATGATGATTATTTTTATCCAAGTAAAACATGTGATTTAAAAGATTATGAGTTATATAAAACACAAGGTGGTACAAAGTCTTTAGAAGATTTTAGAAGAGATAATATAAATAAATTAATAACAAAAACTTATGAAAAAATAAAAGAGGTAAAAAAAGATGTTTTATTTGGTATAAGTCCATCTGGTAATATGAATAACAATTATAATGATGAATATTTAGATATTAATTATTTAATCGAAAATAAAATAATTGATTTTATTATGCCCCAGATTTATTATGGATTTAATAATACAAGTCTTCCTTTTACAAGTACAGTTAACTCTTGGAGCAGTTTAGTAAAAGATACAAGTATAAAGTTTTATGTTGCTTTAGCTTTATATAAAGCAGGCTTAGAAGATAGATACGCTAAAGATGGGATAAGTGAATGGATTAATAATAGTGATATTATTACTAAACAAATAATTGTAAGTAGAAATACTTATAATTATAAAGGATTTTCTCTTTTTAGATATGATTATTTCTTTAATAATGAAAAAAATAATAAACAACTTTTAGATGAAGTATTTTATGTAAAAAATTTATTAAAAGGTTAGTTAAAAAGTAAATTTTGAAATTTTATATTTATGAAATCCTTTTGTCATGCTATAATTATATATAGAAAAGAGGTAACTTATGAAAAATAAAAAAGGATTTACAATAATAGAATTACTTGCTGTTGTGGTTGTACTTGCTTTATTATCAACAGTTGTAGGAATGTCAATAAGTAGATATAGAATTGATGCTAAAAATAAAGAAAGAAATATTTTAAGAGCTACTTTAATAGATGAGTTTAATAATTATAGGGTAGCTAATAGTGATAAGTATTTAAATAATACAATTAAGTATAGTTATAATAATGATAGTGATAAAGTATATCTTGCTAAAAAAATTTCATTTAATAAAAATACATGTAATAATATAGAAAATAGTTATATAACTTATTTTAATAAAAAAGATAGACTTTCTAGTATAGATAAAATAAGTGATGATAGTATTACAGAAGAAATGAAAACAAAATTAAAAGAAAAATTAAAATCTTCAAATGAGGAAGTTTACTGTGTTTATTTTTATTGTGAAGGGGAACTTGTAATTGATGATAGTGATAATGTATATGGAAATAAAGTAGTGGAAACTGTTTTAATAAACGATAATTATAAAGATATTGAAGTAAATTATTGTAGGTGATGGTATGAGTGTTATAAAAGTAATGGATATAAACCTTTCTAACAAAATTGCTGCTGGTGAAGTTGTTGAAAGACTTATGAATATTGTAAAAGAACTAGTAGAAAACGCAATAGATGCTAAAGCAAGCGAGATAAAAATAGAATTAACAGAATCTGGCTTAAAGGAAATTAAGGTTACAGATAATGGATGTGGAATGGACAAAAATGATGCTACAACATGTTTACTTCGCCATGCAACAAGTAAAATTTATGATGATGATGATTTATTTAACATAAATACATTAGGTTTTAGAGGTGAAGCACTCCCATCAATTGCCAGTGTATCAAAAATGGTTATAAAAACATCAACTGGTGAAACAGGAACAGAAGTAGTTGTAAATGGAGGAATAATTGAAAGTGTTAAAGAAAGTGATTTAAGAAAAGGCACATCAATTTCTGTAAGTGATATTTTCTATAATACACCTGCAAGACTTAAGTATTTAAAAAGTTTATATAGTGAACTTGCTAATATTGTTGATTATGTAAATAAAATGGCTTTATCTTATCCTAATGTAAAGTTTGTGTTAGAAAACGATTCTAAGGTTTTATTAAATACAGATGGAAGTGGTAATTTACTTAAAGTAATTAATAGTATTTATGGTCTTAGTGTTACTAAAAAGATGGCTAAAGTAGAAAATAGTAATGATGATTATGAAATAAAAGGGTATATTTCATATCCTGAAGTTAATAGATCAAGTAGAAATAGTATAACTATTTTAGTTAACAATAGATGCATAAAAAACTATGATGTTAATAAAGCAATTATTGATAGTTACCATACATATCTTCCTAAAGATAGATACCCAATTGTAGTTTTAAATATTGATTGTGACCCATTTTTAATAGATGTTAATGTTCATCCAACTAAAATGGATATAAAATTTTCTAAAAAAGAAGAACTAATATCTTTAATATCAAATACTGTTTCATCATGTTTAGAAAAACTTTTATTAATTCCAGAAGTTAAATATGAAGATAGACCTATTTCTAATGTTAATGAAGCATCAACAATAAATAAAAATTTAAATTTCGTTGATTTAGAACAAAAAGAAATAAAACCTCAATTTGAAACATTAAATTTTGATTTCAACGAAGATTTTAACTATATTAAAGAGGAAGAAACACCTTATAATGAGGAAGAAAAACAACATCATGAAAAATTTAAAATGATTGAACCAAAATGTTTAATTCATGGAACATATATTGTTGGTGAAAATGAAGATGGTTTATATATAATGGATCAACATGCTGTTAACGAAAGAATTAATTATGAATATTATATGAAAAAACTAGGGGAAGATTCTAACCTTACTACAGATTTACTTATTCCAATAAAATTAGAATTTCCTAGTAATGAATATATTATTTTAAAAGAACATTTTAATATATTAGATAGATTACATATAAATTATGAAGAATTTGGTAGTAATACCCTTATAATAAGAAGTCATCCAACATGGATTAAAAAAGGATATGAAGAAGAAAGTTTATATAAAATAATGGAAGTTATTATTCATGAAGAAGATTTTTCAATAGAAAAATTTAATGAAAAAATATCAACAACACTTGCCTGTAAAATGAGTATTAAAGCTAATGAATATGTTAGTTTAGATGAACTTAGAGTGTTAATAGAAAGATTAAGAGAAACAGAAAACCCTTTTACTTGCCCTCATGGAAGACCTACAATTATAAGTTATTCAAAATATGAATTAGAAAAATTATTTAAAAGAGCTATGTAGATAGTGTTATTGGTTTATTATGTAAAAAAAGATAGATTTTTAAATTCTATCTTTTTAAGTTAATAATATTGAAAAAATAGGGCTCTATCCTAAAATAGACCCCTTACAAAAGCGTTAAACACTTTTTCCTTGCATAGATAATATAACATAAATATTAAACTATGTCAAACTATTGATCCAAATTTTCTTTATAATTTTTTTCAATAATTTTATCAAAATAATTATATATTGATTTCAATAGTTCATTATTATTATAGTATTTGCCATTAAGAATTATGCGTCCATAAAATAATTTAGTAATATCATGTTTTACATTATTCTTTACTCCTTCGCTACTAACAATTATGTTAAACATATAAAGTGTATAGGTAATTTGTCTTATTCTTGAATTTGATAATTTATTATTTCTATTTTCTTTTCCAATTCCACATTTTATTAAATAATCAATTATTAGAGTATCTGCTCTATGTTGGTTATCTTTTTTATCAAGTTCAGATAAAACACATGAGTTATGTGCTACGGCATTTCGAAGTTTATTTATTTCCCTTAAAATAAATACATACTTATGATCATCTAAGCTATATTTTTGGGTGTAAAAATCAAAAAAATTAATCAATTCACCAAAGGTAATAATTTCTAGAAATTCCCAAATAGGTATATTTTCTATTTTTGTATCATTATCTAAATCATATTTAGAAAATATTTTTTTATAATATTCATTAGTCACTTTTTTTCTTATACTTTCATGAATTCTTTTTGGAATTTTTGGATTATTAAAATCATGCTCTAAATACATATTAACAATTGAGTATCCATTTTCTTCTTCTATTTCTTCTATTGTGTTTAGTATTCTTATTTTTAAGTAATGTTCTATATCAATTATCATTTTAAATAAAACTAATCTTGTTCTATAGTCAATAATGGATAAATCTTTTAAATACGCAAAATCTAAATCGATATATTTTCCCTTTAATGTTCCGCATTGATATTTAACAAAATTATTTTTATATGCAGTGACATTAAAATAATTATTATTTTCTCTTAAGTATTTTTCTGCATCACATTCTGAACACTTATCAAACTTAATATTTTTTTCCTTCAAATATGGTACCATTTCTAAAACTTTCATCATAGGCCTTAAATATATTTTATTGTTATTTACTCCATTCATGTTAATATCCTCCTTTCACTTTGTAAAGTGCACATAGTCATAAAAAAACAATTATTTTAAAACTAACAATTCTTAACTACTACAAGAATTGTACCAAACTTCTAACAAAAAATCTATGCGTAACAGACAAATACTAAATAAATTGATCGTGTGGCTCTTTTTATTTTATATAAGTATAAATAAAATGTTAAAATTTATTTATATTTTTTATAAAATAATGTATAATAATTCTTGGTTAGGAGGAAGTTTTATGGTTATCGAAGGATTAAGTGTTGATAAGATAAAAACTATTTCTAAATTAAAGAATGAAACAGAAGATGTTTTAGAATTTAGATTAAAAAGTTATGAAAAGTTTAAAAATATGCCTTTACCTTCTTTTGGACCTTCATTAGATATTGATTTTGATAAAATAATATATTATGCTTCAAATGATAATAAAATTAATTCATCATGGGAAAGTATAGATAAAAATATAACAAATGAATTTGATACACTTGGAGTAATTGAAAGTGAAAAAAATCTTGATGGAATGGGAGTTCAATATGAAAGTGAAGTAATATATCATAATATGATAAAAGAACTTGAAGAAAAAAAAGTTATATTTACTTCAATCGAAGATGCTTTTAAAAAATATCCAGAACTTGTTAAGAAATACTTTTCTAAAATTGTAAAACCTGGTGAAAATAAATTTACAGCCTTAAATTGTAGTTGTTTTTCAGGAGGAAGTTTTATTTATATTCCTAAAAATACTACTTTAGATAGACCACTTCAAAGTTATTTTAGAATTAGTAGTAGAAATTTAGGACAATTTGAAAGAACTTTAATAGTAGTTGATGATAATAGTAGTCTTCATTATATCGAAGGATGTACGGCAAGAAATTATACATCAAGTAATTTACATGCGGCAGTTGTTGAAATATATGTTGGTAAAAATAGTACTTGTCGTTATTCTACAATTCAAAATTGGAGTGGTAATGTTTATAATTTAGTAACAAAAAGAGCTTTAGTAGAAGATTCTGGTAAAATGGAATGGATTGATGGTAATATTGGTTCTTATAAAACAATGAAATATCCTTGTTGTGTATTAAAAGGGGATAATTCAAGTGGTACTTGTATTACCATAAGTGTTGCTAAAAATAATCAAGAACAAGATACTGGTGCTAAAATGATACATTTAGGGAAAAATACAACAAGTAATATCGTATCAAAAAGTATTGCCAGTCTTGGAGGTGCTGCTAACTACAGGGGTAAGGTATATATAGATACTAATGCAACTAATAGCAATGCTATAGTAAAATGTGATACCTTAATTTTAGATGATTTATCAAAAAGCGATACATTCCCTAATAATATTGTCAAAAATAAAACTTCTTTTATTGAACATGAAGCAACTGTATCAAGAATAAGTGAAGATAAACTTTTTTATCTTGAATCAAGAGGAATACCAAGAGAAAAAGCCATCGAACTTATTGTTCTAGGCTTTGCTGAAAAGTTTAGAGAAGAATTACCTTTAGAATACGCTGTAGAATTAAATAATTTACTTAAACAAAACTTTTAGTTTTGTTTTTTTAATTGATTATTAGTTATAATAAAAGCAACAATACTTAAAATAAGTCCAATTATTAAATCATTATTAAGAATAATTTTATAGTTTATTAAACCTGGGATTGTAGATATAACAAAACCAAGTATAGCAAAGTAAGTATAACCAAAATATTTATTTAATAGAAAATTAATTATTTTTGATAGTAAAAAAATAGAAAGTGCTATACCGATAAAAATAGGAATTAAATAATTTATATTCAAAGTATTAATACTAATTAAATAAATATTATAAAAACCTAATATACTAAGAATAACAGTAGAACTTATCCCTGGGATTATCATAGAACAACCTATGATAAATCCTATTATTAAAAGGTAGATAATGTTTATATTTGTAACAACGTTATTCATTTTACATTTTAAAAAGAGTATACCTATAAAAAATGTAAACATAAATATCAAGGTATATCTTTTTTTAAATCCTTTTTTAGAAGCTTCTTTAAATAAAGAAGGAATGGTACCGAAAATAAACCCTACAAAAACAAGAGTTGTTATAACATTGTAGTTATTATAAAAATAAAAAATAACATTACTAAATAAAAATGTTCCAAAAAGTACTCCAATAGCAATAGGAAATAAAAATTTAAAGTTAGATTTAAAATCTTTAAAAATATTACTTATGGAATTTATACATTTTTCATATAAGTTTAAACTTACAAGTAGGGCACTTCCACTTATTCCTGGGGTGATATTAGCTATACCTACAAAAAAACCTTTTATAAAATTTTTCATATTTTTTTTCCTCTTTAAATAATATTCAAGTAAGAAGAAAAACATCACTAAAATGTTAATGATGTTTTTTGATAAAAATAATTAAAGTATGTTTGGGGAATGTTTCAAAATCTGTATTTTTAACTATTATACGTGAATAATAATGAATTTAAGTAACGAGGATAAAATATATGAAGTATTTTTTACTTTAAATTATTTTATCTAATATATATTATGAAGTTAACAATTTTGTTTATAATATTTTTAACTAGTAAAGATAAAATATTTTATTTTTCTTTTATTTATTGTATAATTAATATGAATAAAAACTTGAAAGGATGTGTTTTATGGAACAAAAAATAATGGATGGAAATAGTGCGTGTAGTTATGTATCTTATAATTTTACAGAAGTAGCAGGAATATACCCGATAACCCCAGCTTCCACTATGGCTGAAAAAGTTGATGAGTATAGTGCAAGCGGTAAAACTAATATGTTTGGGGATGTTGTAAAAGTAGTTGAAATGCAAAGTGAAGCAGGTGCTATAGGAATGGTACATGGTCTTTTACAAAATGGTGTTTTAGCTACAACATATACAGCAAGTCAAGGACTTCTTCTTATGATACCTAATATGTATAAAATTGCAGGAGAACTTTTACCTTGTGTTATTAATGTTGCAGCAAGAACTGTTGCAACCCATGCTTTATCTATTATGGGCGATCATAGTGATATTTATAGTGTTAGACCAACAGGATTTGCTATTTTTTCTTCTAGTAGTGTACAACAAGTTATGGATTTAACGGGAGTAAGTTATTTATCATCAATTAAAGGTAGAATACCATTTGTTAATTTTTTTGATGGATTTAGAACAAGTCATGAATATAATAAGATAAATGTTATTGATAATGAAATATTTAAAGAATTACTTGATTATAAGGCATTAGAAAACTTTAGAAAAAATTCTCTTGATATAGATAATCCTACAACAAGAGGAACAAATCAAGGTGATATGGTATATTTTGAAGCTGTTGAAGCAAGAAATAAGTATTATGAAAAATTGCCTGATATTGTAAATGATTATATGGAAAAAATAAATAAAAAAATAAATACTAATTATAAACCATTTAATTACTATGGAGATAAAAATGCTAAAAAAGTAATCGTAGCAATGGGTAGTGTTTGTGAAACAGTAAAAGAAGTAATTAAAGAAGAAAAAGGTATTGGTTTAATTGAAGTTCATTTATATAGGCCATTCTCAAGTAAATATTTTTTGAATGTTTTACCTAAATCAGTAAGAAAAATAGCTGTTCTTGATCGAACTAAAGAAGCTGCTGCAAGTGGGGAACCATTATATTTAGATGTTGTAGAAATTATAAAAAAACATAACTTAAAAATAGAAGTTGTAGGAGGAAGATATGGTCTTTCAAGTAAAAATACAACTAAAAATGATATTGATGCTGTTTATAAATATTTAGATAATAAAATTTTAAAAACATTTACTATTGGAATAAACGATGATGTTAATAATATTTCACTTACTCCTACAACTAGAAACTTTAAAAATACAAGTAAAGAAATATTAATATATGGTTATGGATCTGATGGAATGGTAACAACTAGTAAAAATATTTTAACTTTAATTGGAGAAAAAACACCTTCTTATGTTCAAGGATATTTTGAATATGATAGTAAAAAATCGGGCGGTGTTACTAAATCACATTTAAGATTTAGTAAAGAAGTAATAAATAGTCCATATTATGTTACAAATCCATATATGGTTGTATGTTCTAAAGATACTTACCTTAAAAAATATGATGTTTTAAATAATATTAAAGAAAATGGAATATTTTTACTTAACACAGAAAAAGATATAAATAATTTAAATGAAGTATTGCCAGTTGAAGTAATTAATGAAATAAAAGAAAAGAAGATTAATTTTTATATAATTAATGCAAATAAAATAGCTTATGAAAATAATATACCTAATAAAATAAGTATGATAATGGAAATGGCTATATTAAATTTAATGGGTGAAGTTGATATGTCACTTGTAAAAAAAGAGATGAAACATCTTATTAAAATTAATTTTAGTAAAAAAGGTATTGATGTTGTTAATAGTAATATTAATGCTCTTAGTTCTTCTCTTACTTCTTTAAAAAAGGTGGATATATCTTTATTAACATCAAAAATAAATATGGAAAAAGTGAACAATACTTTATATTCTAAATTGGAACATGCAAGATGTGATTTAATAAAAGTTAGTGATTTTAATTCTAATATAGATGGAGTATTTGAAGGGGGAACATCAGCTTTAGAAAAAAGGGGATTATCTAATATTATTCCTTCTTATGATAAAGATAAATGTATAATGTGTAATATGTGTAGTCTAGTTTGTCCTCATGCTGTAGTAAGACCATATTTACTTTATAAGGAAGAAATAGAAAAAAGTCCACTTTCAGTTAAAGAACACTTAAAAGATGCTAAAATTAAAGATAATGATTTAAGCTTTACAATAGGAATATCAGTTCCTGATTGTACAGGATGTTCTTTATGTAGTATGGTATGTCCAACTAAGGCTATAACATTAAAAAAACAAAATCTTGAAGCTAGACAAAAAGAAATGGAAAGATATAATTATTTACAAACAGTTAGTGAAAAACATGTTTTACCTAAAACAACAATAAAAGGAAGTCAATTTGTTAAACCTAAGTTTGAATTTAGTGGAGCATGTGCAGGATGTGGTGAAACACCTTATTTAAAACTTTTATCACAACTTTTTGGAGATGATTTAATGATTGCTAATGCAACAGGTTGTTCATCAATATATGGTGCTAGTATTCCAAGTATGCCTTATACTGTACCTTGGGTTAATTCATTATTTGAGGATAATGCTGAATTTGGTTATGGTATTCGTGTAGGGGAAGACTTTATGCATGAAAAAGTTAAAAGAGTATTTAAAGAATATAAAAATAAGGTTAATAGTAAAAATAAAAAATTAATAGATAAATATTTAAAATCATATTCTAAAGAAGTTGCAGAAGAAGTATATAATAATTTAGATTATGAAGATTTTAAAGAGATAATACCTTTAAAAAAATATATAAAAGAAAAAACTATTTTCATCGTTGGTGGTGATGGTTGGGCTTATGATATTGGTTATGGTGGAATTGATCATGTTTTAGCTAATAATGAAAACGTTAATATATTAGTTTTAGATACAGAAGTTTATTCTAATACAGGTGGGCAATCTTCAAAGTCAACAAGAATGGGAGCAACTGCTAAGTTTGCAAGTTCAGGGAAAAAGACTGCTAAAAAAGATTTAGCAAAAATGGCTTTGAATTATAAAAATGTATATGTTGCAACAGTATCTTTAGGAGCAAATTATATGCAAACAATAAAAGCATTAACTGAAGCTGCTTCATATAATGGTCCATCAATAATAATATGTTATGCTCCTTGTATTGCCCATGGTATAAAATCTGGTATGAAATCAGCTATTGAAGAAGAAAAACTAGTAACAGAAAGTGGCTATTTTCCATTGTTTAGATATAATCCCGAAACAGAAAAGTTTACTCTTGATAGTAAAGCAGATTTTACTAAATATGATGAGATATTTAATAGAGAAAATAGATATTCTATAAATGAAGAAGAAAAAATATCTTTACTAGAACAAAATAAGAAAAATGCAATTGATAGATATAATGAATATAAAACTTTAGAAGGAAAAGATGAAAAATGATAAATATAGTATTATATGAACCAGAAATGCCACAAAATACAGGCAATATAATGAGAACATGTGTGGCAACAAATGCTAAACTTCATTTAATTGAACCACTTGGTTTTGTTTTAAATGATAATAGTTTAAAAAGATATGGAGTTAATTACTTGGATAAATTAAATTATGAAAAATATATTGATTATGAAGATTTTAAAAGTAAAAATCCAGGAAAATATTATTTCTTTACAAGATATGGTAAAAAGGATCATACAAAATTTGATTTTTCAAACACTACTGATAATATATATTTAATATTTGGTAAAGAATCAACTGGAATACCTCTTGAAATATTAAAAGATAATTTAGATACTTGTGTAAGAATACCTATGAGTTCTAATGTAAGATGTTTAAATGTTTCAAACTCTGTTGCTATTGCAGTATATGAAGTATTAAGACAACAAAATTTTAAAGATTTATCTTTTACAGAAATACAAAAAGGAGAAGACTATTTGCTTAAATAGTTTTTGTCTATTAGCTAGGTTAAATTGTTATTTCTTGACATATTAAATTAAATATGTTAAATTTTTAGTAGAGGAACTACCAAATGCTTGAGTACCTATATGACTCAAGTCGGTAGTTTCTTTTTTTCTATATATTCAAATTGGTGATAATAAAATTTATTTTTCATGTTTTTTTCTATTTGTCTTTATTAATAAAAAATGGTATAATCTTAAGTACGGTGAGAAAAATGAAAGAAGTAAAAAATTTTTTATTAAAATATTTAAATTTATTAAAAGAATTAATTATAAAAAATAAAAATATAATATATATGGCTCTTCCTTTTATAGTAATGGATGTAGTAACAAGAATGTTTGGTAATTCAATAGGGTTTTATAAAGTTTATAGACCTTTTCCTAATATGTTTACATTGTTATATATATATTTATTTTTAGGAATAGTATTAAATACAAATAAAAAAGTTAGTAAAATAAGTTATTTATTTTTTAGTATTTTATTTTTAATTATGTATTTAGTTAACAATGTTTATTATTCAATGACATCAAATTATTTTAGTTTTAATTTACTTGATTCAGTAAGTGAGGGCTCCCCATATTTTTGGTCAGCTTTAAAAAACTGTAATATTTTGGTATATATCTTTTTTATAATCATAATAGGTTTAATAGTTTTAGGTTATAAAAGTATCAAAGATTCTAATAAAAATACAAAAAATTTAATTAAAGTTTTTATAACTTTTATAATTATTCATACAATATTACCATTCCTTTTGGGATTTACAAACGATACTTTAGTATGGAGTACATGGAAGAATCCTAGAAACATTTATGAATTATATAATGATAATAATAAAAGTATGAGACTTAGTGGTTTATATGAATATACTTTTAGAAATTTTTATATAACTTTTATAAAAGTTGAAGAAAAAAATGATGATGATTTAAAATTTTTAGAAGAAGAATATAATAAAGATATAAAAAGTATAAAAAATAGTTATACAGGTAAATTTAAAGGTAAAAATGTAATATTTTTACAACTTGAAGGTATGGATAATTGGTTAATTACAAAACAAGATACACCAACTTTATATAATATGTTAAATAACAGTATTAATTTTACTAACCATTATTCTTTCTATACTGGTGGAGGTTCAACTTTTAATAGTGAGTTTGCTGTTAATACAGGTTTTATTGTACCTTATTCTTATAATAGAAATGCTTATTCATTTAATAATAACTCATTTCCATATTCTCTTCCTAATATGTTTAAATCATTAAATTATAGTGTTAATGCTTTTCATATGAATAAAAAGGAGTATTATTCAAGAGGAATAAATTATAAAAATTGGAATTATGATAATTATTATGGATTAATTGATATGTATAAATATACAAATGGAGAAAATACATTAGATAGAGAGCTTATTCTTAATGAAGAATATTCTAATCTTATGTTTAATACTGAAAATTTATTTGTTGATTATATAATTACTTATTCACCACATATTCCTTTTGATAATACAAGGGGAGTATGTAAGATACTTTATGAAGAAGATAATAAAGATAATGAAGTACCATTTAGACAAATGAGTGAAGAAGAATGTGTAAGAAGACAAGCTAAAGAAACAGATTATTTTGTATCATTATTACTAGAAAAACTAAAAGAAAACAAGCTTTTAGATAATACTGTTTTAGTAGTATTTGCTGATCATTATTTATATACATTAGAAGATCAAACGATTCTTGACAAATATAAAAATACTTCAAATAATTTAATTAATAAAACACCATTTTTTATCTATGATAATGGTAATACTAAAAAAACTATTAATAAGGTAACATCACAATTAAATATTTTACCAACTGTGTTAAATTTATTTGGAATTGAGTATAATTCTAACTATTATTTAGGGAAAGATGCTTTAGCAAATAACTATGATCCAATTGTAGTATTTAGTGATTACTCTTGGTATGATGGAAATGTTTATGTTGAGGGTGGAGAAGTTACAAACAAAAAATATATTAGTAAAGAAGAATTGGAAAGAAAAAATATTTTAATTAATGAAATAGCTAAGAAAAACGATTTAACATTAAAATATAATTATTTTAAAAAAATTAGTGAATAGATTTATTCACTTTTTTCATAAAATAATTTTAATTTATAGACTTTAAATAAGTTATTTGATAAAATATATAATAGATTAATTATTAAATGAGGGTGAAATCATGAAACTAAAATTTAAAGCAAAACCACAAGATTGGTTAATATTTTTTCTATTTGCTATTATTTTATTGTATATAGTAGCAATAGCAGTACTTAATATAGCAACTTTAGCAGGAAATCCTCCAGCAGGAAGTAATAAACCTATGGGAACTTTTTGGGGACTTAACCCTTTTCCTGCATTTACATTTAAATATTTAGCAGCAACAATTATATTTTATATTGGAGTTGTCATTGTAATATTTACAGGTGTAAAATCATACTTTTTTGAAACAGAAAAAGGTTTTGGGTTATCTTCAGGAGAAAAAGATGATAAAGGATATTCAAGATGGTGTACAGATAAAGAAATGAAAGAAAAACTATCTAAAATAGTTATTAAAGATGAAGTTTATAATGCTTCAGGGGTACCTTTAATAAATGATGGTAAAAATATATGGGTTGATAATGGAGATAGCCATAACATTGTAATAGGATCAACTGGTGCAGGTAAAACTCAAGACATAGTTCATCCAATGGTTAAAATATTAGCTAAAAATGGTGAATCAATGATTATAACAGATCCTAAAGCAGAAATTTATAAAGAACATGCAGGTCTATTAAAGGCTCTAGGATATAATATAATTGTTTTAAATTTCCGTGATCCACAAAGAGGTAATTGTTGGAATCCTCTTGCTCTTCCATATAGACTTTATAAAGAAGGAAATACTGATAAAGCAATGGAACTTCTAGATGACGTTGCAAGTAATATTCTTTATGAAGAAGGTGGAAATAAAGATGCCTTCTGGGAAAAAACATCTGCCGATTATTTTGCAGGACTTGCTTTAGGATTATTTGAAGATGCTAAGGAAGAAGAAGTAAATATTAATAGTATTTCTGTTATGACAACAATTGGTGAAGAAAAATTTGGAGCAAGAAGTTCATATATTAAAGAATATTTTAACAGTAAAGATCCTGCTAGTGCAGCATATACATGTGCATCTGGTACAGTTATGGCAGCAGAAGAAACAAAAGCTAGTATTTTATCAACATTTAAACAAAAAATAAGATTATTTGCCTCACGTGAAAATTTAAGTGAAATGTTAGCAACAAGTGACTTTGATATGACTAAAATAGGAAAAGAAAAAACAGCGGTATTTATGATTATTCAAGATGAAAAGAAAACATATCATGCCCTTGCTACAATATTTGTAAAACAATGTTATGAAACATTAATAGGTACAGCACAAGAATCTCCAACTGGAGCACTTCCAATTAGAACAAACTTTATTCTTGATGAGTTCCAAAACATGCCACCTTTAAAAGATATTACAACTATGGTTGCGGCAGCTCGTTCAAGACATATTAGACTTACAATGATTATTCAAAACTTCGCAGGACTTGAAGCTACATATGGTAAAGAAGTTGCACAAACAATAAGAAGTAACTGCAACAATTTAGTTTATTTATTAACAACAGAACTTGCCGCTCTTGAAGAAATTAGTAAATTATGTGGTGAGAAAAAATCTAAAAAAGATGATAAAACAGCGTCAACACCACTTATTACAGTAAGTGAACTTCAACTTATGAAAGAAAACGAAGCTATTGTTATAAAAACAAGAACAAGACCATTTAAAACAAAACTTAAACCAAATTGGAAAATTGATTGGGGTACAGCTAAATATCCTGCTGATGAATTTGTAACAAGAACAAAAAAACCAATTCATACTTTTGATTTAAAAAGTTTTGTTCAAGAACAACAAAAGAATAAATTTATGGGAATGTTAGATGGTTCTTCATCAAATCCATTTGGGGGAATGATAAATAATCCATTTATGGAACAAAAGCCATCTGTTCCTAAAGAAAGTTTTAATGTTGATGAATTAGTTAAAAAAATTGATCAAAAGATTGCAGAACTTGAGGAAGAAGAAAAACTTGAAAAAGAACAAAAAGCAAAGAATGCACTTTCTCCTGAAAAACAAATTATTGAAATTGAACCAATCAGTAATAAAGAAAAAGAATTTAATGAAGAAAAACAAACATCTAAACCTGAAGATAATAAAGATATAAAACTTAACGAAGAACCATTTGTAAATTATACAAAAGGTATAAGTGATGATCAGTTCTTCGATGATTTCTTTGATGAATAAAACAACAAATAAACTTTGTTGTTTTTTTAAAAAATTAAATTTAAAAAGAGGATAATATATGAAAAAACTTAATTCTAATCATTTAAAACTAATAGCAATAATAGCAATGACAATAGATCATATCGCAGATTTAATCTATCCAGGTATGCAAAATAATATAATTTCAATTATTTTGCATATAATTGGTAGATTAACGGCACCAATTATGTTTTTCTTTATTTGTGAAGGTTTTTATTATACAAAAAATTTAAAAAAATATATTTTAAGATTATTTATTTTTGCAATAATATCTCATTTTGCAT
>OIZL01000644.1_pt1 | contig 23948 bp, 26 predicted proteins | sample 1588541 | NCBI WGS metagenome assembly OIZL01 (sample SAMN03283285) | human gut metagenome | biome: human-associated habitat; material: feces | host: Homo sapiens | place: Peru | collected 2012 | reverse complement strand
TAGTGGAAGTATTGAAATGGCAAGAGAGTTTATTAAACTTGGTTATAAACTTGGAATAGGTGGAGTTTTAACATTTAAAAATGCAAAATTATATCAAGTAGTGGAACAAATAGATATGAAAGATATATTACTAGAAACAGATAGTCCATTCTTATCTCCAGAACCATATAGAGGTAGAAAAAATATACCTTCTAATGTGTACTATGTAGCAAAAAAAATAGCTGAAATAAAAAATATTCCACTAAAAGATGTAATGGATATTACTACTAATAATGCTAAAGAGGTTTTTGACATTTAAATATACATATTATATAATTTAATTACGAAGAGGTAGTTAATGAAGGAGTATATTAAAAGTAGAATATTAATGACTTTTGAAGCAATAATAATATGTTCTTTAATACTATTATTAAATAAGGGCTCTTATGAAAAGAGTTCTCTTTCTATTGCTTTAAATGATACTATAGATAAATCAGTAGATAAAGATGTAATTCAAAAAACACAAAACACTCTTTATCAAGAAGGAATACAAAATCCACTTTATACATTTATAGGAGAATTAACTGGATATACTGGAGACTGTCCACTTTGTACAGGTTATTTAGCATGCCCACCAAGAACAAATGTAATAAAAGAAGGAATATATTATAAAGATAAAACATATGGAACAGTAAGAATAGTAGCTAGTAGTAAGGATTATCCATGTGGTACTATATTAAAATTTAATGTTAACAAGTTATCACAAGAACCTATAATTGCTATAGTATTAGATAGAGGAGTAAGTGGAAATGTAATAGATTTACTTACAGAAACAGAAGAAAATGCAATAAAAAATATAGGTAGAGTTAGAAACCTTGAATTTGAAGTATTAAGAAAAGGATGGAAAAAATGAGTAATTTTGAATATAAAAAATCTTTAGGACAAAACTTTCTACAAGATCAAAATATAATTAATAAAATTGCTTCATCATTAACCCCATCCAAAAACGATTTAATAATAGAAATAGGGCCAGGTGCAGGAGCACTTACAAAAGAACTAGTTAAAAAAGAATGTGATGTAATTTGCTTTGAAATAGATAAAAGATTAGAAAATATTTTAAATAAATTAGAAAGTGATAATAATAATTTAAAAGTAATATTTGAAGACTTTTTGAAAGTAAACATTAAAACTTACATAGATACAAAAAAATACGATAAACTATACTTCGTAGGAAATCTTCCATATTATATAACAACAGCAATTATAAATAAAATAATAAAAGAGTCAACTCCATACGAAATAGTAATAATGGTGCAAAAAGAAGTAGCTGAAAGATTTAATGCAACACCAGGTTCAAGAGAATATGGTTCATTATCAGTATTCTTACAATATAATTTTGAAATAGAAAAAGTTTGTGATGTTAATAAGAAGTGTTTTGAACCAATACCTAAAGTAGATAGTACTGTCATAAAATTTAAAACAACATCAAAATATAAAGAAAAAGTAAAAAATGAAGATAAATTCTATAAAATAATTAAAGATTCATTCACACATAAAAGAAAAAATTTAAGAAATAACTTAATGAACTATAATTTATCAAAAATAGAAGAAATACTAAAAAAATATAATAAAAACTTAACTTCAAGAGCAGAATCATTAACAATAGAAGAATTTATAGATATATCAAATAATTTATAGTGAAAACAAATTATCAAAATAGATTGACTTAGATAATTTAATGTAGAGTTTTATAACAAAATTAGATAATTCGATGGGAGATAGCGTAAATGTTATCTTTTTTTATGCATAAAATTATTCTCAAAACAATATACTTAATCAAGGCGAGGAAACTATGTTAAAAGTTGGAGATTATGTGACACGTAAAAAATATGGAAATGATATTCTATTTAAAGTAGATAAAATCGTTAATAATACAGTTTATCTAAAAGGAGTAGATATTAGATTATATGCTGATTCTTCAAAGGAAGATTTAGTATTATCATCAATTTCTAAAAAAAAAGACGATTTTGACAAAATAAGAGAACTTAATATTAAAGATTTTTTCTATATTCCAGGAACAATATTGCATTTAGATGCAGATCAAGAATACATAGATAAATGTAATGAATATTACAAAACTCAACAAATAAAAGCATTTTCATATAGATATAAAGAAAGTGAATTTAAAGACAATGTAATTAGTTTGATAAAGAAACATAATCCTAAAGTATTAGTTATAACAGGACATGATGCTTACTACACAAAAAGAAAAAATAATGAAAATTATAAGAATAGTAAATATTTTGTTGAAACTGTAAAAGAAGTAAGAAAAGTTAAAAATCAAAATGATCTCGCTATTGTCGCGGGAGCATGTGGTAGTGATTTTATATCGCTAATAAAAGCAGGTTCAACATATGCTTCCAGTCCAGCACATGTAAATATTCATGCATTAGACCCAGCAATTATCGCATCAGGTATAGCACTCACAGACATTAATGAACAAGTTGATATGGAAAATATAATAGAAAAAACAAAATACAAAAGCGATGGAATTGGAGGCATAAAATCAAAAGGTATGATGATAAGTGTATATCCAAGAAAGGAATAAAATGAACATAAATAAAATAAAAGAAGAAGTGTACAAATTAAAAGATAAAAAATTAAAAATTAAAGTAGTAATGAGAAGAAATAAATATGAATACTTAGAAGGTACAATAAAAGATTTTCATTCAAATATTTTTACAATTGATACCAATAAAGGATTAAGATCTTTTACATATGCTGATGTTGCTACAAAATCAGTAATATTAAGTAAAATTTGACAAAATCAATTGAAAAAGCACTTTAATTATATTATAATTATATTATCTAATTATTAAGGAGGAAGTCATGGAAATTACAGATGTAAGAGTAAAATTAGAAAAAAGAGATAATGGAAAAATGAAAGGTAGAGCAAACATTGTTATTGATAATGCCGTAGCAATTCGTGACATTAGAATTTTAGAAGGCGACAATGGAATGTTTATAGCAATGCCAAGTCGTAAAACACCTACAGGAAAGTATGTAGATCAAGCACATCCAATTAATAAAGAAGTAAGAAAACAATTTGAAGATGCTATCTTTGCTGCATATGAAAAAGCTCTTGAAGAAGGAGAAGACGCTGAGGAAGTTGAAGAATAAATAATAAGGCTACATTAAGTAGTCTTTTTTCATAGTTTAAAAAGAACTTCATATAATTAAATGGAGGAATAACTATGGATAAAAAAGATATAACAGATTCATTTAATCATATAATTACAATTACAGAGAGAAAAACAATAATACTTTCAGGAATAAAAAAATTAAATAGTTTTGATGATACAGAATTCTTCGTAGACAGTATCATGGGACCAATAATCATAAAAGGAGAAAATTTAGAACTACTAAAATTAGATACATTTCAAGGAAACTTATCAATAAAAGGAAAAATATTTTCGGTAATGTATTTAGATGATAATAAAAAAGTAAAAGCAGAAAGTATAATAGCTAGGTTATTTAAATAATGACACTAACAGAGCAAATACTATCATTCCTATTTTCTTTTTTATATGGAATAATAACATTCTTTATCTTTAAAATCATCAAAAAATACATCTACAATGTAAAGAAAATATATAATTTTCTAAATTCATTACTATTTTTCACAAATATAACACTTATATATTTTAAAATATTCTATTGTATTAATGGAGGAATAATAAAATTATATTTTATATTAATTACAACAATAACTTTTTTATATCTAAATAAAAAATTTACAAAAAATATGTAAAAAAAAGTGTTATCAATTGTAATTATTAGTTGATAAAGATATAATTATAAGTGAAAATGGGGTTAGTATGAAAAAGGTTAGTCAAAAAACAAAGTTTAGAGTGACTTTTTTAACAATAGGGTTTATAATATCTATTGTGATTTTTGCATCTACAATTTTTTCTTATAATACTCAAATAAATAATAATAAAAAAGAAATATCAGATTTGGAAAAAAAATACAATGAAGCATTAGAACTAGAAGAAGAGTATAAAGATCAAATAAATAAGTTGCAAGATCCAGAATATGTTGCGAGAAGAATACGTGAGAAACACTTATATTCTGGCAAAAATGAGATAGTAATAAAAATAGAAGATTAGAAAGGCTTTGATATGGAAGAAGTATATAATTTTATTAGAAAAGAAATAGGTCTTTCAGTAGGAGATACAATAGTAGTAGGTGTTTCAGGCGGACCAGATTCAATGGCACTATTATATATATTAAATGAATTTAAAAATAAAATGGATTTAAATATAATATGTGCTCATGTAAATCATAATAAAAGAAAAGAAAGTGAACAAGAAAAAATAGATTTAGAAAATTATTGTGAGAAAAATAATATAACATTTGAATACATAAAAGTAACTAATTGGGGAGATGACAATTTTCATAATGAAGCAAGAAGTGTAAGATATAACTTCTTTGAAGAATTAGTATACAATTATGGAGCAAAATATTTAATGACAGCTCATCAAGGTGATGACTTAATTGAAACAATACTTATGAGAATAGTAAGAGGTTCAACATTAAAAGGATATAGTGGATTTAGTAGAATAGTTGATAAAGGTGATTATAAGATAATAAGACCACTTATAACAGTAACAAAAGATGAAATACTAAAATTCGATGAACAAAATGGAATACAATATGCTATAGATGAATCAAATAATGAAGACCATTATACAAGAAATAGATATAGACATACTGTCTTGCCATTCTTAAAACAAGAAGAACCAAATATACACAAAAAGTTCCTAAAATTTAGTGAAACACTTCTTAAAAATAGTAACTACATAGACTCAGTAGCCAGTAAAGAATTTAATAAAGTATTTCAAAATGGTAACCTAGATATTGATAAATTTAAATCATTAGACCCAGTAATTCAAACAAAAATAATATATAATATATTAGAAAAGATATATGGAGACGACCTATTGATAGTAGGAAATGCTCATGTAGACTTAATATTTGATTTAATAAGTTCAAATAAATCAAATAGTGTAGTTCATTTACCAAACAATGTAATAGTAGTAAAATCATATAATGAATTAACATTTAGCTATGATGACGATGTTAATGATCAATATGAAATACAAATAGATGAAATAGTTAATCTACCAAATGGAAAAATAATAGAAAAAGTAGATGAAACAAATGATACATCAAATTATACAATTAAATTAAATAGTAAAGAAGTAACACTTCCATTATACGTAAGAAATAGACGTGATGGAGATAAAATAAAACTAAAAGGACTTAATGCATATAAAAAAGTAAGTGAAATATTTATAAATGAAAAAATAAAAACAAGTGATAGAAACTCTTGGCCAGTAGTATTAGATTCAAAAGAAGAAATAGTTTGGCTTCCAGGATTAAAAAAGTCAAATCTTGACAAGAAAAATACTGAAGAGTATGATATAATATTAAGATATTATTAAAAGAAAGGAAAGAAGCAATGAATATAAAAAAGACTAAAAAAAGTATGAATTTAATGCCATATATAGTATTAACTATAGTAGTTATAGGATCATATATGTTCTTAAATTCATTCAGTACAAAAATAAACAAAATAGATTACAATGAATTAACAAAAGAAATAGAAAATAACAATGTAAAAGAATTAGTAGTAACTCCAAAAAATGCTGCAGGAGTATATATCTTATCAGGTAAACTAAATAATTATGGAAAAGGAGAAACTTTTACAGTAACAATTCCATATACAGATACAGTTGTATCATCAATATATGAACTTGCTGAAAGTCATAATTTAAAAGTTCAAACAAATACTAATCCAGAGAATAGTACATGGCTAACAATTGTTGTAAATGTTGTACCAATAATTATATTTGGAGTACTAGCATATGTAATGATTGCTAAACTAAGTAATAATGGAAAAGGTACATTTGATTTCAGTAAAAGTAGAGCTAAATTATCTGAAGATGGTGGAACTAAAACATTTAAAGATGTAGCAGGACTTAAGGAAGAAAAAGAAGAAGTACAAGAATTAATAGATTTCTTAAAAAATCCTAAAAAGTTTACTAAAATGGGAGCAAGAATTCCAAAAGGAGTTTTATTAGTAGGTCCTCCAGGAACAGGTAAAACATTACTTGCTAAAGCAGTAGCAGGAGAAGCAAAAGTACCATTCTTCTATATAAGTGGTAGTGATTTCGTAGAATTATTCGTTGGTGTAGGAGCTTCTCGTGTAAGAGATATGTTCAAACAAGCAAAACAAACAGCACCATGTTTAATATTTATAGATGAAATTGATGCAGTTGGACGTGAAAGAGGAACTGGTGTTGGTGGTGGACACGATGAAAGAGAACAAACACTAAATCAATTACTTTCAGAAATGGATGGATTTAGCGAAAATGAAGGTATTATCATTATAGCTGCTACAAATAGACCAGATGTATTAGATCCAGCATTACTTCGTCCAGGTAGATTTGATAGACAAGTAACAGTTGGAAGACCAGATGTTAAAGAAAGAGAAGAAATATTAAAAGTTCATGCTAAAAATAAAATCTTAGCACCAAGTGTTAAATTAAAAGCAATTGCTGAAAGAACACCAGGATATTCAGGAGCAGACCTTGAAAACTTACTTAATGAAGCAGCATTACTAGCAGTAAGAAGAGATAAGAATGCAATAACAATGGATGAGATAGATGAAGCTAGTGATAGAGTTCTTATGGGGCCAGCTAAGACAAGTAGAAAAGTAACTGATTATGAAAAGAAAATTGTTTCATATCATGAAGCAGGGCATGCAGTTTCAGGAATAGTTCTTCCAAATGGTGAAGAAGTTCATAAGATAACAATTATTCCAAGAGGTATGGCAGGCGGATATACACAAATGCTTCCTAAAGAAGAAAGAACACTTGTATATACAAAGAAAGAATTAGAAGAACAAATTATAACATTACTTTCAGGTCGTGTTAGTGAAGAAACATTCCTTGGTGAAATATCAACAGGAGCAAGCGATGACTTAAAGAGAGCTACTAAGATTGCTAGAAGTATGGTTACAGAATATGGTATGAGTTCACTAGGAGCAGTTCAATTAGAACATAGAAGTGAAAGTGTATTCCTTGGTAGAGATTATAATCAAACTAAAAACTTCTCTGATCAAGTTGCATTAGAAATAGACAAAGAAGTAAGAAAAATAATTGATGAATGTTATAAACAAGCACAAGAAATTCTTAAAAAACACAAAAATCTAGTTGAAGTTTTAGCTAAAATTTTAGCAGAAAAAGAAACATTAACAAAAGAAGAAATAGAAGATATAGTTGAAGCAAATAGTGATATCAAAATCAAAAGAGAAGAAAAACTTTCAGATGAAATAAAAGAAGAAGAAAAAGAAAATAAAGAAAATAAATCTGAAAAAGAAACTCCAAAGAAAACTAAAAAGCAAACTAATAAAGATGAAGAGTAGAAAAACTCTTCATTTTTTGATATAATACTCGCATATAAGAAAGACCGAAAAGAGGGATAATATGATATTATTTATAGATACACATGATGAATTAATAACAATCGCATTAAAAACAAAAGATAATTTATACATAAAAACAAAAGAAAGTGAATATTCACATTCAATATATACAATGCCTATGATAGCATCAATATTTGATGAAAATAATCTTGATATAAAAGATTTAGATAAGATAATAGTAGTAAATGGACCTGGAAGCTTTACAGGAATAAGAATAGGATTAAGCATTGCTAAAACAATCGCATATGCATTAAATATAAAAATAAATACAATATCAAGTCTACTAGCATATCTAATAAGTAGTGATATAAAAGAAAATAAAATGGCAGTTATAGAAGATAATAAAGGTTATTATATAAGTGCAATGGATAAAGATAATAATATAATACTAGAAGAACAATATGTAACAGAAAATAACTATAATTATAAAGAAATAGAACACAAACTAGATATTGAAAAAATAATAAATTATCTAAAAGATAAAGAAAGTGAAAATCCACATTTTATTAAAGCAAATTATATTAAAAAAATAGAGGTAGAAAAATGATAGAAAAAGAAATACTAACAAATACAGATTCAGTTTATAATTATAAAGATGGTGATAAAGTACTAGGATACTTAGAAATAAGACTAGTTGATGGAGTTATCGATATAATGAATCTATTCGTAAATGAAGAAAATAGAAAACAAGGAATAGCCACATCATTAATGGAAGAAATGTTTAAAAATGAAAATTATAGTAGAATAATGTTAGAAGTAAATGAAAACAATATAGAAGCATTAAGATTATATAATAAATTAGGATTCAAAGAAATAAGTTTAAGAGATAGATACTATGGAGAAGATACAGCAATCATTATGGAGAAGGTGAAATAATGAAAAATGTTTATATTTTAGCAGTTGAATCTTCTTGCGATGAAACTAGCGTAAGTATAATTAAAAATGGTTATGAAGATATCGCAACAATAATAAATACACAAATAGATGTACATACAAAATATGGTGGAGTTGTTCCTGAAGTAGCAAGTCGTCTTCATTTAGAAAACATTACAATGGTAATAAACGAATGCATGGAAAAAGCAAATATGAAATTTGAAGATATAGATGCATTCGCTTGCACATATGCACCAGGTCTACTTGGAAGTTTACTTGTAGGAGTAGAAGCCACTAAAGCATTATCATATATCTATAAGAAACCATTTATCGCAGTAAATCATATGATGGGACATATCTATGCAAATATGATAGGTAATCACTTAGAATATCCATTATTATCTTTAATAATATCAGGTGGACATACTGATTTAATACTAATGAAAAGTGAGGATTCATTTGAATACTTAGGTCAAACATTAGATGACGCAATAGGCGAAGCATATGATAAAGTCGCAAGAATATTAAATTTACCATATCCAGGCGGACCAAATGTAGAAAAATATGCTTTAGAAGGCAAGCCTACATACAAAATGCCTAACATATTAAATGATGATTCATTCAACTTTAGTTTTAGCGGAATTAAAAGTCACATAAATAATCTAGTACACAATGAAAGACAAAGAGGTCATGAAGTAAATGAATATGACATAGCATCTTCATTCCAAACATGTGTAACTAGTCATTTAGTTGATAAAACAAAGAAAGCATTATTAAAATATAATTTAAATACACTACTAATAAGTGGAGGAGTCGCAAGTAATTCATACATTAGGGAGTCTTTAAAAGAAATGTGTGATAGTATAGGCGTAACAATGCATATGCCACCTAAAAAATATTGTACAGACAATGCTGCGATGATAGGTGCAGCTGCTTATGTATTATACAAAAATAAAAAGTTCGCACCATTAAGTACGAACGCACAAAGTCATATAAACTTACAATAAAAAATAATCATTAATTGATTATTTTTTCATTTTCTTATTAATTTCACTTACATTTTCATGAATAGAAAGTAATACAAGTGAGAATTCATAAGCTATTCTAAGTACTAAGTTACCAAATAGTAATGTTAATAAGAATCCAACAAAACTAGTTGATATTAAACTAAATGAAGATAAAGTAATGAATATTGCTAAAATTAAATATGATACCTTTAATATAGTAGTAATATACATTTTTTTAAACTTAACAAATTCATAAAGTTTAGCCATGAAACCAGTATAAGATTTTTCATTCTTATCAGAAAAAACTGTAAAGTATAAACAAATACCACCAACTAAAGCAATAACAAAAGAAATTATTACCCAAATTCCAGCTGATTCAAAATTAAATAGACTAGAATTATTACCAAATGAAGAATCATATCCAAATGAACTACCGTACATATTGCACCTCCTTAATTAAATATATTTTATCACATTAAAAAAAAGAAATAAATAGTATTTCTTCATCAATATTTATTTCTTCTTAAATACAAATATTTTACTTAATATATAATTAGCAACAGTAACAACTACTTGAACAACTAATTTCATAATCTTATCATTAAGATGTAATAGCGTTACAAATACAAACATTATTCCCATATCCATAAGTAATGTTGCAATCCTTGAACCATAAAAACTAACAGCTTCTTTAAGTTTCTTTTGATTCTTACTTTTAAAAACGAATATTCTATTAGCAAAGTAAGCAAAAGTAACAGCACATATCCAAGATATAATATTAGCAGCTTGAAGTTGATACCAAACATCAGGATTTAAGAATGTATAAATACATAAATAATAACTTCCAAGACTAACAACGGTAGTAAGACCGCCAACTATTAAGTAGTTAATTATTTCTTCATACTTTTTATAAAGTTCTAAACATTTATTCCATAATTTTTTCATAAATAATCTTCATCAAATCCAATCTCTTCTTTAGCAATATATATAGGTCTTCTCTTTGTTTCATTATAAGTCTTTCCAAGATATTCACCAATAATACCTAAAAATATAAGTTGAATTCCACCTAAGAAAAGCATAACACACATAAGAGAAGAATATCCAGGAGTATCTATACCTTTGACAATAGCCTTTACTATAATAAATATTAAATATATGAATGCAACAAAACTAGTAAATATACCTGTATAAGTAGCGAATCTAAGTGGCTTTGTACTAAAAGCAACTATGCCATCAAAAGCATAATTGAATAATTTAATTTTATTCCATTTAGTAGTGCCACCTTTTCTTTCTTCAACCTTATACTCATCGTAATAAGTTTTAAATCCTACATAACTAAATATTCCTTTAGAAAATCTATTTCTTTCAGTAAGTAAAATTATAGAACGTACCATACTTTTTCTAAACATTCTAAAGTCACTCGCACCATCAACAATATCCATATTAGATAGTTTTCCCATGATATTATAAAAACATCTTTGTAAAAATCTCTTCTTATGTTGTTTTTGACACATACACACTGAATCATAATCAGGATTTTCATTCAAAAAATTATACATCTTAACAACATAACTTGGATTTTGTTGTAAATCACAGTCAATTATACATGCATAGTCACTTTTAGAATGTAAAAGTCCTGCATATATAGCAGCTTCTTTTCCAAAATTTTTAGAAAAACTAACAATTTTTACACACTCATCATCTTTTTTATGTAGTTCTTTTAATTTCTTTAATGTTTTATCTTTACTTCCATCATCTACGAATATAAAATTATGTTTTATATCTCCTAAAGCTTCATTAACTTTATTATAAAAGTTAACAACATTTTCTTCTTCATTAAATGAAGGTACAATCAAATCTAATTTCATTTTTTAACCTCTCTTAATAACCTAACTTTCCTTCTAAACTTTCATCATTCTTGATAAGTTCACTTACAAGAATTTCTCTATATTTATCTTTACTATCTCTAATAACTAATTTTTCAATTCCACTGTTTATAACAACACGTTTACACATAGAGCAACTCATAGAATTTTCTACATATTCACCAGTTTTTGCATCTTTACCCACCATATAAAGAGTAGCACCAATCATTTCACTTCTACTTGCTGAAATAATAGCATTTTGTTCTGCATGAACACTTCTACATAACTCATATCTTTCACCTCTTGGAATGTTTAGTTGTTCACGAATGCAGTACCCAAGATCATTGCAATTCTTTCTACCTCTAGGAGCACCATTGTATCCAGTTGATATAATCTCATCATTCTTAACAATAACAGCTCCCCACTTTTTTCTTAAACATGTAGCCCTTTCTAAAGTAGCCTCTGCTATATCTAAATAATAATTATTTTTATCAATTCTTTTCATACTAAAACCTCTTAACTCTATTTTAGCATAAAACTATATAAAAATAGTATATAAATAATATATTTAACACAAATATTATACTAATTTTTAAATATATGACTATTATAAAAGGAATTATTTCTTAAAAAAGATAATAAACTTAATTGAGGAACATATGAAAACAAATATTAAAACAGGTCTTACAGATAAAGAAGTAACAAACAATAGAAACAAATATGGTAGTAATAAATTAACATCTAAAAAGAAAAATACTTTCTTAAAATTAGTAATTGAATCATTAAGTGATCCAATAATTAAAATTTTATTGATTGCTCTTGCGATAAAAATACTTTTTTTGTTTCAAGACTCTAATATATTTGAAACCTTAGGAATAGCAGTTTCAGTGTTTTTGGCTACATTTATTTCAGCATTAAGCGAGTATGGTAGTGAAAAAGCATTTGAAAAGTTAAGTGAGGAAAACTCAATAATCAAAGTAAAAGTATTAAGAAATTCTAAAAAAGAATTAATAAACATGGACGAAGTAGTAGTAGGTGATATAGTTTATCTTGAAAGTGGAGATAAAGTACCAGCAGATGGAATAGTTATAGATGGAGAACTTTATATAGATGAAAGTTCTCTTACTGGTGAAACAAAAGAAAAACATAAAAATACAAATAATAATGAAGTATATATGGGAAGCGTAGTATGTGGTAAGAAAGGAACAATACAAGCAACACTAGTAGGCGATAAAACATTTTATGGAAGAATTGCTCAAGATATACAAGAAAGTACAATAGAAAGTCCACTAAAATATAGGCTTAGAATACTTGCTAAACAAATAAGTAGACTTGGATACATATGTGCATTTTTAATATTAATTTCATATTTATTTAATTCAGTAGTAGTAGTAAACAATTTTGATATTAACAAGATATTAACATTTAAAAATATATTTCCACATCTCTTATATGGACTTACATTAAGTGTAGCAGTAATAGTCATGGCAGTACCAGAAGGTCTTCCAATGATGATTACGCTCGTTTTATCATCTAACATGAAAAGGCTACTCAAAAATAATGTACTTGTAAGAAAACTAGTAGGTATAGAAACAGCAGGTTCCCTAAACATTTTATTCACAGATAAAACAGGAACATTAACAGAAGGAAAATTAAAAGTACAAAGGGTCATAGATACAGAACTAAATGAATATGAAACATTAGATCAAATAAATAAAAATAAAAATCTAAATGAATTATTTTATCAATCATTAATTTATAATAACGAGTCTTTTTTTAACAACAATATCCCAGAAGGAGGTAATACTACAGATAGAGCTATACTTAATTTTTGTAAAACAGAAGACAAATCTAAATATAAAATAATAAATAAAGAAGAATTTGACAGTAAAAAGAAATATTCAAGTATAACAACTAACTATAATAATAAAACAACATTCATAAAAGGAGCATATGAAATCATATTAAATAAATGCTCTATGTACTTAAAAAGTGATGGTACTAAAAGAGTACTAATTGATAAAACTAAGATAAATAAATATATTAAAGAAAAAACATTACAAGGAGAAAGAGTACTCGCTCTTGCGATAAATAATGATAATGAATTTAAAAATTTAACACTATTAGGATTTATATTTTTGAAAGATAACATTAGAAAAGAAGCATTTAAAGGAATAGAACTAATTAAAAATGCAGGAATACAAGTATGTATGGTGACAGGTGATTCAAAAGAGACCGCTTATGCTATAGCGAAAGATTTAAAAATAATAGAAAGTGAAAACGATATAACACTTACAAGTGATGAATTAAATATGATGAATGACGAAGAAATTAAAAAAATAATTCCAAGATTAAAAGTATTAAGTAGAAGTCTACCTCAAGATAAAAATAAACTTGTAAGATTAAGTCAAGAAATGAATTTAATATGTGGTATGACTGGAGACGGCGTTAATGATGCTCCTGCTCTTAAAAAAGCAGATGTAGGATTCTCTCTTGGAAGTGCAACAGAAGTAGCAAAAGAAACAAGTGATATAGTAATACTTGATAACAATATTTTATCAATATCAAAAGCAATACTTTATGGAAGAACAATATTCAAAAGTATACGAAAATTCATAATATTTCAACTGACAGTTAACTTTTCAGCAGTGTTTTTAAATATAATTGGCCCCTTTATAGGTATACTAAATCCAATAACAATAATTCAAATCTTGTGGATAAATATGGTAATGGATACACTCGCAGGACTAGCATTCTCATACGAACCAGCATTACTTGAGTATATGATGGAAAGTCCTAAAAAACGTGATGAAAAAATAATAAATAAATACATGATAAATCAAATATTATGTAATGGAATTTATACATCTTTGTTATGTACATGGTTCTTAAAATCAAAATTAATAGGTAAAATATATCATACAGACATATCTAATAAATATATAATGACGGCTTTCTTTGGTCTATTCATCTTCATAACGATATTTAATGCTTTTAATGCAAGAACATATAGAATAAATACGTTTTCCAATCTTCTTAAAAATAAAGTATTTATAGGAATAGTACTCTTTATAGCAATAGTACAAGTCATTCTTATATATTTTGGAGGTTCTCTTTTTAGAACAACAGGTCTTTCAATCTACGAATTTGAAATTATGCTCATTTTAGCATTCTCAATAATACCATTTGACTTTATAAGAAAAATTATATTAAAAAAGAGAGGCATGCCAAGAAAAATCTAATTATTTCTTTCTCTTTAAAGCAAGTCTTGCCTCTCTATCATATTCTGCTTTATATAGTTTAACTTCAGCTTTTCTTTTATTAAAATACTCAATTAGTTCTAAAAAAGTTCTATAATCAAAATTCATATAAATATCTTTAAAAAAGAATTGGTGAAGTAAATATTGATTATAAAGAGAAGGGTAATCACGAAGAGGGTTACATACTCCAGTATAAACTTCTTTACGTAGTCCTAAATGTCTTGATGGAATATTAGAATATTTACTCACAAGATAAGTCTCATCAATAAGCTTACGCGTTATGTCATTTATTTTAAGACCTCTTTTATTAACAAAATCACTTATATATTCTCCTTCTTGAACTTTATATACAAAAGGAATTTTAAGTTCTTTTGCGATAAGAGCTACCAAACAATTATATAAAAAAGCAAATTCATTAACGATAACTTCACTTTTATATTTTCTAATATTACATGAACGGTTATTCAAATTACTACTTCTATCTTTATCCCTAGCTTGTAATGCTTTAGATAACATAAATAATTCGAAGATTTGATTACTAAATTCATGGGTAGCGACTCCGTTTAAAATATTATCTATTTCTTCAAAAGTAAAATTCTTATTAACAATTATTTCATTCTCTTTTAAATAATAATCTAGTATTTCACCAGAATCATTTAATACAACAGTAAGTTTAATAGCATTTTTACATTGATTGCTTTCTAAAGATAATTGTTTTTCAATTTTAGGATGTAGTAATCTAACTTCAGTACTACCATATGAAACTTTAAAATTGTTAAGAGCATCGAAATCAACATCACTACGTGGAACAATAGTGCCACCTGCATCAGCGATAAATAAATCCACAATATATTTATTTCCATCTTTACGAACTGATAAAGCATCATCATGAATATAAGTAGTATCACCATCTATAGTAATAATCGAACCACATTCAGTATCTCTTTTAGGAATATATATTTTTTCATATTTAGGAGTTGGATTAACAAATCCAAATTTATCATTTATTTCATCAAGAGTTAGTCCTCTTTTAATGCCTTGAATTATCATATACATTTCTCTTAAAAATATATTGTTTTTTCCTCTGTAAGAATCTAGTAATTTATAATATTTTTGCTTTTCAATACTTGAACTATAAAATATTTTTAATAAAGTAATATAATAATATATATCATCAGTTCTTTTTTTAAGAGAAGCTAAAGCCTTATTAAATGCAATATCAAATAATTCACAATTATTTCTAATTAATGTTTCTTTATTACTAGCGACAAACTTTTTAATAATATTAGTATCTTCATGTCTATTAATTAATTCTTTAATGATTATTAGTAAAGAGCTAACATCATTATTTTTATCAACTATAAGTTCATCTAAAGCATTAGCTGAATTAACATATGAATTATTATATAAAGCTAAAAGTTTTTCTCTAATATTTTTGATTTTAAGTTTTATCCTTTTAGATTCTGTTTGATTAAAATTACAACTATTAACAATAATAGTAATTAGTTTTATTAATTTATAAAAATATATATTTGCTTTAAAATTGTCATCGGATAGTTTATTAGATATATCATTAAGTTCATTTAATAATAATTCAGCAAGTTTATTTCTTGTAATATTTAAAGACTTTACAAATTCATCAATACCTTGTTCAGTAAAGTCATATTTATCAACAAATTTTTTAATTTTTTCTTTTTCTGTCATGTGAATTATAATATCACTCAAAAGTTTATATTACAAGAAAAAATATGCTATAATTTAATAAAGGAAGTGATTAAATGTATAAAAAGAAGAAATTATTATTAAATATTATCAATATTTTATTTTTAATCTTTTCACTTATAGAATTAATAAAATATTTTAAGATAGATAATACACTTTATGGAGTAATATATTTACTAATAAATCTTTTAATTATATTTTTATTATTGCCAGTTACCTTTAATTATAAAAGACATTACTCAAATGCAAGAAATAGTAAAATAATATTAATTATTATTATAGGAATTTTTAACTCTTTTATACTTAACTTTATAATTCTTAAGAATATGAGTTATATAGATGGTTCAAGAGAATACATCAAATCAATATTTACAATAAAAAATATATTAAAACCTATACTATATCTAATGTTATTAGGATTCTTAATTTTAGAAACAAAATCACAATATAAATTAAAAAAGATTAGCAAAAATGATTGATAAACATGTACTAATATGTTATTATAAAGGCATTTCATATAGAAGAAGTTAATAATGTTTGACTTTTTGTCACAAATATGATATAATACATGCATATTTACGAAGGGGGTAAATTTTATGAATATGGAATTTGTTAAAAGACTTGGGAATATAATACAATTATTAAAAAAATATGATGGAGAATTAAGAGAGGAATACTATAAAGCAGATAAAACAACAGAAGAAAAAAATAATATAGTAATGCTTGTTAAACAAAATGCTGCTGAATATAAAGAAGCAATAGAAGATTTAAAAATATATAAAGTTGCTGATAGTAAAACTCAAAGTGAAATTGAAGAAAAATACAATAAGAGATATAACTTAAGAAAAGATAATGAAGAAGAACTACCAGAAGAGTTATCAACATCAAATACAGAAAATAATGAAGATGAAGAAGAAGTTGTAGCAGTTAACAAGCCAAGTAAAGTATTAAGAGCATTATCTTATATAGGCGTTGCTGGATTAGCTGTTGGAACTGGTTATGGACTTGCAAGTTGTGTAAGTAATAATGCTACTGAAGTATTAAATGCTGAAAAAGAAGTTGAAGATTTAGATGTTGATGCAGAACCTGAAGTAGTAGAAGAAGTAAAAGAAGAAGAGCCTGAATTAAAGCCAGGTGAACCAGGAACTTTCAAAGATGCAAGTAACGATGATGAAGTAAATGCAAGAGTAGACTGGTACTTTGAAAATTATTTCAATAAAGAATATCCAAATTTAACTGATGTAGAAAAAGATTCAATCAATAAAGAAAACTTAGCTGATATGGTAAAACTAGTTAATGGTGAATTAATTGATGGATTTGAAATGAATGAACTAGTTAACTATGATAATAAATTAACTCAAATGTTCTCAACATATTTATCAACATTAGAAAGAGCAGAAGCAAATAATGTTGGATTTATTCCATCACAATATTTATATGAAGATGGTTCACATGAACAAAAATGTGCTGCTGAAGTAGATGCAGTTATGGAACCATTAATTGAAGCAATAAATAAACATGATGATGAAGCATTTAAAAAATATGCAACTGAATTTGGAGAATTAATGAGAGATCAATATTATTATCCAGATGCACAAGCAACTCATTATAATGTAAGAAGTATAGCATCATATTCAAGTAGAATGCACCTATATGGATTATCTTATTCACAATATGTAGCAAACATTCTTGAATATGGAATTGTTAACAATATAGATGTATGTATTCCATTCTGCTTTGATAACGATGGATACGTAGAAGAAATTCCATTATCAAAATTAATGGCAACACTAGACTTTGTACCGATGGGAGAATGGGAATATGTTCTTAAGAGAGCAGGAATGACTTCACAAGAAATAGCAAGTTATGGAAACAATGCTGTTGAAGATACAATGTTCCAAAGATTCTTAAAAGATGCTAAAAATCATTATAGTGAAAAATTAAATCAACAAATGACATTAACACCACAACAATATAAATAAGATTAAATCAGGGGAGGAAAAAATATGTATAGTAATGAAAGAAGAAGCGGATTTAGTATCGCTGACTTATTAGTAAAAATTATATTTGCTGCATTATTTATATTTATCTTAATATGGTTATTTGAGAAGAAGGTTCCAAATATGACTCCATTCTATAGTAATGTATTTAGAGAAAATATTAAATATATGCAAGAAGCTGGAGAAAGCTATTTTACAGATGATAAGATGCCTAAAAATATAGGAGAGTCAACTAAAATTAGTTTAGGTGAAATGTATGATAAAAAGTTATTATTACCATTTGTAGATGAAAACGGACATTCATGTAATCAATACGATTCATATGTAAGTGTTACTAAAACAGACATTGGTTATGAACTTAAAACTAATCTAGTATGTAATAACGAAAGTAACTTTACTATTAAAATCTTAGGATGTCATACATATTGTAAAGATAACTCATGTAATAAAACATGTAGAATAGAAAAGATAACTGAATATCAATTCATGAAAACAGTAAAATCAACTAAGACAGTTTATAATTGTGATAATTTACCTGGTTCTAAGAGAAATGGTGCTTATTGTTATATATCTAAATTAGTTGATAGTAAGCCTGCTAAAACAACAACTACTGATACAAAAGTAGTAACAGAGCCTGCTGTTAAAGTGTTAGTAAATGGTAAAAAAGAACAATTAGAAACAATTAAGACTAAAAATAACGATACTACTAAAATAGTATATGATGACAAAATTTATGTAACAACTGGTGGTGGAACTACAACTAAGAAAGAATGTAAAATGGTAGATAAAACAGTTTCATACGAATGTACAAAAACAAAAACAGAAAGAGTTCCATATACTTGTACAAAAACAAAAACAGAAAAAGTTTCTTACTCATGTACAAAATATAAAACTGAAAAGAAATGTACAACAACTACAACAAAACAACCATATAGCTGTGCTCCATGTACAACATATAGAGATTCAAATGGTATATCTCATACAACATGTGCAACATGTTATAAAAATGTAAAAACTGAAACATGTAATAATGTACAAGTTCCATATCAAGATACATGTTACAAAAATGAAACAGTAACATATCAAGATACATGTTATAGAAATGAAACTATTAGTTATACTGGTACTTGTTATAAAACAGTTCAAGAAGAAGAATGTAAAGATGTAGTAGTTGAAAATCCAACATCAGGATATTGGACTTGTCCATCAATCTCAACTAATAGAAGTGGTTCAGGAGAAAACTTAAAATGTTGGCATACTGAAACAGTATCTGGTGGTTATACATATAGTTGTCCAAGCAAGGCAAATTATAGTGAAGGTTCAGGAGAAAATTTAAAATGCTACTATGTAACTGATCCAACATATAAATATGAATGTAGAGATAAATCTTATACATACAATGATTCAAATAAAACATGTTCTAAGAAAGTGACAACAACTGTAACTGCTGAAGGATGTCCAGATGGATATAAACACGAAGGAAGTAAATGTAATAAATACACTACAACTAAAGAAAAAGCTAACTCAAGAAAAGTAACTTCAACTTCATATAAATACATGTGGAGTAAGAGTGAAAATGTTGATGGATGGACTAAAACAGGAAAAACTAGAACAGTAGATGGAAAAGAGATATGTGAATAATTAGAGAAAATATCTCTTTTTTCTTGTAATTTTATGGCTGTTATATTAAACTATTAATAGAGGTGAAGGATATGGAAAAACGTTGTCGTGAATGTGGAAAAAAGATAGAAAATTCACAAACACTATGTGACAATTGTAGAGCAAAAAGAAATGGAAAAGATACACTAGCTAAATATCCTTGGTGGTTATTAGGATTAATTCTTCCACCAGTAGGGTTAATATTATATCTAATATGGAGAAAAGATAAAAAACAATCAGCAAAAAGTGCTGGAGTAGGTGCTTTAGTAGCAGCAATTATTTGGGCGTTCGTAGGAGTATCATTCTTAATTGATGGTAAAAATGTTACAAAAGGGCCAAATGCATTACAATTACAAGATGTAAAAAATGCTAGTGAAGAAATTCAAAACTGGTACAATGATGTATCAAGTGGAGATTATGTAGTTACAATACTAGCAAGTTCATCTTGTCCTCATTGTAAAGCATATAAACCAGTAATTACTGAATTATCAGAAAAAGAAAAATTTAAAATGTATTTCTTTGAAGGAGACCAATTGAGCGATAGTGATTATAAAATATTAACTTCATCATTTGAACTTACTAATTACAAGGGATCTGTACCATACACATTTATAGTACATGATAAAGAGTTTGTAAGCGATACAGTAGGATTCAAAGATGAAGAAACAACAAGAAATTATTTAATAAATAGCGGTGTATTAGAAAACTAGGAAACTAGTTTTTTTCTTTATCTTATAGTATAATTTATATAGGTGATTTAATGAAGAAAATGTTAATGTATATAATATTCATAAGTATAATTTTAATATTATCTAAATTTTATTTTTCAAACTATAAGATAGAATACAATATAAATAACTATAAAATAAAAGAAATATATAAAGACTCAAGATATTATTTTGAAATATCTAATGATAAAACATATAACTTTGATATATATAAAAAAAGAACATTAAAAAAACATAAAATAAATAATATAAAAACAATAGAAAAAGATAATGTATTTTGTATAGTACCTACAAGTGATGATATGAAAACATATCCATTATGCTATGTGGATGAAGAATACACTGATTACAATTTAATAAATATAGAAGAGTTAGATGAATATAAAACAAACAAAATAAATGTTGAAAAGCCTAAGAGTGATTTTATCTATTATGACAATCTAAACAATAATGAATATGTAGCGTTATGGAATTATAAAGGCTACATAGTAATGCATAATAATATATATAAATATATAGAACTATTTAAAAAAGATAAATATGATAATACACTATCTTATATGATAGATAATACAATATATATGGCTAATTATGAAGAAGAACACGAATATACAAAACTAATCAAATTCAATGTTGAAACTTATAAACAAGAGATAATAGATTTAAAGAACTCAATAGATTATGATTCATACATAGTAGGTCATATAAAAAACAAATTATATATATTTGATAATAAACATAGTATTTTATATGAAATAAATCTTAAAAATGATAAAGTAAAAGTAGTTGGAAACAATTCTATGGGATTTAAAAAGTATGAAAATGGTGAATTTGTTAATTGTAGTAAAACAGAATATAAAATAAATAAAATTAAATATAATAAAAATGAATCAATATATAATTATACTATAGAAAATGGTTTATATAAGACAATAAAAGAAAATAAACTTAAACAAAAAATACTTAATAATGAAGTAAAAATAATAGGTGAAAATAAAAATGAAATATATTATACACTAAATGATGAATTTTATAAATATACGCCATCATATGGTAGTGAAAAAATATTTTATAATTATGAACTAGCATACAACAATGATAATTCAATTTTTATATTTATCAAATAACGAAAAATAAAAAGTTACATATAATACACTAGGTGATTTATATGTATGAAAATTCAAATAAAAAAGATTTAGAAAGCCCATTCTATACAATATATGAAATAAAAAAAGGAGACACATTATATAAAATATCAAAAGAGTTTAATGTAAATACAAAGTTATTAGCAGAATTAAATGGATTAAATATAGATGATTATATTTATCCAAGTCAAACATTATTAATTCCTAAAAAAGATGTAAGTTATTATATAACAAAAGATGGAGATACATTATACACAGTAAGTAATATATTTGGAACTACTGAAAAGGATATAGTAGATCAAAATAGAACAATATATCTTTTAGCAGGGCAAATGATATATTATAAAAAGTAATAAGAGGAATATGAAAATATTTCTTTTCTTTTTACACATTTTTATATCTTATAGAATTCACATTTCAAATAACTCGTGATATAATTTAAATATAATAGGAGTTGGTAAAGTTGATAGTAAAGAAGCCATATGCTTTTTTGATTAAAAATTTTAGGATAATACACGCCTTACTTTTTGTTATGCTTCTTTATTTAGGAATAAAATCACTTGATATTTATACATTTTTTAATATGTATGCAACTAAATTTGCTTATACTTATGCGACGGACTTAGCAGTTAAATATGTTAATTATTACATGTTTATAATAGATGTTTTAGCAATACTCGTTTCTTTATTAATATATTATATAATGTCACTTAAAAATAAAGAAAGAAAATTATATATATTTACATGTCTTTATTATATATTCTTATTTGTATATTTTATATTTATTTATAATACGCTTGCTAATATACAAATAAATACACTTAGCATTGAGCAAGTTAGAACTATAAGAGATATATCACTTATTATATTAATACCACAAATAATAATGGTGTTTATACATCTTGGTAGAGCATGTGGATTTAATCTAAAACAATTTGACTTTAAAAAAGATTTAGAAGAATTGCAAATTGATACTAGTGACTATGAAGAAGTAGAATTATCTCTTGGAAAAAATAATTATAAAATAGCTAGATTCTTTAGAAAATTTTTAAGACTTACTAAATACTATATACTTGAACATAAATTTGTAGTAACAGTATGCACATCAATAGTAGTACTTATAGTAACACTAATTGTTTTTATAAATATGAGAGTTTATCAAGAAAGATATAGACAAAACCAAGAGATACTAGCAAGTACTCTTTGGTACACTGCTCAAGATGCATATATTACAGATGTTGATTTAAGTGGAAATAAAATACAAAAAGATAAATACTATGTACTTATAAGAACTAAAATAGATAATAAATCGTCAACAAGTTATAAACTTACTAGAGAAACATTTAGACTAGTTGTTAATGATGAAATGTTAATACCAAAATTTAGTTATAAAAATGAATTTCTTGATGTTGGAGAAGTATTTGCTCCAATGGAAGTATTCCCAGGAGAAACAAAAGAAGTTATAGTTGTATATGAAATTAATAAAGAAGATGTTAAAAAGGAATATGTGTTTAGAATAAAAAACTATGATAATCTTGTTATTGGTAATATAGCATCACCTTATAAAGAAATTATAGTTAGACCATATGATTTAAATAGTAAAAACGATACAGGAACATATAAGCTACCTGCTGAATTGGATTTCAATAATACTATTTTAGGTAAAAGTAGTGCTATTATTGGTGAAAGTACTTATTCTTCAGTATTTAAAGAAAGCTATAAATATTGTAAAAATAATAATGAAAACACTTGCTATGATGGAACTTATATAGTAAGGCCAGAAAGTACAAGTAAAGGTAGTGTGGGTGTATTAAAAATAAAAATAACTGCTAATATTGATAGTAGTATAGGAATGAGTAAATATCTAAATTACCCAGGTAATATAATAAAATATTTTGGAAAGATAAGATACACATTAGATGGAGTAACAAAAACTTTTACTCCTACAATTATTGATACTAAATATCAAAGAGATACATATACTTATATTGAAGTTCCAAAAGAAGTAGAAAATGCTGAAAAACTAGACTTAATCATAACAATTCGTGGAATAAAATACACAATTGACTTGAAATAGCGCATATAATTTGCTATAATTATATGCACATGGAGCCATAGCCAAGTGGTAAGGCACAGGTCTGCAACACCTCCATCGTCG
>OIZL01000643.1_pt1 | contig 23952 bp, 20 predicted proteins | sample 1588541 | NCBI WGS metagenome assembly OIZL01 (sample SAMN03283285) | human gut metagenome | biome: human-associated habitat; material: feces | host: Homo sapiens | place: Peru | collected 2012 | reverse complement strand
AATGTTTGCAAACTTATTTGGACCTACAGAAACAACAGATATTTGTACATATTATGTTGTAAATAGAAAATTTGATAATAACGAAAGTCTTCCAATTGGACAAGCATGTAATAATTGTGACGTTCTTATAGTTAAAGAGGATGGAACAGAAGCTAAAGATGGAGAAGATGGCGAACTATGTGTAAGAGGTTCATTTTTAGCCTTAGGATATTATAATAATCCAGAAAAAACAGCTTCAGTCTTTGTACAAAATCCACTAAATAAAAAGTATGCAGAAACTGTATATAGAACAGGAGACATTGTAAAATATAATAATAAAGGCGAATTAATATATTTATCTAGAAAAGATTTTCAAATAAAACATATGGGATATAGAATAGAACTTGGAGAAATTGAAAACGCAGCTAACAATATAGAAGGAGTAATAATATGTGCTTGTGTATACAATACAGAAAAATCTCAAATTGTGCTATTTTATCAAGGAGATGAACTTGAAGAAACAGAAGTGCTTTCAGAGATAAAAAATAAGGTGCCTACTTATATGTGCCCAAATCAAATAATAAAGTTACCAAGAATGCCGTATAATGCAAATGGTAAAATAGATAGAGTTAGTCTTAAAAAGATGTTAAAATAAAATTTATATAAAGAAAGGAACATAAAAATGGAAGATTTATTTAAAGTTTTAGAAAGAATTAAACCAGGGGTAGATTTTAAAAGTAATAATAGTTTAATTGATGATGAGATTCTTGATTCATTTGATATTGTAACATTAGTTGCTGCTCTTGATGAGGAATTTGATATTCAAATTACAGCAAAAGACATATTACCAGAGAATTTTAATTCAGCAGAAGCAATGTATAAATTAATTCAAAGATTAGAAGAAGAATAAAAATAAAATTGGGGGATAAACATCATGTCAATAATTTCATTAAAATTTGGAGTTTTCCTAATAGCAATAACATTGCTTTATTTTTTGATGCCTAAAAAAATAAGATGGTGTGTATTATTAGTAGGAAGTTACATATATTATTTTTTGTCTAGTGCAAAGCTTTCAATATTTCTAATTATTACAACTGTATCAATTTATTATGCAGCATTGGCAATGAATAAAATAGATATAAAAACAAAAGCAAAATGTGAAGGATTAGAAAAAAAAGAAAAGAAAGAATTAAAGCAAAAAGCTAATAAAAACAAGAAAATTGTATTAATTCTAACTATAATAATTAACTTTGGAATTTTGGCAGTTTTAAAATATGGAAATTTTATAAGCGAAAACATTAATAAACTAATTCATTTGTGCAATTTTGGTATTTCAATTCCATTAAGAAAAATAGTATTACCTTTAGGAATATCTTATTACACATTACAAGCAATTAGCTATGTTGTAGATGTATATAGAGGAAAATATAAAGCTGAAAAAAATTTTGGCAAAGTAGCATTATTTCTATCTTTCTTTCCTCAAATGATAGAAGGACCAATTGGAAAATTTGATGAATTAGCAGAACAATTATATGAGCCGCATGAATTTGATTATACTAGAGTTAAATTCTCATTACAACTTATGTTATGGGGATTATTTAAAAAAATGGTTATTGCAGATAGAGCAGCTTTATATGTAAATGAAGTTTTTGGTAACTATAGTAGCTATAGTGGAATAATAATTGTTATGGCAGTAATTTTGTATACAGTTCAAATATATGCTGAGTTTTCAGGCTGTATAGATATTGTAAGAGGAATAGGACAGATGTATGGAATAACAATGGCTGAAAACTTTAGAAGACCATTTTTTTCTAAAAACATTCAAGAATTTTGGAGAAGATGGCATATCACATTAGGAGCATGGCTTAGAGAATATATTTTTTACCCAGTATCTTTCTCAAAAGCATGTATTAATTTAACAACGTGGTCTAAAAAGATTTTCAAAGGACATATTGGTAAATTAATACCAGCAGCATTTGCATTGTTCTTTGTATGGTTTGGAAATGGAATATGGCATGGGGCAAGTTGGAAATATATTTTTTATGGATTATATTATTATATTTTAACAATGCTTGGAATGTTATTTGAACCTGTATTTACAAAAATGATTAAGATATTTAAAATAAAAACACAAACTTTTGGATATAGATTATGGCAAATGACAAGAACAACAATAATTGTTTTAGTTGGAATGCTAATTTTTAGAGCGCATAGATTAAAAGAAGCATGGATAATTTTTAAATCTATTTTTACATTTGAAAATATAGGAAAATTATTCAATGGAGAGTTATTTAAGATTGGTTTTGGCACTGGGGATTTTGTTGTTCTAGTAATTGGGATAGCTATAATGTTTGTAGTAAGCTTACTTCAAGAAAAAGGCTACAATTTAAGAGAAAAAATAAGCAAACAGAACATACTATTTAGATGGCTATTATATTATGTAACAATATTTGCTATTATCATCTTTGGTATATATGGAAAAGGATATTCAGCAAGTAGCTTTATTTATGGGCAATTTTAATAATTTTAGTTAGCTTAAAAGGGGAACAAAGAATGAAAGAAAAACTGAATAAAAAAATAATAATTAAAATAATATGCTTTTTACTAATAGGATATTTATTATTAAGTATTATAACAAAAATATTTGTACCAAAATGGATAACTGCAGAAGACAATAGAATGTCGTATATAATAAAAGGTTTGTATAAAGAACCTAAAAATTCTGTTGATGTTGTTTTTATGGGAAATAGTGATGTATATAGAGGAATATCACCAATAACATTATGGGATGAGTATGGAATAGTAAGTTATGATTTTGCATCTTCTGGTCAAAGAATGTGGACGGCCTATTATTTGATGGAGGAATGTCTTAAGTACCAAAAGCCTGAATTAATAGTGCTAAATATGGACTCAGCATTTAATGAAAGCGAATGTAGTGAAAGCAATTATAGAAAAGTATTTGATAATTTGAAGTTTAGTAAGAATAAAATTGAAGCAGTTACTGATAAAGCATTCAAGTTTAAGAAAAAAGAAATATTAACATACTTTTTCCCGATAGCAAGATTTCATTCAAGATGGTCTGAGTTAAGCGATGAAGACTTTATAAATGCATTTAAAATAGAAAAATATGACTTAAAAGGAATGGACTTAAATATAGATATAAAACCATTTAATAATGCAGAAAATTACATGAACGAGGAGAGACCAGAAAAAGAGATTGGACCTAAATGCTCTAAATATCTTGAAAAGATGATAAAACTATGTGAAAAAAATAATATAAAATTACTTTTAATTGAATTACCATCTGCAGAATCATGGTCATATTATTTAAGTAATAAAACACAAGAATTCGCAGATGAACAAGGATTAGAGTTTATTGATATGAATTTAAATTATAAGGAATTTGGATTTGATTGGAAGACAGATACTGCAGACGAAGGTGATCACTTAAACGTATATGGTGCAGAAAAAGTAAGTAAATACTTGGGAAAAATAATACAAGAAAAATACAATATAAAAAATAGAAAAAATGATAAAGAATATGAAACTTGGAATAACTCATCTAAAATATATCATGAAGAAATAAAAAAAGAAGAAAATGACAAATTAAAACACTAACCATTATGGTTAGTGTTTTAATAATATATCATGTAATCTATATCTGGGAATATAGGATCTTTTTTATTAATATCTTTTAAGAATTTTTCATCAATTTCATTATTTTTTAAAGCATAATATAACTTTGTAAATCTACCAATATGGTCTTTTATTCTTTTTTTTGCATAATCTACCATAGTTCCATTTGTTATTATAAATAACCAGTCACTACTCTGCGCAAGCAATAATTCACGAGCACATTGGTTTAATGCAGCTTTTTTTAATTTGTTGGTTTCATTAGGGAATAGATGAGCAAGTTCAACCATTCTATCTCCGGCTTTATGTAAATGTCTATGAGCATAATCATTTGTTTCGTTAAGCCATACACCATTGTATCCATTAGCACCCCAACTAGAACGACATGGTGTACATTCTTGCATTTCTGGATATTTATCAATGTATTCGCCAGGTGTAATTAAAGCAAAGTTGCATTTATCATAGTAAATTTTTTTAAATAAAGTATAAAGCCATAATGGACCTTCATACCACCAGTGACCGTAAAGCTCTGCATCATAAGGACATAATATAATTGGTGGTTTATCCATATAAGGTGCAATATTATTTATTTGAGCCTGCCTTGAGTCAAAGAAATGACCAGCTTGTTTATATACAGAATCTAAAGCCCATTGAGGATTATAATAATCTTTTTCACAATCTTTACCAGTAATTCTGTAATATTTTATGCTTGTTGGAACTCTAACACCATTAGAAGCAATATATGGTTTAATGTAATCGTAATCTAAGTCATAACCAATATCTCTATAATATTCTCTATAATTATAATCTCCAGGATATCCATTTATAGAACTCCAAACTTGACGAGAAGATTCTAAATCTCTACCAAAAGCAACAACTCCTTCAGGAGAAACTATTGGGCTACAAGTTCCATAAATAGGGGTAGGGTTTGCATATAAAATTCCATGCGTTTCAGTTATAACATATTCAATGCCAAATTCTTTTAGATATTTATCAGCCTCTGGTACATAACCACATTCTGGAAGCCAAATACCACGTGGCTTTCTTCCAAAATATTTCTCATAAGTCTGAACTCCAACAGCAATTTGAGCTTTTACTGTTTTTTCGTTAACAAATAAAATAGGGAAGAAACCATGTGTTGCGCCACATGTTATTATTTCTAATACACCAATATCTTGAAAATGTTTGAAACCTTGTATAATATTACAATTATATACATCTTTAAATATATGCAAATCATTTGAATATCTATCAAAATAGTATTTAGACAAATTATTTAATCTTTCATCGTATTTTGTTCGTTCAAGTTCTTTTTTACAAAGCTCAATATGTTTTTCTAAATACTTAATATAACGTTTTTGTAACAATTTGTTATCTAACATAGAAAGAAGAGGAGGGGTCATTGACATTGTAATCCTAAAATCAACTTTTTCATCTTCTAATTTTTTGAAATTTAATAATAATGGTATATATGTTTCAGAAATAGCTTCAAATAACCATTGCTCTTCTAAATAGTCTTCACTTTCTGGGTGATGAACAAATGGAAGGTGAGCATGTAAAACGAAGCTGACATATCCGTTTATTTGTTTCATTTGTAACTCCTTAATTTATTTAATACGTTGTAGGGGCAGGTTGTTGTGCCTGCCCTAATATTCTAATTCCAAGAAGATGAGGATGAAGATGTGTTTATAATCTTTTTATTTGTATTTAAATCTTCTAATAATTCATCTTTGAAAAATCTTTTATAAAAATCATAAACTTTATATATCTTATTAATTCCAATTAAACGTAAAGTAGATATATCCTTAGTATGAATTTCATTTGTTTTTACATTTCTAAAATTAACTTTACTTGGTAATTCATCTAATAAGATATGGTCATTTGGAAATTCAATATCATTAGATGAAGAAATGTAAAGATAATCATTATGAATGTTTTCTTCGTATTTAATTGTTTTACGACCAAGTTCAACTTTGTATTCACAATTAGCATCATTTACATGTATATACCAACTGTTAGCAAAGTCATTTATTTCAATTTCAAAACTATAATTTTTAGTTAAATTAAATACCTTTAATACTGGTACAGTATTATTAAAGAAATTTTCTCCATATTCATTAATAAATTTATTTCTATCGTAATCTGAAATGTCCCAATAAACAAAAAGTACATTTGGAGTTTGATATAGTATTTTAACTATTGTTTCATTATATCTATAAGGCAAATCATAGTATTCAGCAACAATATTTTCTTCTAATTTTTTTACGCTTTTAGTAGATCTTGTTTTTCTAGTTGTACTTTTTGTGGCCTTAGTAGTGCTTTTCTTAGTTGATGCTTTCTTTGTTGTAGTAGATGAATTTTTTTTAGAAACGGTACTACTAGCACTTTTCTTTTTTGTGCTTTTTGTAGAAGTATTAGACTTACTTGAAGATGCTTTTGTAGTAGTCTTCTTGACTTTGGAAGTAGTAGTTTTTGTAGCTTTTTTAGTAGTTGAACTAGCTTTAGCTTTAGCACTCTTTGCAACAGTTTCTTCTTTGTTTAAATTTTCTGTTTTTGCTTCTTTTGTAGTTCTTGGCATTTAAAATAAAATCCTCCTTAGTAAAAATAAATAATATTAACCAAATAATATAACAAAAAATAAATAAATACAATAGTAAAATGTAAAAAAATATAATAAAAATCAATAAAATAAAAAAAAGTCATTAAATTCAATTTGACAAAAAAATATTACATTTTTATTACAAATTTCAATATTTATTGACCTTAAAAAACATAAATGATATAATTTCATTGAAATTTTAACATGCGAAAAAGGAGAAAAATATACATATGCAAAGTATAACTAAAAAAGTGGTATTTTTAACGTTATTTATAATATTATTAATATATATTATTCCACTTAATAAGGTATTTGCAGCTACAACATATACACAAACCTTAAAAAGCGGAATAGAAAGTTTTCCAGAGGACTATCAAAAAATATTAGAACAAATACAAAAACTTGATAAATGTAAAAACTGGACTTTTGAGGCATATTATACAGGTATGGATTGGGATACCGTGGTTTTAAATGAAACTTCAACACATGGAAGAAATAGAGTAATAAGAACAAGTGAAGATTCTTGGAAATGTTCTTGTGGAAATGTTGCAAGTGGATATGCGTGTGCATCAGAAGAAATTGTTAAATATTATTTAGACCCTAGAAATTTTCTAAATGAAGTTAATATATTTCAGTTTTTAGAAATATCTTATAATTCTAAAATTTATAATAGTGCAGGAGTAAAAAATGCAGTTAAAAATAGTTTTTTAGATAGCACTATAACATATAAAGTTGATGAAAATGGAGAAGAAAAAGAATATACAAAACATTATGCAGATATAATATTAGAGGCTGCAGAAAAGAGTAATATGAGTCCGTACAGTATTGCTTCAAAAATAATACAAGAAGTTGGCAGAAATGGAAGTGACTCTGTAAAGGGAACATACGAAGGATATGAAGGATATTATAATTTTTTTAATTTAGGAGCATACGATACAGGAAATGCAATAGTTAATGCACTAAAATATGCAAGAGATAAAGAATGGAATAATCAATATAAAGCAATAATTGAAGGTGCAAAAGAATTATCTAACTCATATACAAACGCTGGACAAAATACAGCATATTTTTACAAATGGGATGTTGTTGGAACTGAAATTTTAAAAACAGGAGAAACAAAGCAGGTATCAAGTTCTGATATGTTTTGGCATCAATATATGACAAATATTCAAGATCCTACAAGCCAATCCTCATCTTTATATAACACATATGCAAAAAACGGAATTTTGGAAGAAAACTTAAATTTTATTATACCTATATATAACAATATGCCAGGCTCAAGTTCAAGACCGTCTGAGCTTACAACAGATGATGGGGATTTATACTATGTGAACTGCACAGATGGCTTGGCAGTAAGAGAAGAACCAACAACTTCTTCAAAATCTTTAACAAGATTATATAAAAATACTGTTGTTGTAGTACTAGAAAGAGAATGTAAAGAAGCAGATGGATATAAATGGGACAAAGTAAAACTTTCAAATGGAATTACAGGTTATATAGCGAGTAAATGGTTAACTTTTAAAGCTGCAGCAACAAATAAGACATATAAATTTGAAGACGAAAATATAAAAATTGTACCAGGAACAGATTTAACTAAGATAAGCAAAGACGCAAAAGGAGAATTGAAAACAGGTGCAAAAATAGAAGTAAACGGTAAAGAATATACAGCAGTCGTTATGGGAGATACAAATGGAGATGGAGAAGTTGATGTAATAGATTTAGCACTTCTAAAAAGACATTTAATGAATAAACAAGAGTTAGAAGATTGCTATTATAAAGCTGGAATGTTACAAAATGATGGAAAAGAAATAGATGTAGTAGATTTAGCAATACTTAAGAGATTTTTACTTGGCAAAAGTAAAATTAATTTATAGGAGGAAGAAAATTGAAAACAGATATTAAATACAAAAGAATTAAATTTATAATAGCAGCTATAATAACTATTGGAATTATGGCAGTGTCAAAGTATACATTCGCTGCTAGTGCTAGTGTTAAAGCAAGTAAATCTAGTATAAATATTGGAGATACAGTTACAGTTTCAGCTAGTATAAAAGATACAGAAGCATGGAATTTAAAATTATCAGCAAGTGGGGGAGAACTTTCTGGTACTACAGAAGATGCAGACTCTGCTGGAAGCGAAGTATCAAAAAATGTACTTAGTGCAAATTTTAAAGCATCAGAAAAGGGAACCTATACAATTAAATTATCTGGACAAATTACAGGTAGTGATTTAAAAAAACAAACAGTTTCCAAATCTATTGATATTACAGTTAATGAAAAGAAAGAAACAAACAACACAGGAAATAATAGCAATAATAATAGCAACACAACAAAATCATCAAATGCAAACTTAAGAACTTTAGGAGTAACTCCAAAACAATATGATTTTTCAGGATTTAATAAAAACAAAACAAAATATAGTGTTACTGTACCGGCAAATGTAGATTCACTAAAAGTTATAGCAAAAACAGAAGATTCAAAAGCAAGTTTAAAAATAACAGGAAATTCTGGATTTGATGTTGGGTCTGATAATAATATAAAAATAGTTGTAACAGCTGAAGATAAAAAGACAACTAAAACTTACGAAATAAATGTTACAAAATTAGCTGAAGAAGAGGAAAAACCGGGAAATGTTATAGAAGAAGACGAAGACTTATATTTAACAAGCCTTGAAATAGATGGAATAGAATTAACACCGGAATTTTCAAAAGATATATATTCATATTCTACTAATTTAAATGATGAAAATTTAACAAGTGTAAAAGTAAAAGCTAAAGCAAATATTGAAAAAGCAAATATTGAAATAACAGGAAATACGAATTTGGTAGAAGGCGAAAATACTATTAATATTATGGTTACAAATGGTGACAAAAAAGTAACTTACCAAATTATATTAATAAAAGCATTAACAACAACTACCACTATTGAAAAAAATCAAAATGATAATTCATCTAACAATTTAATTGGAAGCATAAAAAAATATGCAATTATAGCTATCGTAGTAGTAGTCATTATAATAGTAGCAATAGTAGTATTAATATGTTTAATACGTAAAGAAAACAAAAAAATAAATGAACCAGATAATGATGAAAATGAATTTAAAAAAGCTGGAAGCCCATATAAAGATGCACAAATAGATAGAAACATAAAAGAGGCACTTGAGGAGATAAACAAAGATAATGAAGAAACGTATAATGATGTAACTGGACAAAATATAGAATATGAACCTGAACAAGAAGAACAATTCAAAGAAAGAAGAAGAGGTAAAGGAAAACACTAAAATACAAAAAAAGATAGAAATACATGTTTCTATCTTTTTTTAATGTTTATTTAATAATTTTGTAGACTTTTTTATAAAAATAATATAAAATAGGTAAGTAAAAATTGAAAGGTGATTATTATGTTGGAAAAAATATTCTTTTATGTTATATCGATTGCTTTATTTGTTATAATCTTCTTAAAAATGATGAGAAAAAACAATATAGTATATTTATCTTCTTTAATAATACAAGCATTAGGTATAACTATAAATTTTATTTGTTTAATACTTAAGATAAAAATAAATTTAGTACTAACTTTATTAACATATATAATGTCTGTTATAATTCCAATATTTATATTAGTGTGTGAATATAATAAAATTAATTTAATAGAAAAAATAATGCTTATAATAGCAAAAGCTTGTATAGCAAAAAATGATACAAAAAAAGCAAAAAAAATTTTAATAGAATTAATTGAAAAAGATGAAGATTCTAAGAATGCTCATAAAATGTTAGCTCAACTATATGAAAAAGAAGGTGGACTAAGAAAAGCAATAGATGAATATGTAAAAGTTGTAGATTTAGATGCTAATGAACATGAGGCGTATTATAAAATTGCTACTTTACTTAAAGAACTTGGAAATGAAAAAGACTGCCAAGATATGCTAACAAAGCTTGTAAATAAACGACCAGATTATGTTGATGCATGTATTGCACTTTGTGATATTCTTTGCTCTCAAGAAAGATATAAAGAAGCAGTTACAATAATGAATGAAGCAGCAAGACATAATCCTAATAATTTCGATATTTACTATAACTTAGGAATGATTTATACAATGTTAAATGACTTCCCTAGTGCCAAATTAAATTATGAAAAAGCAGCAGTAATTAATAGTTTAGAATATAACACAAATTACAATATTGCAATGATAGATCTTATTACAGGAGAAATTGAAGATGCAGAGAAAATATTCACTAAATGCATTGATGATGATGAATTAAGCCCACTTGCATACTATCAATTGGCTAAAATTTATATGCTAAAAAAAGACAAAGATGTAGCTATTCAAGCTTTAAATATTGCAATTGATTTAGATAAAAGAATGTACAAAAAGGCAATGGAAGAACCAATATTTATTCCAATAAAGGGATATATTAATTATCCAGATTTAGATGAGGATGAACTTGAAGAACAAGAAGAAAAAAAGATTTCTAAAAGTGAGAAAGTAAGAAAACACTTAGAAGAAACATACAATATAGTTGGAAAACTAAATTATAAAGAATTAGGTGTTAGATATAGTAATACAAAAGATAAAATAGAAGAAAGACAGCTAGAACAATAAAATTGCATATCATACACCATTATCTAATATAATACAATGAAAGGATAGTGATGGAAAATGATAAGTAAAATTTCTATAATTGGTGGAGATTTAAGAATCGCTAAATTAGCAGAAATGCTTATTGATGAAGGAGTAGAGATTTTTACATATGGCTTAGAAGAATATGAATCCAGTGAAATTAATAAATGTGCTACTATTGAAGAAGCTGTTTCAAAAACAGATGTAATTTTAAGTGCAATACCATTTACTAGTAATGGGGAAACGATAAATGCACCATTTTGCAAAAATAAAATATTAATTTCAGATTTATTAGTTTTGCTAAAACGGAAAAACATTAATAGCAGGAGCATTAAAAACAGAAGTATTAAAACAATTAGAAGAAAATGGTAGTAAATCAATAGATATTTTAAAAAGAGAAGAATTAGCAATCCTAAATGCAGTATCAACAGCAGAAGGAGCTTTAAAAATTGCAATAGAGGAAACACCAAGAAACTTACATGGAAATAATATCTTGGTTATGGGCTTTGGAAGAATTGGAAAAATATTAGCTAATATGCTCAAAGGACTAGGGGCAAATGTAGCATGCGAAGCAAGAAAAACATCAGATTTAGCATGGATTAAAGCATACGGCTATGAACCAATTCCACTTAATAACTTAAGTGAAAATTTAAATAGATTTAATATTATTATTAACACAATACCATATATAATATTAGACAAGACAAACTTAAATAATGTAAAAAAAGATGCATTAGTTATAGATGTTGCCTCAAATCCTGGCGGAGTGGATAGGGATGCAATAAAAAAACTAGGAATCAAGTTTATTTGGGCTTTATCTTTACCAGGAAAGGTTGCACCAGTAACTTCAGCAGAATTTATAAAAGAAACTTTATATAATATTTTTAATGAATTAAAAGGAGAATAAAAAAATGACAATATTACATGCAATAATTTTAGGAATAGTACAAGGATTAACAGAGTTTTTACCAATATCTAGTTCAGCTCATTTAAATGTTTTTCCATGGCTTTTTAGATGGGAACAATTATCAGAAGGAATTGATGTAGCACTTCATATAGGAACATTACTAGCTTTAGTTATATTCTTTTTCAAAGATTGGATTAGATTAGTAAAAGCAGGATATAAGCAAGTTGTAAAAAAAGAAACAACAACAGATGGAAAAATCTTTTGGTATTTAGTTGCAGCTACAATACCTGCTGGAATACTAAGCTTAGTACTTGATAAAATATCAGGAAAAATAATTGGAGATAATATAGATGTTCAAATGGCAATAATTGCAGTTACTTTAATAGTAATGGGTATTATTTTGTATATTGTAGACAAAAAATCAAAATCAGAAACAGATTATGAACACATTAGTTTAAAACAAGCTATATTAATAGGAATTTCGCAAGCAATTGCAGCTGCTTTTCCAGGTGTTTCTCGTAGTGGAATTACAATGACAGTTGCAAGAGGACTAAAAGTAGATAGAGAAAGTGCAGCTAAATTTTCTTTTATGCTAGCAATGCCAATTACACTAGCTGCTGTTGTGTTTGATTTAAGTCATTTTAACTTTGATTTAGCATTAATATTAGGGATACTTGCAAGTTTTATAGTTGGTGTAATAGTAATAAAATTCTTATTAGAATATTTAAAAAAAGGAAGCTTCAAAGTATTTGCTGTATATAGAGTAATATTTGGAATAATAATTTTAGCATGTTTCTTTCTAAGATAAAAGCATTGCATTAAATGATATTTTATGCAGAGGCAGGTCTTGTGCCTGTCCAAAAAATATATATTATAAATAAAAAGTATTGTTATTTTTTATTTAAAATGGTATAATAATATTAATTAAATAAGATATTAATTTTCCCTGCATAGTACGTGTAGACTGAAATTTTAGAACCTACAAGTTTTTAAACGGAAGCTTAACTCTAAATGTGGCGTGTATGCTTACACTTTAGAAGTAGTAAGAAACCCACAAGCATTTAGGAAAGCATCCACCTGTGTGAGTACAGGTCCTATAAAATTTCTTTAGCATTACGGCTAAGGCGGGGTTTTTATTATGTTTTTATATAGATTATAAATTTTTGAGCATATGTTCAAAAATTTTTTTATTTGTTCAGTTGTATTATTGTTAAATTACAAAAATTATGTTAAAATTATGCATAGATTACGTTAGGAGGGATTTTAATGAATAAAAATAAAACATTTTATATTACAACTCCAATATATTACCCAAGTGGTAAATTCCATATAGGAACAGCATATAGTACAACAGTTGCAGATGCAATAAAAAAGTATAAAGAAGCAAGAGGATATGATGCATACTTATTAACAGGACTTGATGAACATGGACAAAAAATCCAAGAAGTTGCAGCAAAAAGAGGTTTAACACCACAAGAACATGTTGATGAAATGGCTGATTTAGCAAAAAAACTATGGAAATTAATGAAAATCGAAAACAATGATTTTATAAGAACAACAGAGGAAAGACATACAAAGGTTGTCGCAGATATATTTGATAAATTAATGGAACAAGGCGATATATATAAAGGAGAATATGTTGGAAAATATTGTGTGCCTTGTGAGACGTTTTTTACAGAAACGCAATTAAAAGATGGAAAATGCCCAGATTGTGGACGTGAAGTAAGAAGCATGAAAGAGGAAGCATACTTCTTTAATATGAAAAAATACCAAAAAAAGATAGAGCAATTTTATGAAGAACATCCTGATTTTATAGAGCCAGAATACAGAAAAAATGAATTATTAAATAACTTTATAAAACCTGGTTTAGAAGACTTATGTGTTACTAGAACTACTTTTGATTGGGGCGTGAAAGTTAAAAAAGATCCTAAACATGTAGTATATGTTTGGCTAGATGCCTTAGTAAATTATATTACAGCATTAGGATATGGAAGCCAAGACGATTCACTATTTAAAAAATTCTGGCCAGCAGATTTACACGTTGTTGGTAAAGATATAATTAGATTTCACGGAATATATTGGCCAATATTTTTAATGGCATTAGATTTACCACTTCCTAAAAAATTATTTGCACATGGTTGGGTAATGATGAAAGATGGCAAAATGTCTAAATCTGTTGGAAATGTTGTATATCCAGAGCTATTAATTAACAGATATGGACTAGATGCTACAAAATATTATTTATTAAGAACATTAATAAATGGTCAAGATGTGGTTTTCACACCAGAAGATTTTATAGATAGATTTAATTTTGATTTATGTAACGATTTAGGAAATTTACTAAACAGAACAATTGGAATGGTAAATAAATACTTTAATGGAAACATTCCTAAATATAATGGATGCAAAAACAATGCAGATGAAGATTTAGAAGAAACAACACTAGAAGATATAAAACAAATTGAAGAATATTTTGATAGCTATAAAATAGCTCAAGGAATAACACAAATATGGAAAATAATTGCTAAAACTAATAAATACATAGATGAAACATCTCCATGGATTTTAGCAAAAAGTGAAGAAGATAAAGAAAAATTAGAAGCAGTAATGTATCATTTAGTAGAAAACTTAAGAAAAATAGCAATTCTAATAAATCCTTTTATGACAGAAACTTCAAACAAAATATTTGAACAACTAGGTTTAAATAATAAAGATTTACAAAAATGGACAAACATATACAATTACGATTTATTAACAGAGAACATTAAAGTTATAGAAAAAGGTGAACCATTATTTGTAAGACTAGATAAAGAGGAAGAAATAGAATATATAAAAGAAGGTATGAAAAATGGGTAAATTATTTGTAATAGATGGAACAGATGGAAGTGGTAAACAAACACAATTAAAAAAATTAGAAGAAAGACTTACCAAAGAAGGAATAGACTATAAAAAGGTAAGCTTTCCAAATTATGATAGTCCGTCATCTTCTCTTGTAAAAATGTATTTATCAGGAGAGTTTGGAGCACATGCAAAAGATGTTAGTCCATATATTGCTTCTACATTTTTTGCTGCAGATAGATATGCAACATATAAAAAGGATTTAGAAGACTATTATAAAAAAGGTGGAATAATTTTAGCAGATAGATATACAACAGCAAATATGGTACATCAAGCAGGAAAAATTGCAGATAAACAAGAAAGAGAAAAATTTTTAGACTGGTTATGGGATTACGAATTTAATTTATATGGACTTCCAGTTCCAACAAAATCTTTTTTCTTAAATATGCCACCTGATTATGCAGAAGAATTAATGAAAAATAGAGAAAATAAATTTACTCATGAAAGCAAAAAAGATATACATGAAAGTGACAAAAGCCATTTAATAGATGCATATAATGCAGCATGCGATTTAGTAAATAAATATGATTGGTATGAAGTAAAGTGTGTAAAAAATAATCAAATAAGAACAATAGACGATATACACGAAGAAATATATAATGAGATAAAGAAATATATATAGGAGCTAAAATGAAAAAAATAAAAGAATTATTCCAAAAAATATTTATAAAAGAAGTAATACTATATATAGTATTTGGAGTATTAACAACATTAGTAAATTTAATATCATTTTATGTGATGAATAGTCTATTGCATTGGAATGAAAATGTGTCTAACTTTATAGCAATATTATTAGCAGTGATATTTGCATATATAACTAATAAAGATTTAGTTTTTCATGCAAATGCTAAAAATTTAAAAGAAAGATTTCAACAGTTTTGTAAATTTATGTTAGGACGAGCATTTACGATGGTATTAGAATTTATTGGAGGGCTAATTTTATTTAATCTTCCAATACCCAATATAATAACAAAAGCTGGAATTACTGTAATTGTAATTATTTTAAATTTCTTTATTAGCAAATTTTTTGCATTTAAAGACAATACAAAAGAAAGAAAAGATAATTAAAAGAGGAGTGATATATATGAAAAAAATTAGTATTATAGTACCGGCATATAATGAAGAAGAGTCATTACCATTTTTATATGAAAGACTAACTAAAATAATTAATGAAATAAAAAATTATGAATTTGAAGTTTTATTTATAAATGATGGAAGTAAGGACAAAACTATAGACATAATAAGAGAAATGAGAGAATATGACAAGAGATTTTGCTATGTTAATTTGTCTAGAAATTTTGGAAAAGAAGTTGCAATGATAGCAGGACTAGACTATGCGAAAGGAGACGCAGTTATATTTATAGATGCAGATCTTCAAGACCCACCGGAACTAATTCCAGAATTAATAAAATACTGGGAAGAGGGCTATGACGATGTATATGCAAGAAGAAAATCAAGAGAAGGAGAAACTTTTCTAAAAAAATTTACTTCTAAAATGTACTACAGGGTTTTACAAGATTTAACAAAAGTTGAAATACAAAAAGATACTGGAGATTTTAGACTATTAGATAGAAGATGTGTAAATGCTTTAAAGAAATTAAGAGAAACACAAAGATGCTCAAAAAGCATGTTTAGTTGGATAGGATATAAAAAGAAGGAAGTTTTGTTTGATAGAGATGCAAGAATAGCAGGAAAAACAAAGTGGAACTATAAGAAATTAGTGGACTTAGCAATAGATGGAATAACATCTTTTACAACATCTCCACTTAGACTATCAACTTATCTAAGCATACCTACATTTTTAATGTTATTTGTTTACTTTATATATGTAATAGTAAAATGCTTTGTAGTAAATCAAGCAATACAAGCATATCAAGCTATAATATTATTAATATTATTTTTCTCTGGAGTACAAATACTACTATTTGGAATAGTTGGAGAATACTTAGGTAGAATATTTAATGAAACTAAAAACAGACCATTATACTTAGTAGATGAATATAATGGAAGAAAAGAATTAAATGATTAGAACAATGGACGGAAAAAAGGTTTTGAAGAATACATTTGCAAAACCGAAACTTCCGTCTATTATTGCGTTTTAGAACAATTGTGAAATTTTTGTGAATATTAGCACTCTACTATTGACATTGCTAAAAACAGATATATAATATATGTATAAACAAAAAGAGGTTATGACATAATAGTATATATGTGATACCGCAAAAGGTGTCAACACATAAAAAAATTTTAAAGGAGGAATGACTTATGATGATGATACCAAGAAAAAATAATTATGATTTATTTGATGAGATGTTTGGAGATGAACCATTTTTTGAGAGAGGATTTTCTAAAAAAGAAGCAAATCTTATGAAAACAGACGTTAAAGAAAAGGATGGAAACTATATACTAGAAATTGATGTTCCTGGTTATAGCAAAGAAGACATAAAAATAGAACTAGAAAACGGATACTTAACCGTTACTGCAGAAAAAGAAGAAAACAAAGACGAAGAAGATAAAAAATCACGCTATATTCATAAAGAGAGATTTTATGGAAAATGTTCAAGAAGCTATTATGCAGGAGATAATGTAAAAGAAGAAGATATAAAAGCAACATTCAAAAACGGAATACTAAAAATAGAATTTCCAAAAGAAAAGAAAGAAGAAATAGAAAGCAAAAAGTATATTCAAATTGGTGACTAATTAATAAAAGAAAAGAGGTTTTAGACAACCTCTTTTCTTTATATATAGTAGAAAATTTCTCATTTCATACTATATTAAAATAGCTAAACGCATGCCTTTTGAGATTTTATCCTTACAACACGAAAACTCAATTCGTGCGAGAACAAATAAGAAAAATTGGAAATTTTTCTTATTTGTTCTTTCTTAATCTTCACATTATTATGAAATTGTGGTATAAAATATTATATATAAATTCAAAAGTTTTGAAAGTGAGGTTTATTGTGTCATATATTGAATTTAAAAATGTTAATAAAGAATATAAAATGGGAGAAGTTACAATTAATGCATTAAACAATACAAACTTTTCTATAGAAAAAGGCGAACTTGTTGCTATAGTTGGACCAAGTGGTGCTGGAAAAACTACTACATTAAATATTTTAGGTGGAATGGATACAGCTACCAGTGGAAGTGTTTTGGTAAATGGTAAAGAGATAACTAAATTAAGTAATAAAAAATTAATAGAGTATAGAAGAAATGACATAGGTTTTGTATTTCAATTTTATAACTTAGTACAAAATTTAACAGCAAAAGAAAATGTTGAACTTGCAACTCAGATATGTTCAGACTCTTTAAATGTAGATGAAATACTAGAAAAAGTTGGGTTAAAAGATAGAAAAGATAATTTCCCATCTCAATTATCTGGCGGGGAGCAACAAAGAGTTGCAATAGCAAGAGCGATAGCAAAAAATCCGAAATTATTACTATGTGATGAACCAACAGGGGCCTTGGATTATAAAACAGGAAAACAAATTTTAAAATTACTACAAGATACATGCAGAAAAGAAAAAATGACAGTAGTAATAATTACACATAATACAGCAATAGCACCTATGGCAGATAAAGTAATATACTTTAAAAATGGAACAGCACAGAAAATAGAGATTAATAGTAATCCAGTATCAATAGATAATATAGAGTGGTAAGGGTAAATGAAAAAGGTAAAAAAGTCATTATTTAAAAATAATTTTAAATCTATACATAGAACAAGAAGAAGGTTCATTTCTATTTTAGTTATGGCCTTTCTTGGTGTTGGTTTTTATGCAGGATTAGTTGCAACAAGTCCAGATATGTTAGATAGTTTAGATAAATATGTAGATAAAAGTAATTTATACGATATAAATATTATTTCTACACTTGGCTTAACAGATGATGATGTTAATAAAGTACAAGAAATAGAAGGAATAAATAATGTATATGCTGTACAAAGTAAAGATTCAATCGCAAAAATAGATGAAAAAGAAAGTGCTTGCAAAGTAATTGAATATAACGAAAATGTAAATATTCCTGTTATTATAGCTGGGCGTAATATAGAAAATGAAAATGAATGCCTTTTAGATAAAGCAATTGTGCGTACAGGAGCTGGAATAGAACAATACATAGGTAAAAAAATAATACTTGAAAATGATGATAAAAAATCAGACGATAGTGATATGTTTAAAGTCAAAGAGTTTGAAGTTGTAGGTATAGTCGAATCTCCAATGTATATATCAAATGAAAGAGAGAATACATCTATTGGAAATGGATCAATATCATATTACATTATGGTTAAAGATAGTGTAATAAATATGGATTATTATACAGGAATATACGCTACTGTAAACGGAGCAAAAGATAAGGTTACTAATAGTGAAGACTATTTAAACTTAGTTAATCCAGTAAAAGACAGATTGGAAAGTATAAAACAAGAAAGGGAAGAAGCAAGATATAATTCTTTAGTAGATGAAGCAAACGAAAAAATAAAAGATGCTCAAAAAGAATTTGATAGCAAAAAAACAGATGTAGATAGGGAACTAGATGATGCTAAAAGCAAAATAGATAAAGCAAGTAAACAAATAACTTCTTCAGAAAATAAAATAAAAAGTGCTCAAAAAGAATTAACAAAACAAAAAGAAGAAGCCAGTGAAAAATTCACAGTTGCAGAAAAACAATTAGCAGAACAAGAAAAACAAATATTACAACAGGAAAATACATTAAAACAAACAATTGACCAATTAGGTGGAGTATTAACACCTCAATTAGAAGAAATGCAAAATCAAATAAATAGTGCAAAAAGCCAAATTAAAAATCAAACTGAAATACTTCAAAATACTAAAACAGAAACTTATAGCAAAATTGAAAAAGCGCAAAAAGAAATAGAAAACAATAAAACTAAAATTCAAAATGCTAAAAATGAACTCTCTAAAAGTAAAAAAGAATATGAAAAAGGAAAGAAAGAAGCGGAAGAAAAGTTACAAGAAGCACAAGAAAAAATAAATGACGCTAAAGATGAAGTAAATAAAATAGAAAAAGGAAAATGGTATATTAAAGATAGATTAGATAATACAGGCTATACTAATATATTTGATGCAATAGAAACAATGTCGAATATATCAAAAATGTTCCCCGTAATATTCTATTTAGTTGCAGTTTTAATTAGCTTAACATCTATGACAAGAATGATAGAAGAAGAAAGAATTGAAATTGGAACTTTAAAAGCACTAGGATATACAAATTCACAAATAATAACAAAATATGTAATGTATTCTCTACTTGCTTGTGTAATAGGTGGACTATTAGGAATGACATTAGGATTATATTTATTACCTAATATAGTATGGAAACTATATGCAATGATATATAATTTACCTAAATTTTATTGTACATACAGGTTAAATATTGGACTTATTGGAACAGCAATAGCTTTTGCATGTATTGGAGGAGCAACAATATTAGTTGCTATAAAGGAATTAAGACAAATGCCATCTGTTTTAATGAGACCAAAACCACCTAAAAATGGTAAAAGAATATTATTAGAAAGAATAACTTTTATATGGAAAAAATTTAACTTTTCGCATAAAGTTACTGCAAGAAATATATTTAGATACAAAAAAAGAGCATTAATGACTATTATAGGAATTGCAGGTTGTACAGGACTTATGCTTACTGGCTTTGGAATTAGAGATTCAGTTATAGATATTCCTAATGTTCAATTTAAACAAATATTTAAATATGATTTAGCAGTTACATTATTAAATACTAGTGGATTAAATGATATAGAAGATTACTTACAAAAAAACGAAAATATAAACAGTTATTCAAAAATATGTGCTATTACAGGTAAACTTGGAAAAAACGGAAAAGAATATAATACAACTGCATTTGCAGTAGAAAATGCAGAAAAATTTAATGATGTATGCAATTTAGTAAATTATGAAACAGATGAACATATAGATTTGAATGATAATGGAATAGTAATAACAGATAAAATTGCAGATATGCTTGGTGTAAAATGTGGAGACATAATAACTTTTACAGATGGTGAAGAAATAAGCTATGAATTTAAAATTGAAAATATAACAAAAAATTATGTTAGCCATTATGTATTTATGACAAAAGAGTTCTATGAAGAAAACATAAAGAGCTTTAAAACCAATATGTTATATGTTAATACAAATGACATAAATGAAGAAATGCAAAATAACATATCAAAGGATATTTTAGAAATGGATGGTGTTGCATCTGTATCCATAATTGAAACACTAATGAAATCTGTTCAAGATATGCTAAAAACTATGAATTATGTTGTTGTAATATTAATAGTGGCTTCAGCATTATTAGATTTTGTTGTGTTATATAATCTAGCAAATGTTAATATTGCAGAAAGACAAAGAGAAATTGCAACATTAAAAGTATTAGGCTTTTATGATAGAGAAGTGGACAATTATATAAATAAGGAAAATATAATATTTACTTTTTTAGGTGTTGGAATTGGCTTGATATTTGGAACATTTTTAACAAGTGGAATTATATCAAGCATAGAAATAGATTCCCTAAGATTTATGCGAAATATAACAATTATGAGCTATGTGTATTCGGCAATAATAACGATAACATTTTCATTTGCTGTAAACTTTATAATTCATTTTGTACTAAAAAAGATAGACATGATAGAAAGCTTAAAGAGTGTAGAATAAAATTTATTATTAGTGGAGGTTTTCTATGATAGATTTACATTTACATACAACATATTCAGATGGGGCAGATGGTTTAATAGAAATTTTAAAAAAAGCAGAACAAAATAAACTGGACTATATTTCAATTACTGATCACGATAATTGTAATAGCTATATGGAGATGAAAGAGATTAATATAAAAGAATATTATAGTGGCAAGATAATTCCAGGAATTGAAATAAAGTGTGCACATAATGGAAGATTAATAGAAATATTAGGATATAAAATAGACGTCAATAAAATGAAAAAATGGTGTGATGAATACTACGCTGATAAGACAAAGGATAAGCTTCAGCAAAAATACTTCGATATGCTATATGAGAGTTGCTTAAAAATGAACTTGATATTAGAGCCTAAAGAAAAAGTGCATTTTAATAACAAAAAAGATTGGGCTAGTATGGCAATATACAACGAAATAAAAAAACATCCTGAAAATAAAGAAAAAGTACCAGAAGATTTTTGGAGAGACTTTAGTTTCTTTTCTAAAAAATATTGCGGAGACAAAAATCATATTTTGTACATAGATAAAAGTAAAGATTACCCAAGTGTAAATGAAGCTATAAATGCAGTAAGAAAATGCAATGGACTAGTCTTCTTTCCTCATTTATTTATATATAAATGGGCAGATAATATCTATAACCTAATAGATGAACTATTGAAAACGTATAAAGTTGATGGAATAGAATGCTATCACAGCGAGTTTAATGATAAAAATATTGAATATTTAAAAAATATATGTAAAGAAAAAGGCTATTTTATGAGTGGTGGATCAGATTATCATGGAGTAAATAAGCCAGGAATTGAAATGGCTGTTGGAAAAGAAAATATGAAAATTCCTAAATCGATAATTAATGATTGGGTTAATCTATAAGTATTATAGAATTTTGTAAATTTATACTACAAATTAAGCAAAAAGTATTGCATTTGCAATACTTTTTTGTTATAATATCATAGTTAAATATCACACATAAGGCTAGTTTGGGCTTAGTGCCTATATATTTTATAGGTTAGCGATAAACGTAAACCTTGTGGAGGAAAAACTAAAAGGAGGAATTTAAAATGGCAGTAGTTGCAATGAAACAATTACTAGAAGCAGGTGTTCACTTTGGACATCAAACTAGAAGATGGGATCCTAAAATGGCTGAATATATATTTCAAGCTAGAAATGGTATTCACATCATCGATTTACAAAAAACTTCTAAAAAAATTGACGAAGCATATGCATTCGTTAAAGAACAAGTTGAGGAAGGAAAAACAGTTCTATTTGTAGGAACTAAAAAACAAGCACAAGAATGTATGAAAGAAGCTGCATTATCTTGTGGAATGTTCTATATTGACCAAAGATGGTTAGGAGGAATGCTTACTAACTTTAAAACAATTAGAACAAGAGTTGAAAGACTTAAAAAATTAGAAGCTATGGAACAAGATGGTACATTCGAAGTATTACCTAAAAAAGAAGTTATAGGTTTAAGAAAAGAAATGGCTAAACTTGAAACAAACTTAGGTGGAATTAAAGACATGGAAGAATTACCAGGAGTAATATTCCTAGTAGATTCTAAAAAAGAAGCAATAGCTATACAAGAAGCTAAAAAATTAAGTATTCCAGTTGTTGGATTAGTAGATACAAACTGTAGCCCAGAAGACATTGATTATGTAATACCTGGAAATGATGATGCAATCCGTTCTGTAAAATTAATTGCACAAGTAATTGCTAATGCAGTTATAGAAGGAAAACAAGGAGAAGCATTAGACTTAAACGTTGAATCTAACGAAGAGAAAAAAGAAGAAAATGCTTCTATAGAAGAAGTTGCTCAAAATAGCGATGAAGAAATAGTAGAAGAATAATAAATATAAAAGTAGGCGGCACAAAGTATTTCTGCCGCCTATATTAAAATTAATTTTCTAAGGAGGAATAAATAAATGATTACTGCAAGTCAAGTAAAAGATTTAAGAGAAAAAACTGGTGCAGGTATGATGGACTGCAAAAAAGTATTAACAGAAACAGATGGAGATATGGAAAAAGCAATTGAGCTTTTAAGAGAAAGAGGAATAGCAAAGGCTGCAAAAAAATCAGATAGAATTGCTGCTGAAGGTTTAGTTACTGCATTTGTTACAGATGATGGAAAAATTGGAGCAGTTGCAGAAGTTAATGCTGAAACAGACTTTGTTGCAAAAAATGAAGAATTTAGAACTTTTGCAGCAGATGTCGCAAAACAAGTAGCTCTAAAAAATCCAAAAGATGTTGAAGACCTATTAGCTCAAAAATTTATAGAAGATGAAACTAAAACAGTAAATGAAGTTTTAACTAACAAAATAGCTACAATTGGTGAAAATATGTCAATAAGAAGATTTGAAAGATTTGAAACAACAGGTTTAGTAGAAAAATATATCCATGGAGATGGAAAAATAGGAGTTTTAGTTGAACTTGAAAATGGAGATAGCGAACTTGCAAAAGATATATGTATGCAAATAGCTGCTGCAAAACCAGAATATTTAAATAAAGAAGCTGTTCCAGCTGAAAGATTAGATAAAGAAATGGAAATATTAAAAGCACAAGCTATGAATGAAGGAAAACCAGAAGCAA
>OIZL01000642.1_pt1 | contig 24011 bp, 21 predicted proteins | sample 1588541 | NCBI WGS metagenome assembly OIZL01 (sample SAMN03283285) | human gut metagenome | biome: human-associated habitat; material: feces | host: Homo sapiens | place: Peru | collected 2012 | reverse complement strand
GCGGCGACAACGGCGCGATGATCGGCGCGCAGGGCTACTATGAGTATCTTGCCGGGACGAGGGCCGGCAGCGACCTGAACGCCTACGCCACCATGGAGCTGTAAGCTCTGGACAAATAAAAAGGAAGGAGAAGACACATGAGCGTACACGACGGACACCGGGAGCGCATGAAAAGCAGCTTCAAGAAGAACGGGCTTGACAGCATGAACGACGTGAACGCCCTTGAGCTTCTCCTTTTCTACGCTATTCCCAGACGCGACACGAACGTTATCGCGCATGCGCTCCTTGATCACTTCGGTTCGCTCTCCCGCGTATTCAACGCGTCCATTCAGGAGCTGTGCGCGGTAGAGGGAGTGGGGGAGAACACGGCGGTACTTATCTCGATGATCCCTCAGCTCGTCCGCAAAAGCATGGTCTCGGACGCGGAAAAAATAACTGTGATAAAAAACTCGAAGGACGCGGGGAAGTATCTTGTGCCGCGCTTTGCATTTGAGCAGGACGAGGTAGCGCTGCTTGTGTGCCTCGACTCGCAAAAGCGTGTTATAGGCTGCTTTGAGCTTGGCCGCGGAGTTGTAAATAAGGTCTCTGTCGACGTCCGCAAGGTGGTCGAGCTTGCGCTCCGCTATAAGGCGTCGTCCGTTATCCTCTCGCACAATCACCCCGATTCGTTTGCTCTGCCGTCGCTTGCTGACACCGCCATGACGGAGCAGCTCTATCGCTCTCTCAGACTCGTGGGCATTACGCTTGCCGACCATATCATCGTTTCCGGCGAGGACTACGTTTCCTATCTCGATTCCGGCATGCTCGTTGGAATAAGGTAACATTACTTGCTTATGTAAACTATTAACTGTTTCTTTTTCGTAACTCGTGGCCGATTGCGCTTTTGCCGAAAAAACCGGATTTGGCCGCAAACCGTTGACAAAGCACTTGTTTTCCAATGTTGAAAACTATGTTGAAAATGTTGATAACTATTTGAAGAATAAAAATTTGTAAATATTATGTAACCGTGAGTGAGGGGCATCAAGTGCAGAAAAAGGAGCATTTTACCTAATAATAAAATGTTAATGCGGCGATATATTCCTGACATTTTGACTGAATTTGTCAAAACCGCGAATCATAAGTAACAGCATTATACGATATGTAATTAATGCCGCGTCCTCACATCTCCTGATCAGACGCGATGGCGTATACGCAAAAAAGAATTGACTTTTAATTGCGTTTCTGATATTCTAAGCGTTGCCGGGCAGCCGGAGGACGGCCGCATGCGGACTTCAATTTGATATGCTAGTGTAGCTCAGTCGGTAGAGCAGCTGATTCGTAATCAGCAGGTCGTGTGTTCGAGTCACATCACTAGCTCCAGCACCGCAGACGACTGTATCTGCGGTGTTTTGTGTTTCTCTAAAGATATGGTTGACGGGCAAAAAACGGGTTGCTATAATTAGACACACGAATTGTACAAAGAGGTGTACATATGAAGAAAAAAACGAGAGTCGCGCTCATTACGAGCGGAGGCGACTGTCAGGGCTTGAATGCCGCGATACGCGGCGTGGGAAAGGCGCTCTTTCAGAAGGTCGAAAACGTCGAGATCTTCGGTATGTACGACGGCTATCGCGGCCTGATAGAGTGCGATTATAAATTTATGGAGCCTGATGATTTTTCGGGCATACTTACCGAGGGCGGCACGATCCTCGGCACCTCCCGCCAGCGCTATATCCCGGGAAAGGATATCGTCGACGAGAACGGGGAGAGCCTTATCCCTGCAATGCTCGACACCTATAACCGCCTGAACCTTGACTGCCTCGTCATTATGGGCGGCAACGGTACTCAGAAGAGCGCAAAGCTCCTCTCTGACGCCGGGATGAACGTCGTCACGCTTCCCAAGACCATTGATAACGATATTTTCGGCACGGATACGACCTTCGGCTTCCAGAGCGCGGTGGATATCGCGACCAACGTCATCGGCTACATCCACACGACGGCCTCCTCACACAGCCGCATTTTTGTCGTGGAGCTCATGGGGCGCGACGCAGGGTGGCTCACGCTCAACGCCGGCATTGCGAGCGGCGCGGACATAGTGCTTCTGCCGGAGATACCCTATGACATCAACAATGTCGTCGCCGAGATCGAGGCCAGAAAGAAAAAGGGCAGATCCTTCACTATCGTCGCCTGCGCCGAGGGCGCGGTCTCCAAGGAGGAGACGGAACTTGGCGAGGAGGAAAAGCGCAGAAGACGCGAAAGCTCGCTTTACCCGACCGTTTCCTACAATATCGCGGCGCAGCTTGAAAAGCTCACCGGTCAGGAGGCCCGCGTGACCGTTCCCGGCCATTATCAGAGGGGCGGCCCTCCCTGCCCGTATGACCGCGTGCTTGCGACGCAGTTCGGCGCGGCGGCGGCGGACCTTATCGTCAATAAACAGTATGACCGCATGGTGGCGATACAGGGCGGAGAGATCGTGTCCATTCCCCTTGAGGAGGCTGCGAGCCGCACCAAGTTCCTGCCGGTGGATCATCCGCTCATCAAGGTCGCGCGGGATATCGGTATCTGCTTCGGCGACTGATACTGCGGCGACTTATCGCTTCAACATAAAAAACTAACATGGAGGTCAGAAAAGTGGCATCGACAACCAAAGAGGCGTTAGGCGCGGCGCTGCGCCAGATGATGACAGTAAAGCCCATCGACAAAATTACCGTTAAAGATCTGGTAGAGATATGCGGTGTCAACCGTCAGACGTTCTATTACCACTTTGACGACGTTTACGACCTGCTTGAGTGGGTGTTTGAGGACGACGCAAACCGCGTCCTTCCCCGCAAGGTGGTATATGAGCATTGGCGCGAGGACGTCATGGTGTTCTTCGAGTATCTGTACGAGAACCGTATTTTTGCGATGAACGTCTATAATTCCAATAGCCGCCTGTACATGCTCAGATACTTCAAGGACTGCCTGAAGAGCTGCATACGCAGCTTCGCGGAGATCGTTTCCGAGGGCAGCAATATAGACCGCGCGGACTTTGAATTTGTTGTTGAATTCTACGCGCAGGGCGTTGTGGGGCTTATCTCGCAGTGGCTCGATATGGGTATGAACCTGCCCAAGGAAATAACGAAGGACAGGTTCCTGCGCATTCTGGACAACAGCGTCGAGAATATGCTTGCCCGTTTTCGGAATAATTGAATATGAGGAGGCCTCCGGGATATCCCGGAGGCTTTTCCGTGTCATGGATCAGCTCTGTTTTTTTCTCCAAAACAGTTATAGAAAAAATTACAAAAAACGTCAAAAAATAACTCTTGCATTTTACATAACTACCCCATATAATGTTAATGCGGGTGGTTAAAAGTGGTGAAAAATGGAGCAGTTTCACCGGACAGGGGAGAGAGCGAACATGACAGGCGAGTACCAGCATTCACTTGATAATAAGGGGCGGCTTTTTATACCTGCCAAGCTCAGAGATGAGCTCGGTGAGGTGTTTTTTATCACCCTTTCGATGGACAGATGTCTCTGCGCGTACAGCAGCGAGAACTGGAAGGCGTTCTCAGACAAGGTCAGCGCCATGCCCTATGTCAAGCAGCGCAGGATGCGTCCGTTGTTTGCCCACGCGGCGAAGTGTGAGCTGGACAGCCAGGGCCGTGCGCTCATTCCTCAGAACCTCCGCGAGTACGCGGGACTTGAGAAAAACGTCACCGTGATCGGCTGCAACAATCACGCAGAGCTGTGGGATTCCGAGGCGTGGAGCAAGGTCTTCGACGAGGAGACTACGCCGGAGAATATCGCGGCTGTCATGGAGGAGCTTGAATTTTAATGGATGAACCCCGCCATATATCGGTGCTTCTTGATGAGTGCATAGAAAACCTGAATATAAAGCCGGACGGGATATACCTTGACGGTACGCTCGGCGGCGCGGGACACTCGCTGGAGATCGTCAAGCGCCTCACGACCGGACGGCTGATCGGTGTGGACCGCGATACGGTGGCGCTTCAGGCGGCGGAAGAACGCCTGAAGGAGTATCGCGACCGGGTCACGACCGTACATTCTAATTTTTCCGAGGTATGCGGTATTCTGAAAACGCTCGGGCTTTCGGGCGTGGACGGAATGCTGTTTGATCTGGGCGTGTCTTCGCCCCAGCTTGACGATGCACAGCGCGGCTTTTCGTATATGGCCGACGCGCCGCTGGATATGCGCATGAATCGGGAGGACTCCCTGACGGCGGCTGAGATCGTCAACACATGGTCCACCGAAGAGCTGCGCAGAATTTTATATGACTACGGTGAGGAACGCTATGCGCCCCGCATCGCGGCGGCGATCGTGCGCGAACGCGAAAAGCACCCGATCCGAACGACACTTGAGCTTGCCGATTTGATCCGTTCCGCCATGCCTGCTCAGGCGCTTCGAGAAAAGCAGCACCCCGCAAAGCGCAGCTTTCAGGCCATCCGCATTGCCGTGAACGATGAGCTTGGCTCCGTGGAACGGCTGATGCACGACGCGATCTCGTGCCTGAATCCGGGCGGGCGGCTGGCGGTCATCACCTTCCATTCGTTGGAGGACCGCATCGTGAAAAGCGCGATGCAGACCGCAGCGCGCGGCTGCACCTGCCCGCCGGAATTTCCGGTCTGCGTCTGCGGGAAAAAGCCGCGCGTGACCGTTCTGACCCGGAAGCCAATCGTTTCCGGCCCGGCGGAGTTGGCCGAAAACCCCCGTGCGCGAAGCGCAAAGCTCCGCGTGGCGGAAAAGCTGTGACGAAAATCTTGGAAGGGAGCGCTGCTTCATGGCGCAGTGGGAACAATATCGGACCGACGGCGTGGCGGCGTATGATATCTATGCCGACAGCACGGCGCGGCAGCTTGTCCGCAAGACGCTGCTGCCGGAGGAGCCGCATCGCGCGGCCAAGGCGCTGCCGAAGCGGCGCTTCCGTGCGCTGCGTCTGCTTGCCATTGTGCTGACGCTGGGTCTGCTGCTGCTCTCCGTGTTCAGCTTTGTGAGCCTTTACGAGGCGCAGAGCGCGACGGCGGAGCTGGAGGACACCTACGCGGCGCTGGCTGAGGAGGAGAAGGCCCTGACTGCGCTCTATGAGCAGAGCATCGATCTCGACAAAATTGCCGCTCGCGCGGCGGAGCTGGGGCTGCATCCGGCCACCGCCGACGAGATCGTGACCGTGCGCGTCCCCGGCGGCGATACCACCGAGGTGTTCGACCAGCCGGAGGAGACGGGAGTTTTTGCGCAGATCGGCGAAATTTTTCGCGGAGTTTTTCGGAACGTGGCGGAATACTTTTCCTGAACCCGAATATATATCTTCATGACAAGGGCGGCGTTTGCGAACTGCCGCCCTTGTTTTGAATGATTCTCGGGAGGCGGCTATGAAGCGAAGGGACGTTCCGAAGCGGCCGCGCTATGCGCGTGTCAGGGCGAGAGGCGTGACGGATACCTACATCCGGCGCGGTATCGTGGCGATGATGGGGCTGTTGGGCATTGCGGCATTTTTGACGGTAACAGGTCAGCTTGTGCGGCTGATGCTGGTCGAGCATGACTATTATGAGGGCAAGGCCATCCGCAATCAGACGCGCAGCACCAGTGTGACCGCCTCGCGCGGGACGATCTACGACCGCAATATGGAGGTACTGGCCGCCTCGTCGAGCGTGGAAAATATCTTTCTCGACCCGTTGGAGCTGAAGCAGAACGGCGTTGACGTGGACGCGCTGGCAAAAAAGCTCGCGCCGCTGCTGGACATCTCCGAGGAGTACATCAAAAAGCAGGCAACGGACACCAGCCTGCGCTATAAAATGCTCAAGCGGCGGCAGGATCGCGCCGTGTGCGACGCGGTGCGGGAGCTGATTGCGGAGGGAAAGCTCGTCGGGGTGCATCTGGAGCCGGATTCCATGCGCTATTACCCGAATCACAGTGTCGCCTCGCAGCTGCTCGGCTTTACGAACACCGAAAACGTCGGCTCCGAGGGGCTGGAATCCTATTATAATATGCTATTACAGGGCAAAGCGGGCGCTGTGATCACCACGAAGGGCAACAACGAAACCGAAATGCTCTATTCCTATGAAAAATACTATCAGGCGACAGACGGGGAAAGCCTTGTCTTGACGCTTGACCTAACCGTGCAGCGGGCGCTGGAAAAGCAGATGCGCGATGCCATCGATCGCTACGACGTTCTCAACGGTGCGTTCGGCATCGTCATGGATGTCAATAGCGGCGATATTTTGGCTATGGCGACGCTCGGCGGCTACGACCCGAACAGCTATCTTGAAATTTTCGATTTGGCGAAAAATGCCGAGCTGGAGGAGCTGTATCAGGCAGCAAGCGCCAAGCCGGAGGGAACGGCGGAACGAACGGCAGCCTTCGATGTCTACAATGCGGAGATGGCGGCGGCGCGTCTGAAGCAATGGCGCAACCGCTGCGTTTCCGACGGCTACGAGCCGGGGTCCACCTTCAAGGTCGTCACGCTGGCCTCGGCGCTCGACAGCGGCGCGGTCACGCTGCAAAACACGTTCTACTGCCGCGGCGCGGAGAAATTCGAGGGCCGATCGCAAATTCTGAACTGCTGGCGGCATCAGGGTCACGGCTCCGAAACGACGGCGCAGGCGCTGCAAAACTCCTGCAACCTTGCCTTTGCGCACATCGGCCTGCTGACCGGCGGAGAAACGTTATATGATTATTGCAAGGCCTTTGGCCTGTTAGATACGACCGGCATCGACCTACCCGGCGAGGCGAAGGGCCTGTTTCACAGCCGGGAGCATCTGGCCGATAATGCAGCGTTCGGCACGAGCTATCTCATCTCGACCTCCTTCGGCCAGACCGTGAAGCCCACGCCGATGCAGGTCGTACGGGCCGTGGCGGCGGTTGTGAACGGCGGGTATCTGCTCAAGCCGCACGTCGTTTCGCAGGTCCTCGATGCTGACGGGAACGTGACGGAGCTGTATGGCCGCGAGGTCATCCGGCAGGTGATTTCCGAGGATACCTCCGCGACGATGTGCGAGCTGCTGGAGTCGGTCGTCGCCGTCGGCACGGCGAAAAACGCGCAGGTCACCGGCTACCGCATCGGCGGCAAGACCGGCACGGCGGAAAAAACCGACCAGCGCGACGCGTCCGGCCAGCTTACGAAGGATAAGATCGTTTCCTTTATCGGTGTTGCGCCGATGGAGTCGCCGCAGTACGTCGTGCTCGTTGCACTGGACACGCCGAACCCCGCGACGGGGCAGTACGTTTCCGGCGGTGTGATGGCGGCCCCGACCGTTGCGGCGGTCTTTGAGGACATTTTACCATACCTCGGCGTGGAGCCGGACTACAGCGCGGACGAAATGTACCGCGTGAACGTGTCGATGCCGTCCGTCGAGGGGCTGAGCATTTCGGAAGCGGAAAAACTGTTAAAGGACAGCTCTCTGAGCTGCAAAACCGTCGGCAGCGGCAGCCGCGTTGTCAGCCAGCTTCCGGCAGCGGGCCGGGCGGTGCCGGGGCTTTCCACCGTGCTGCTCTACACCGACGATTCCATGCCGACCGACTCGGTCAAGGTGCCGGACCTGCGTGGCAAGACCGCAAAGGAGGCCGTGGAGCTGCTGACACCGCTGGGGCTTTATCTACAGGCGAAGGGTGCGGACTATACCGCATGGCGCGTGGTCGCCACGGCGCAGGACCTCGACCCCGGCAGCGAGGTCGAGCGCGGCACGACGGTCACGGTGCTTTTTACGGACACAAACGATATGGATTAGGAGAAAGATATGAAGCTGAAGGAATTGCTTTCCGGCGTTGCGGTCTTGGAAACGAATGCGCCGATGGAGCTGGACATCGCGGGCGTGCGCTATGCGTCGAAGCTGGTACAGCCGGGCGAGTTGTTTGCCGCCGTGCCGGGCTATACGACGGACGGCCACAAATACATCCCCGACGCGGTGCAGCGCGGTGCGGCGGTCATTCTTTGCGAACGTGAAGCGCCGGAGGGAACGCCGTGGGTCCGCGTGGCTTCCACCCGAACGGCACTGGCGCAGCTTGGCGCAAACTGGTTCGGCCATCCGGCGAAGGCCATGCAGGTTATCGGCGTGACCGGCACGAACGGCAAGACCTCAGTGACGTATCTTTTGAAGGCGCTGCTGGAGGCGGCGATCGGCGCGAAGGTCGGCCTCATTGGAACGATCTGCAATCTGATCGGCGACGAGGACCTTCCGACGGAACGGACGACGCCGGAGAGCTTTGAATTGCAGGGCATTCTGGCGAAAATGCGCGACGCGGGCTGCACGCACGTTGTGATGGAGGTATCATCTCACGCGCTGTATCTGCATCGTGTGGACGAAATTCCGTTCCGCGTGGGCGCGTTTACGAACCTGACGGAGGACCATCTGGACTTCCATGGAACAATGGAAAACTACCGCAAGGCCAAGGCGTTACTCTTTACCCGCTGCAAAAAGGGCGTGTTCAATCTCGACGACCCGACGGCGGAGGCAATGATCCGCGACGCGTCGTGCGAAATTTACACGGTCGGCACGACGCAAAGGGCACAGTTGACCGGCGAGAACGTCGAGCTTGGCTCCGATCACGTGGCGCTGACGCTGCGGGAGGGAGCGTGTGCGGCGCGGCTGCGGCTCGGTATTCCCGGCCGCTTTACGGTCAGCAATGCGCTCGTCGCCGTCGGCATCGCCCGCCAGCTTGACATTCCGCTGGAAACGGCGGCCCGGGCGCTGTCCGGTGTGAAGGGTGTGAAGGGCCGTATCGAGGTCGTTCCCACGCCGGGCAAGGACTACACGGTTCTGATCGATTACGCACACACGCCGGACGGACTGGAAAACGTCCTGCGTTCCGTCCGCGACTTCTGTAAGGGCCGGCTGATCGTGGTGTTCGGCTGCGGCGGCGACCGCGACCGCACGAAGCGCCCAATCATGGGCCGCATTGCCGAGGACCTCGCCGACGTGGTGATCGTGACCTCGGATAACCCACGGACGGAGGAGCCGATGGCAATCATTCGCGACATTCTGGCCGGAATGCGGCAAAAACCGTTCCTCGTGGAGGAAAATCGCCGCGCAGCCATTCGACAAGCCTTGCGTTATGCGCAAAAAAATGATATAGTAGTGCTCGCCGGAAAAGGCCATGAAACGTATCAGGTCATCGGCACAAGAAAAACACATCTGGACGAACGCGAGGAGGTCGCCTCGGCTTTATGGGAAAGCAAATGATCTCTCTGGAGCAGGCTGCGGCATGGTGCGGCGGCCGCGTTTCCGAGAAGGAGAAACATATCGAATTTTTCGGCGCGAACTTTGACACCCGGCAGCTTGCCGCCGGGGAGCTGTTCGTCGCGCTGAAGGGCCAGCGAAACGGCCATATCTTTGCGCAGAAGGCAATGGACCTCGGCGCTGCCGCCGTGCTGGCCAGCGAACCGCTGCCGGATACGATCCCGGCAATTTATGTGGACGATACGCTCCGGGCCTTGCAGCAGATCGCTGCGGCATGGCGGGAGCGGCTGCGTTGCAGCGTGATCGGCATCACCGGCAGCGTCGGCAAGACCACGACGAAGGAAATGATCGCCGCCGTGCTGCAGCAGCGCTATCGCACGGTCAAAACGGCGCAGAATTTTAACAACGACATCGGCGTGCCGGTGATGCTGCTGCGCATCACGCCGGAGGACGAGGTGGCCGTGCTGGAGATGGGAATGAACCACTTCGGCGAGCTGTCGGTCCTGACGCGCCTTGCAAAGCCCGATCTGGCGCTCATCACGAACGTCGGCACGATGCACATCGAAAATCTCGGCTCCCGCGAGGGAATTTTACAGGCAAAGCTCGAAATTTTAGAGGGCCTGCGGCCGGGCGGACGCGTCGTTTTCTGCGGCGACAACGATCTGCTCTCGCGCGAGGCGGTCCGTTACGGCGCGTTGACCTTTGGCCTCGGCGCGGGCTGCGACGTGCGCGGCAGCGATGTTCGGACGTACGACGGGCAGACGGACTTCACCGTCACCGCCGGAAAGCTGCGCTTTCCCGTGACGCTGCCGCTGACCGGAGAGCATAACGTTCTCGACGCGCTGGCGGCTGCTGCGGTCGGCCTGGACTTCGGGATTTCGCCGGAGGCAATCGGCGCGGCGCTGCATAGCTTCCAAAACACCGGCCACCGGCAGCGACTGCTGTCCCTCGGCGGTATTCAGGTCATCGACGACTGCTATAACGCAGGCCCGGAATCCATGCGCGCGGCGCTGAACGTGCTGGCGCAGGCGAAGGGACGGCGTATTGCGGTCCTCGGCGGAATGCTGGAGCTGGGCGACTTTGCGCCGCAGGCACATTTTGAGGTTGGCGCTTATGCTGCCGGGCGAGCGGAGCTGTTGTATGCTTACGGCGATAACAGTGAGCAATACGTGCGCGGTGCGAAGGAAAACGGCCTGACCCGTGCGGAACGGTTCGACTCGCACGAGGAGCTGTACGCCGCGCTGCGGACGGAGCTGCGCCCCGGCGACACGGTCCTGCTCAAGGGCAGCCGCGGGATGCACATGGAGCGCGTGCTCGAACGACTTACGGAAGAAAGCAAAATCGGAGGAATGTAACATGGATGCGAATATTTATTGGGTTCTCGGCGCGGTGCTGGCCGGTTTTGTGGTCGCCGTGCTTCTGGGACGGGTGCTGATTCCGGCGCTGCGGGCGCTCAAGGCCGGACAGTCTATTCGCGAGGTCGGCCCGAAGTGGCACAACGGCAAGGCCGGGACCCCGACGATGGGCGGCCTGACGTTCATCGTAGCCTCCGCACTTTGCATTCCCTTTGGCATTTTTGCGCTGAAGCGGGGAGAATATTCGCAGCTGCTGGTGCTGGCCCTTGCGCTGATGTTCGGCGCGATCGGCTTTTACGACGATTTTATCAAGATCAAGAAAAAGCGCAACCTCGGCCTGACCGGGCTGCAAAAGCTGGTGCTGCAAATCGTTGCGGCAGTCATTTTCCTGCTGGCGATGCATTTTTCCTGCGCACTCAAGTATGACCTGTACATTCCGTTTGTCAAGGAGCCGGTTGCCTCGGTTCCGCCGGTGCTGTATCTGACGATCGCAATCTTCGCCATCGTCGGCTGCGTCAACGCGGTCAACCTGACCGACGGCATCGACGGCCTCGCTACGGGCGTGACGATGCCGGTCATGGTGTTTTTCACGCTCGTCGCCGTTTCCATGAAGCGGCTGGGGCTGGCGACCTTCCCGGCGGCGCTGCTGGGCGGCCTCGGCGGCTTCCTGTGCTACAACTTCTACCCTGCGAAGGCGTTCATGGGTGACACCGGCTCGCTGTTTTTGGGCGGCGCGGTCGTCGGCATGGCCTTTGCGCTGGATATGCCGCTGGTGCTGCTGCTTGTCGGCCTGATTTATATCATTGAAACCCTTTCCGACATCATTCAGGTCACGTACTTCAAGCTCTCGCACGGCAAGCGCGTGTTCAAAATGGCCCCGATTCACCACCATTTTGAGATGTGCGGATGGTCGGAAAAGAAGATCTGGGTGGTTTTCGTTCTGACCACGGTCGTGATGTGCGTTGTGGCGTGGTTTGGCGTGAAAGGTTGGTTTTAAGCTGTAAATTTCTGAGAGGAGGTCAAAAATGCCCCGCGATTTGTCTGTTCGCGCGGGAAATCGCAAGACGACAAAGAGCGATCTCGGCGTAATTGATCTGCCGTACTTTTTTCTGACCCTGCTGCTGGTCGCCGTCGGGCTGATCGTGCTGCTTTCGGCAAGCTATGCCAGAGCATACCATGTGACAGGAAACTCTGCAAGCTATTTTACGAGCCAGCTCGTTTTCGCCCTGATGGGCGTTGCGGCAATGCTGCTGGTCAGCCGTGTCCCGTACGACTGGTATCGAAAATTCCATCGCGTGATCTACGCCGTGACGGTGCTGCTGCTTTTGGCGGTCCTGCTCGTCGGGACGAACGTCAACGGCGCGACGCGGTGGATTAACCTCGGTTTCACCCAGTTTCAGCCCTCGGAAATCGCAAAATTCTCGCTCATCGTGACGCTTTCGGTCATTATGAGCCGCTATCGCGACGAGATGAAATCGCTGCGTGTGTTTTTCCTGTGCGCCGGCTCGCTGCTGCTCATCGCGGTGCTGCTGGTGCTGGAGCCGCACTTTTCCGCGACGATCATCATTGCCTCGCTGTGCTTTTGCATGATGGCCGTCGGGGGCGTGAACTGGAAATATCTTGGCCTTGTCATGGCGCTTGGCGGCGCAGGGCTGCTGCTCCTGCTGCTGACGGGCGGCTACACGAGCGAACGCATCACCGCGTGGCTCGACCCGGAGTCCGACCCGCTGGATTCCGGCCTGCAAATTCTGCAATCGGAATACGCCATCGGCTCCGGCGGGCTGCTGGGGCTGGGGCTTGGCCGGGGGCGGCAGAAGTACCTCTACCTCCCCGAAGAACACAACGACTACATTTTTGCCATTGCCTGCGAGGAGCTGGGCTTCATCGGCGCGGTAGCGATTTTGCTGCTGTTTGCGCTGCTGATTTTGCGCGGCTACTGGATCGCAATTCATGCGCGTGACCGCTTTTCCATGCTATTGGGCATGGGGCTGACGACGCTGCTGGCGCTTCAGGTGCTGCTGAATGTGGCGGTCGTGACGAATCTTCTGCCCGCGACGGGCATTTCGCTGCCGTTCTTTTCTTCGGGCGGGACGGCGCTCATCATGCAGCTTGCCGAATGCGGCATTGTGCTGAATATCTCCCGGAGCATCAAGGGAAGCTCCGGCGCATAGCCCGAGGAAAGGAAGTGGAGAGATTGCGTGTTATATTTACCTGTGGCGGAACCGGAGGGCATATCAATCCGGCGCTGGCCGTTGCAAAAATTCTTCGCGAGCGCAGACCGGACAGTGAAATCCTGTTCGTCGGTGCGGACGACGGCATGGAAACGAAGCTCGTCCCCCGCGAGGGCTTCCGCATCGAAACGGTCACCATCTCCAACTATCTCAGAAGCATCACGCCCGCCGCGCTGTGGCATAACGCGAAGGCGGTCGTTACCATTCGCCGGGCACTGCGAAAGGCGGACCGCATCATCCGCGAGTTCCGGCCCGACGTGATTCTCGGCACCGGCGGCTACGCCAGCTATCCGATTCTGCGCATGGGCGTCAAGAACGGCATCCCGACGGCCTTGCACGAATCCAACGCCGTTCCCGGACTGGCCACGCGGCTGGTGTGCGATAAGGTAGATAAAATTCTCGTCAGCTTTGCCGAGAGCAAGAAGGAATACAAGCATCAGGAGCGCGTGATCCCGGTCGGGATGCCGGTGCAGGAGGCGTTCCTCTTTACCAAGCGCGACGATGCCCGGCGCGAGCTGGGGCTGGACGACACACCGCTCATCGTTTCCGCATGGGGCAGCCTCGGTGCGCGGGAGATGAATAAGAAGATCACCCGCTTTATGGAGCTGGAATGTCAGGATAACTGCTTCCGCCATATCCACGCGACCGGCTCGTTCGGTTGGCGCTGGATGCCCGAATATGTGAAAGAACACGGCATCGATCTGGCGGCGCATCCGTTGGTGACGATGCAGGAATATATTTATAATATGCCGACTCTGATGGCTGCGGCCGATCTGATCATCAGCCGTGCCGGGGCCTCGACGCTCAACGAGATCGCGGCGGCGGGAACGCCCTGCATCATCGTTCCGTCGCCCAACGTGACGAATAACCATCAGGAGAAGAACGCCAGAATTCTCGAAGAACGCGGCGCCGCCGTTGTCCTCCGTGAGGACGAATGTGACGGCGACCGGTTGTACGCGGCGGCCAAGGCGCTGCTGCACGACGACGCGCGGCGGGCTGCGATGCGGTCGGCCCTGCGGCAGATCGCGGTGGTCGATTCCGCCGAGCGCATCTACCGCATCCTGCTGGAGCTGGCCAAGCGCTGAGGCACGGCGGGAGGCGCTTTTGCATAGGATGGGGCAAATTTCCTTTCGGGAGGTTTGCCTATGGGTACTTATCGGATCGTGGGCGGCAGGCCGCTGCACGGTCATGTGCCGATCCACGGCGCGAAAAACAGTGTGCTGCCCATCCTGGCGGCAACGCTGGTGACGGGCGGCGTCTGTGAGCTGCACAACTGCCCGGAGATCTCCGACGTGGACGATGCGCTGGAGCTGCTGCGCTGCCTCGGCTGCGGGGCGGAGCGGACGGGAACGCGGATTCGCGTCGATGCGTCCGAAGCGGCCCCGGCGGAGCTGCCGGCCGCGCTGGTGAAGCGGATGCGGGCGGCGGTGCTGTTTCTCGGCGCGATGCTGACGCGCTTTTCCTGCGCCGCGCTCTGCCACCCCGGCGGCTGCCCGCTCGGACGGCGGCCGATCGACCTACATCTGCGTGGGCTGCGGCTGATGGGTGCGGACTGCCAATACGACGGCGACGCGCTGTGCTGCAAGGCGGCCGCTCTGCAGGGCTGCACGTTGGCCCTGCCGTTTCCCAGCGTCGGCGCGACGGAAAATCTGCTGCTGGCCGCGCTGGGCTGCGCGGGCGAGGTCGTGCTGTGCAATGCCGCGAGAGAGCCGGAAATTGCCGATTTGATCGGCTTTTTACGGGCCTGCGGTGCGGAAATTGTCGGGGACGGGACCTCCGTCCTGCGCGTCCGGGGCAAGCGACCCTTGCATGGAGCGGCGTATCGCGTGATGCCAGACCGCATGGAGGCGGCAACGTACTTAGCGGCGGCAGCCGCGACCCGCGGGGAGCTGCGGCTGCTGGACGCGAGGCCGGAGCATCTGACGGCAGTTTTGCACGTGCTGCACCGCAGCGGCTGTAAAATTGAAACGCAGGACCGTACGCTGACGCTTGCCTGCCGGAGCTTAACGGCAGCCGGGCCGATCGTTACCGCGCCGTACGACGGGTTTCCGACGGATGCGCAGGCACCGGTCATGGCGGCGATGGCCACGGCGGCGGGCGACAGCGCCTTTGAGGAAACCGTGTTTCCGGACCGCTTCGGACACGTCCCCGCGCTGTGCGCGATGGGCGCGAAAATCACGGCGGTCGGCCGCTATGCGCTGGTCCACGGCGTACCGCGGCTGCACGGCGCGGACGTTGCGGCGACGGACCTGCGCGGCGGGGCGGCGATGGTAATCGCGGCGCTGAGCGCACAGGGCGAAAGCCGCGTCGCCGCCACGGAGCATATGGAACGCGGCTACACCGCCTTTGCACCGGCGCTCTGCGGCTGCGGCGCGGAAATTACATTGGAATAAAACGAAACCCACAGCGAAGGGTAGGATAACAAATGGAGAACGAAAGAAGAAAGGACGAAGCTCGGCGCCCGGCGGCAGCGGGGAAGCGGAGAAGCTCTCCTGCGGCACGCGAGGCCCAGCGGCAGCGGACCGAACGGAAGGCGGCGGAACGGGCGGAGGCCCGGCAGCGCCGTTCGGAAGACCGCGAGGCCGCGCCGCGCCGTACAGAGCCGGTGCAGCGCGAACGCCCGGCGGCAGCGCAGCCGCAGCAGCAGACCCCGGTCCGGCGCGAAAAGCGCGATTCCCGCGCCGCCCAGACGGCGCAGCGCCACCGCGAGGAGCGCAAGGAGAATGCCCGCCTGTCCGGACTGCGGCAGAAGCAGAAGCGCAAGGCAAAGCAGCGGACACAGAAGGCACTGCCCGTCGATGTCTGGAAGCGGCTGCTCATCATGGCGGCGGTCGTGGCGGCGCTGGCGCTGAGCATGATTATATTCTTCCGCGTCCGCCATGTGGAGGTGCGCGGCAACTCGTTTTACAGCGCCGAGGAGGTCAGCGCCGCAACGGCCATCGCAAGCGGCGACAATCTGCTGACGATCTCGCGCGGCCAGGTGGCCGGAAGCATTATGGCGCAGCTCCCGTATATCGAAAGCGTACAGGTGACGCGGCAGCTGCCGGATACCGTGATTGTTACGGTGACGGAGTTCGACACGACCTATGCCGTGCAGGACGCGGCCGGTACGTGGTATCTTATGACCGCCACGGGCAAGCTGACCGAGCAGGTTTCGGATCAGGCGGCAAAGGAGCATATCCAGGTCGAAAACCTTGTTCTGAAGGACCCTGTGATCGGCGAACAGGCCGTTCCGTCTGCCGACGAGGGCAAGGAGGACCCGGCGCAGCGCAGGATGGAGACGCTGCTGCAGCTGCTAAAGGAGATCGAAGCGGCGGAGCTGGTGCGCGAGATCAGCTCGGTGAACGTCCTGTCTACGTCGAGCATCAGCCTTTGGTACGGCGACCGCTTTCAGGTCGAATTGGGTGGCAGCGACCAGCTGGCTTACAAGCTGGAGTACCTCAAGCTCATCATCGCCGAGCAGAAGGACTACGTTACCGGCACGATCGACCTCAGTCTGACCAACGGCAACGAGGCCTACGTCATTCCGAACCAGCAAAATTGACGGAAAATTGTAAATAATTTTGGCAAAAACGAGAAATTCTATTGACCTACGGAAAAATTCACGGTAAAATAGAACGGTATAATTCTGCATATAATACACTGTCGCTATTTTCAGTAAGTATACATAGGAGGAGATCAATCATGTCCGAAGTTTACGCAGATAAGGTAGTTAATATTAAAGTCATCGGCGTCGGTGGTGCCGGCAACAATGTCGTTAATCGTATGATCGACAGCGGCATCAGCGGCGTGGAGTTTATCGTCGTCAATACCGACCGTCAGGATCTGAATAAATCCAAGTGCGAAAACAAGCTGCAAATCGGCGAGAAGCTGACCAGCGGCATGGGCGCAGGCTCCAAGCCGGAAATCGGCAAAAAATCCGCCGAAGAGAGCAGAGCTGCCATTTCCAAGGTGCTGGAAGGCACCGATATGGTCTTTATTACCGCCGGTATGGGCGGCGGCACCGGCACCGGCGCGGCCCCCATCATTGCCGATTTGGCGCATGAGGCGGGCATCCTGACCGTCGGCGTCGTGACCAAGCCCTTCCGTTTTGAGGGCGCGAACCGCATGAAGCAGGCCGAGGACGGCATCCGCGCCCTGTCCGATAAGGTCGATTCGCTCATCATCATCCCGAACGACCGGCTGAAGTACGTCACCGATCAGAAGATCACCTTCGCCAACGCGTTCAGCATCGCCGACGACGTGCTGAAGCAGGCGGTGTCCTCGATCTCCGAGTTGGTTGGCTATTCCGACCGCGTGATTATCAACCTCGACTTTGCCGACGTTTCCTCCATCATGAGAAACGCTGGCCGTGCGCATATGGGTGTCGGTACCGCTTCCGGCCGCGAGAAGGCCGAGCAGGCCGCCATGACTGCCGTCGCCAGTCCGCTGCTGGAAACGTCGATCAACGGCGCAACCGGCGTGCTGATCAATGTGACCGGCTCCGCCGATCTTGGCCTGGACGACGTGGAAACCGCCGCGAATATCGTCATGGAAGCTGCGAACCCCGAAGCGAACATCATCTTCGGTGCGACGTTTACCGAGGACTTCGAGGACGAGATGCGCGTGACCGTTATCGCCACCGGCTTTGACGACCAGAAGAAGCCGGACGGCAAGCGCATCTTCACCAACGCCGGCGCTTCCCGCACCACCTCCGCGCCGCGCACCGACTCCGCGTCCGCCGCGCAGCCGAGCGTCGATGCCTCCGCCAATATCGACGACATCGACGAGATTTTCAAGATCTTCAACAAGTAAGCTCCGATGCTTCAAAAAGCCCGCCGCGTCGATGCGGCGGGCTTTTCCTGCGGGAAAGAAACGCGGACTTTACTTTCCTTCGTAAAAGTGCTATACTGTCCGATGAAATAGATTTTGGAGGTTTCTGCGAAATGAACAATCGCAACAAGCAGTCCAATCCGGGCTGCGAGATGTACCGCGCCTTCCTCACGCTCAAAACGCCGGAGGAGGTCCACGCGTTCCTGTGTGATCTGTGTACGCAGGCGGAGCTGAGCGCCATCGAGCAGCGCTACGAGGTCGCGCGGATGCTGGACGCAGGCATGATCTATAACGATATTCTGACAAAAACCGGCGCAAGCTCGGCCACGGTCAGCCGCGTCAACCGCAGCCTGCTCAACGGCACCGATGCCTACGACATGGTGTTCCGGCGGTTGAATCAGGCGAAATGAGCGCCTATGAAACGCTGGCCGGGGCTTATGACGGGCTGACGCGGGATGTTGACTATGGCGCGGTCTGTGACTTTTTTGAAACAGTGCTGTGCAGCCTTGAGAAAGCGCCGAGGGATCTGCTCGATCTGGCCTGCGGTACCGGCTCCATGTCCGTTTTGCTGGCCGAGCGGGGCTACCGGGTGCTGGGCGCGGATATTTCCGAGGAAATGCTGACCGTCGCCGCGCAAAAGGCGGCGAAATTGGGCGAAAATGCGCCGTATTTTATCCGCCAGCCGATGCAGCGCCTGTGTCTGCCGCAGCCGGTGGATGCTGTCGTCTGCCTGCTCGACAGCTTGAACTATCTCGACGAGCCGGAGGACTGCCAAAAGACGATCGACCGGGTGTTTCGCGCCCTGCGCCCCGGCGGCGTGTTCTTTTTCGACATCAACACGCCCGAAAAGCTGCGCGGGCTGGACGGTCAGGTTTTTCTGGACGAAAACGAGGACAGCTATTGTGTCTGGCGCGCGGAGTTTGACGAAAACGAGAACCGCTGCTACTACGGTATCGACCTGTTCCGGCGGCGCGGCGCGCTGTGGGAGCGGAGCTTTGAGCAGCACTGCGAGTACGCCTACGCCCCCGAGGTGCTGACCGTGTGGCTGCGGGAGGCGGGCTTCGGCGAGGTGCGGCAATTTGCCGACTGCCGCCCGGAGCCGCCGCGCGAGAGGGAGCAGCGCATCTATTTTTGCGCCGTAAAGCCTGCAACGGAGGAAGCAATATGAACGGAGATTATATCATTCGCGCCGTCACGAAGGACGGCTTCGTCAAGGCGATGGCCATTCGCTCGACCAATCTCGTCGAGCGGGCCAGAACAATTCATAAAACAACACCGACGGCGACGGCGGCGCTGGGACGGCTTCTGACGGCCTGCTCCATGATGGGCAACCTGCAAAAGGTCGAAAACGGTGCGCTGACGCTTCAGGTCAAGGGCGGCGGCCCGCTCGGAACGCTGCTGGCGACCTCGGACGCCGAGGGAAATGTACGCGGTTACGTGCATAATCCGTCGATTACCCTGCTGGAAAAATACGCCGGGAAGCTCGATGTCGGTGCGGCGGTCGGAACGGACGGCACGCTGACGGTCATCCGCGACTTGCAGATGAAGGAGCCGTACGTCGGCTCGGTCGCCCTCGTCAGCGGCGAGATCGCCGACGATGTGACCGCATATTTCGCGCAGAGCGAGCAGACCCCGACGGCCTGTGCGCTTGGCGTGCTTGTCAATACCGATCAGAGCGTCCGCGTGGCGGGCGGCTATCTCATCCAGCTCCTGCCCGGTGCGCCGGACGATGTCATCATGAAGATCGAAACGGGCATTGCCTGCGCCGGTGCGGTCACGCCGATGCTGGAGGCAGGCCTGACCCCGGAGGAGCTTCTGCGCAAGGTCTTGTGTGAATTCGAGCTGGAATTCTTCGACGAAGAACCGGTCGAATACCGCTGCTATTGCAGCCGCGACCGCGTTTCCGCAACGCTCATCACCATCGGCAAAAAGGACCTGCAGGAGATCGTAGACGACGGCAAGCCCATCACCATCGAATGCCAATTCTGCGACAAGGTCTATACCTTCACTCCGGAGGACGTCAAAGCTCTCCTCGATTCCCTGAACTGACCAATAAATATAACGAGCCGACTTGAAAGAGTCGGCTCGCTTTGGTGGTAGATCAATTTTACGGGGTGACTTGGATGGTGGCGGCCCAGGTTAGGATCAGGGGTTGGTATTTTTGGAGGGATTCGTTCGTTTTTGGGAAAACGAAGGTGGTGATGCAATTCGTTGTATCCGTGACCGGGAGAATGGCATAGCAGTAATAGGATTCCGCAAAATCCGGGAAGTCGGCGAAGGTGCAGCAGACACCATTGTCCAGCAGATAGGTGTGCGGCGCGTCCGGGGCATACAGGGGGCCTTCGTAGGCTTCTGCTTTGCCGTCATAGAGCACCAGCGTTTCGCCCAGACCCAAGAAGGACGGTCCGTCGGAAAAGTCTGCTATGATAACAACATCCTGCGAAGCAAAATAGTAGTCGGCCGAGCCTGCATTTTCCGGGAGACCGATGAAATCCTCCGGAAGTGTGATGGAATAGTTATCGCGGACGAAGGTTTGCGGCTGGTGGTTCAGAATGTAGCTGCCGATGAGAGAAAGCACCAGAAGGACGCAGCAGACACCGAGCCAGACCCAGCGCCATGCCGGACGAATCGGACAGGGCTGGCAGGGCTTGCCGCATTGCTGGGCGATGAAATCGCGGAACGCATCGACCTGTCCGGCCGGAAGCGACGACTTCGGGACGAGAATGTAACGCTTTGCAGGGAACTGCAATAGGAACTGGTGCGGCGTTTCGTGGAGGGCGACGACGCCGGCGTAGAGATAAGTGCTGTCTGCGAGAGAATCGACAACTTGCAGATGGTCATCATAGAAATGAAGCTCGATCGCTGCGCGGCCGCGAGATTCGATGCGGTAAAGGTGCAGACCATGGAAACAGTCAAAAAAGAGAACGTACAGAATCAACACAATGGCTGTTATCAGATTCCACGTGCCGGATTCGCTGAGAATGCACGCCGGAAGACAAAGCAGCATGATGACAAAGAGAAAAATTTTTAGGAATTTGCGCCAGCCGGTCATTTTCTTTCGCAGGAAAGCGGCCAGATCAAGGTCGTCCTTCTTCTGAATGACTCGTAAAGCGGTAAAACGTGGTTCCATAAGCGCCTCCAATGCGATCAGTTAGCGATGCGGATGGTTTGGAGCCAATCGGTGAACAGCGGCTCATATTCCGTGCGGTAGGCGGCGTCGCAGAAGAACTCGGTGCACCAGAAGGCCTCTGCGCCGTGCCGGACGGCGTAGCAGTAGAGGTAGGTCGTGCCGTCGAATTCGGCGGTGGCGAAGCAGTAGGCTGTGTTGCTGTCCAGCGTGACGACGGGTTCTGGCGTGACCTCGTAGAATTCGAGCAGGCTTTCCAGATAGAATGTAGCACTCTGGAAGGGGGAAAGCCCTGCGTCGAGCAGCTCCTCGTCCGTTTCGTTGAACATGGAGATATAAACGGAGTCGTTCGATGCCTCAAACAACCAGCCGTTGTCGGTGTCCGGCGTTTCTTCGGTGAAGGATTGCGGCAGGGAGATGCTGTAAGCGTCCGTCCGAAAGGTCTGCGGGCGGTTGGCGCGCCAGTCGCGGAGGAAGATTGCACCGGCGATGAGTACGACCGCAAGGACGAGCATCATGCCGAGGTAGACAAAGCGCTTTTTGTTGCCCGTTGGGAAGCGGCGGACGGGCTTGCCGCATTTTTCCTCCAGAAAAGTGCGGAATTGATCGGGCTCGCCGGGAGCAAAGCCGCTTTTCGGAAGGACAAAGGCGCTCTGCCGGTTTACGTACAGGGCAAAAATGCGGTCCGTTTCTGCCATATCGACGATGGCGGCGTAGGCGGTGTTGGAGCTGGAAACGGGGGAGGAGGTCTGAATCTGCTCGTCGGTAAAGAGGTACGTATCCGAAAGCGCACCGCTGCGCACGGCGGCATAGGTACCGCGCCCGACGATCTCCGGGAAAAAGACTTGCATGAACAGGGCAACGATAGCGCAGATCAGCGCCGTGGGTTCTGGGTCACCCCAGAATAGAAGCAGCGCGTAAAGCACGATCAGCACCGGGACGGCGATGCGCATCACAGTCCATGGCCAGCGTCTGTTGCGGCGGAGTTGGATCTGCGCGAGGTCGCAGCAGTCCTTCTTTTGTACGGTACAGTGAAATTCAAAGCGTGGTTCCATATGGATTGCTCCTCTCTTTCTGGGCTTCGCTTGGCGGTCAGTTATCGGCTTGCGGGGTGATTCGGATGGTGGCGGCCCATTCGGCGAACAGCGGCTCATATTTGGCACGGTCGGCGGCGCTGCAGTAGAATTCTGTGCACCAGAAGGCTTCGTTTTCATGGCTGCAGACCAGATAGAAGAAGAACTCGCCGTCCTCGTAGGTGTCGGTATAGGCTGCGCAGGCCGTGCCGTCGTCCAGCTCCGTAATGTCCTCAGGATGAATGCTGATCTGCTCCAACAGCCTTCTGATATAGTTTTTCGCGCCGAAGGCCGGATTAAAGCCGGCGCGCATCAGCGCCGTGTCCGTCCGAAACGATACCGTGATGTAGGCATTCAGATCAGTGATCTGGTAGAAAATGCCGGCCTTTTCGTCACCCTCCAGCCCGGAGAAGCCCTCCGGCAGGGTGATACTGTACGCGCCGCGGCCGAGCGTCTGCGGCTGGGCCTCCGGCTCGCCGGTAAAGGACGGGGAGAGGATCGTTGAAACGATCACCGCTGCGACAAGACCGCCCAGCAGGAAGAAGCGCACCTTCCCAGTGGAACGGACGCGCTGGGCTTTGCGGTTCGTGGCGTTTTCAAGAAACGCGCGAAGCTCGTCGGTCTGCTGCGCAAAGGCGGCCTTGGGGATGAGATAGGCCGTGCTGGCGTTCACATAGAGCGCAAACAGACGGTCGGTTTCGGCAAGGCGCATCACGGCCTCATAGGCGATGGCGGTGCAGCGGCCGCCGGCGTAGATCTGGAACTGCGTATCGAGGAAAACAAAGTGGTCCGGCAGACCCGCCTGGGCGGCGGCGTTGTAGGCGTTCCTACCGACCAGCTCGCCGCCGAATACCCATACGGCGAACACCAACGTTGCCAGCAGAAGAATTATGGGGCTGCTGCTGCCGTTGAAAAGCATCGCGACATACATTAGAATGAGCATTGCGGAGAAAATCAGCAAAAACAGCCAAAATTGGTTTCCCTTGTATTTCTTCTGGAGCCGGCCAAAGTCAATATAATCTGTCTTTTGCAGCGGCTGTTGCCCGGAAAAACGCTGTTCCATCGTCATGCCCTCTCTCATTTCGTAAGGATATCTAAAGTATAACATATGCCGAAAGAAAACGCAATGCAAAAGGCCTGTGCGGATCGCGAAAAAAATCATAAAAAAATGGAATTTTGTGCTTGACAAAATGGGGGTCCATGTGTATAATAAAACCCGTCGCTGATGCAAATCAGTAGTTCGGGAGCATAGCTCAGCTGGGAGAGCACATGCCTTACAAGCATGGGGTCACAGGTTCGAGCCCTGTTGTTCCCACCATTATCTGGCCCGGTGGTGCAGTCGGTTAGCACGCCAGCCTGTCACGCTGGAGGTCGACGGTTCGAGTCCGTTCCGGGTCGCCAATCCCGCAGATGATTTCATCTGCGGGATTTTTTCATGTCCATTCAAAAATCTGCAAGGGAGGCCCTTTATGCTTACCGCCAATGAATTCTATCGGCAGCGCTTTGGCTGCAAGGTCTATAAGCTCTCCCTGGACGGCGGCTTCACCTGCCCCAATCGGGACGGCACCCGGGGCACAGGCGGCTGCCGGTTCTGCTCCGGCTCCGGCAGCGGAGAGTTCGCGGCCACAGGGCAGAACATCCGGGCCCAGCTGACCGAGGCGAAGAAATGGGTGGAGAAAAAATGTAAGGGCGGAAAATACATTGCCTATTTCCAGTCCTTTACCAATACCTATGGCCCCCTTGACCGCCTGGAAGATCTGTACCGGGCGGCCATGGCTCCGGAAGAGATTGTGGGAATTGCGGTTGCCACCCGCCCGGACTGCCTGCCGCCGGAGACCGTGGCGCTTCTATCGGAACTGGCGAAGGAGAAATACGTCAGCGTGGAGCTGGGCCTTCAAACGGTCCATGAGAAAACCGCCCGGGCCATGAACCGGGGCTATGATACAAGGGCTTATTTTGACGCGGTGCAGCGCCTCCATGCTGCGGGGCTGGAGACCGTGACCCACCTGATTCTGGGTCTGCCAGGAGAAACAGAGCAGGATATGGTGGAGTCCGCCCGGCAGGTGGCCCAGGCGGGCACAGAGGGGGTCAAATTCCATCTGCTTCACGTCATGGCGGATGCCCCTCTGGCGGCGGACTACGCCCGGGGTGCATTCCGGTGCCTGGAATTGGAGGAATACGGGGAAATCCTTGTGGAATGCCTCCGGCAGTTCCCGGAAAGCACCGTTGTGCACCGCATTACCGGGGACGGAGCCCGGCGGGGG
>OIZL01000641.1_pt1 | contig 24036 bp, 22 predicted proteins | sample 1588541 | NCBI WGS metagenome assembly OIZL01 (sample SAMN03283285) | human gut metagenome | biome: human-associated habitat; material: feces | host: Homo sapiens | place: Peru | collected 2012 | reverse complement strand
AACCGGAAACTACACCACCAGTGACAAAGACGTATTTTACAGGCATAGGTTTTTCCTCCTCATAATATATGCTGCTAAATTGGTAAATAATATAAGATGCTGATAATAACTAAAATAGTATACAACTAAGTGTGCGTAAAATCCAGTGTAATTTATAAATTCTTTAGAAATGACAAGAAAAGTTCACTAAGTACGTATTGCTTTTGTGAAATAATTTCAATATAATAAAGAGGATATTTTAGGAAAGAGAAATCCGGAAACGAAATCGCAGGTTTTTGTTTCCGTCAGAAAGGATAGACGAATGGACAACCAGGGACCTGATATGTACAATAACAATAATGGCGGCGATAATAAAAACGGCAATAACGGTAACCGGGGCGGAAACGGAGGAAATCATAACGGTCAGATTCTGATGACCTTTATTTTGATTTCACTTGTAGTTTTATTTGTTGTTTCGTTAAAAGTTAAAGTATCTTCATAAGCTTGTTTATCATTCATTTTTATAAAATATATTATCAAACCTATCAATAATACAATCAACATAAGTATAATATATTTTATTTTATTAAAATCAAATATTTTCATTATTTATCATTCCTTTCGTATAAAATATTTTTTATTATTTAAAATAATAATGGTGATTATATGCCTAATATACATAGCAATATATCTTTTATGTTAGTAAATATTCCAGTAATATTAAATCCAATAATACATGATAACGATATTCCTTTTAATCAATTACACAAAAAATGTTTAAATAGAATTAAATATATTAAATATTGTCCTAAATGTAAAAAGGATTTAAAAGAAATAGACATTATTAAAGGATATCAATATGATAAAGATAGTTATATAACATTCAATAAAGAAGAACTTAATAAATTAAAAATACCAAATGAAAAAGAAATAGAAGTAGTAGGTTTCTTAAATCTTAATGAAATAGATCCTTATTATTTTGAAAAAAGTTTTTATCTTACAAGTGATACTAATAGTAAAACATACAAATTATTTAGTGAAACATTAAAACAAACTAAATTAGTTGCACTATGTAAAACCGTATTAGGTTCTAAATTTTATTATTCAATAATTAGATTTAATCCAAAAGGATTATTAATGACTACTTTATATTTTTATGAAGAAGTAAATATACCAAATAATAACATTGATAAAACTATTTCAAAAAAAGAATTAGATTTAGCTATTAAACTAGTTGATGAAATGAAAATAAAATTTAATCCTAAAGAATATATAGATTTATATCAAAACAACATTAAAAACGCTAAAGAAGTCGGACTCAAAGTAGGACTCTATTTCTATTCATACGCAAAATCAGAAAAAGAAGCCATTAATCAAGCAAAATGGATTATAAAAGAATTAAATGGTGAAACACTTGATTTACCTATCGCATTTGATTGGGAAATATTTAGTGGATTTAATAATTATAATTTAAGTTTGACTGATCTAAATTTAATTGGTGAATCATTTATAAAAGAAATAAACAATGCAGGTTATGAAGGAATGCTTTATAGTAGTAAATATTATTTAGAAAATATGTGGAATTTAAATGAATATAAAACATGGCTTGCTCATTATATAGATAAAACTAATTATAAAGGTGAATACTACATATGGCAACTTTCTAATACAGGTAAAGTTGATGGAATAAACGGAGATGTTGATTTAGACATTTTGTATTTGAAATAGAGGTGAATTATGATAGAAATTAAACCAATAAAGACTTTAGAATCCAAAAGACTTATTTTAAGAGGATTTGAAAATAGTGATGCAGAAAGTTTATTTGATACATATGGAACTGATAAAGAAATAACTAAATATATGTTATGGAAAAACTACGAAACTATTGATGATGCAATAAAAGCAATAGAATTTTATAAAAAGACTTACAATGAAAATTCAAATTATAGACAATATGCAATTATATTAAAAAGTACTAATGAATTAATAGGTCAAATAAGTTTTACAATTAATACAAAACATGAAAGTGCAGAATTAGGATACTTAATAGCAAGAAAGTTTCAAAATAATGGATATATGAGTGAAGCAATTAATAGATTAATAGACTATTTAACAAACGAACTTAAATGTACTAGAATTTCTGCTGAAGTTATGACAGACAACAAAGCATGTATAAAACTATTAGAAAAATATGGATTCAAAAAGGAAGGAACATTCTTTAAAAAGTACAAAAAAGATAACAAATATTTTGTAGATGTTATAGAATATGCCATTATAAAAGCAGAGAGAATATAAAAAATAATCATGTATGCGAGCATGATTATTTTAAATCTTCCTTATTATAAATAAAATCTACAATATTTACATTATTAATACCATTTATATTCTTTTGTAGTACCATATCTAACACGAATAAATATCTAGGATATAGTTCTTTAATTTCATAAAAAGGTCTATATTCTCTTTGTTCTGTATTAATATCTTCAATACTTTTAGAAACTTGAATATAAAAGTATTCATCCATTCTTTTTCTAGCAATAAAATCACATTCTAATTTGCCAATTTTTCCAACACTTAAACTATAACTCTTACTTTTTAAATACGAAAATAATACATTTTCAAGAACTGGTCCATAATTAATTCTATTATCAGTATTCAAAGCAAAATAAATACTTAAGTCTGCTAAATAATATTTCTTTTCACCTGAAAGTGTCTTTTTAGATTTCATATCAAATAATTCACAAGGATAAATAATTTTAGCATTTTCTAAAATTGATATATAATTCTTTATGGTTCTTCTATCTAATTTTAATTTTTCTTTCTTTGTTAAATAGTCATAAATGCTGCTGACTGAAACAATTGTTCCAAAATTATTTACTATAAATCTCTGAATAGATTCAAATAATGCTCTATCTTTTATTCTTTTATGCATTTTAATATCTTTTTCAAATATTTGTTTTATTACATTTTCAGTATAAAGTAATTTATCTTCATATCTATCATAATTTAATGAGCCAGGAAATCCGCCATTTCTTATATAATCTTCAAATTCTAAATATATATTAGAATTCACTTCTTTTTCCATAAATCTTTTCATATCAACATATTCATAAAAATTCAATGGTAACATTTCAATCTCAATATATCTACCTGTAAGTTTTGTTACAAGTTCGCCTGATAATAAATATGAATTTGAACCTGTCAAAAATATTGAAAATCTTTCTTCTTCTCTATAAGAATTAATTATAGTTTCAAATCCTTTTACATTTTGTACTTCATCTATAAACAAATATTTAAAATCATTATCAATAATGAGACTATCTATTAACTTTTCTAATTGACTTGGATTTTTAATATTTTTATATTCTTTTTTATCTAATTCTATATAGATTATATCTTTATCATATACACCATTTTCTTTTAATTCTTCAATAATGGTTTTTAATAAATATGATTTACCACATCTTCTTATTCCAGTAATAACTTTTATCATTGTATCATTATAAAAGCCTCTAACTTTGTCTAAATAATCTTCTCTTTTATATAGTTTTTCCATACTTTTTCACCTACTCAAATTTTATAACATTTGTTCAAAAAAAGCAAGTTATCGACCACTTTTAGACATATAAGTTTGTAAATTGGTCGATAACTCACTAATTTTATCATTCTTTCTATTATTCTTTCTCTATTGTATCCATTATATATGGAGCAATTTGCATCTTTCTTGATAATATATTTTTAAGAACAACACCCTCATATACTTCTTTTAAATCAAAACTATTTTTTATTATTTCTTTAGCAGAAGTATTATAAATACAATAAGATTGGTTCTCAAATATATCAGTAATAAACAACGCTACTACTCTCATATTTTCAGTTACTGATACTTCATCTAAATATTTAACAATACTATTCATTTTTTTATTAATTAAATCTAAATCAGCAGTCAACAACTGACCTATTCCAATTACTGAATCTTTTATTTTATAAGTCTTAAAGTCTTTATGAAGCATAGCATAATTAGTAAGACCTTTTATACTCATACCTTGTTTTAATAATTCAGTACCATATTTTTTATATTTAATTTTAGCAATTTTAGAAAGTTCAGTTAAAGCATCTACATCTCTAATAGTAGTCGTAGGTGAAGTAAGTAACAATGTATCTGATATAATTGCTGAAGCCATAAGACCAGCAATATCCTTTGGAACTTTAATATTATTTTCTTTATATAAATCATAAATAATAGTATTAACACTACCAACTCCAGCATTTCTAAAATTAATTGGTCTTTTAGTATTAATATCTCCTATATTATGATGATCAATTACTTCTAATATTTCAGCTTCTTCAAGACCATCAACACTTTGACTATAATTATTATGATCTACAAGAATAACTTGTTTCCTATCAACATCATTAGTATCAGTTAAAGTAAGTAATCCTTTACATTCATTTCTATTATTAAGAATTGGATAATTAGTATGTTTTAACTTCTTCGTTGCTTCAATAAAATCACTCAAATAATCAAGTTCATTAAAAGTAACAGATTCTTCTTTTCTCAATATCTCTTTTATATAATTAGAAAAAGATATAGTTTTAGCAACTTCATAAGAAGAAAAAGGCGTTTTTATAATATTAACTTTATTCTTCTTTGCTTTCTTTAATAAATCATCAGATATATCAACTGATTGAACTAATATTATAAGTTTAACCCTACTATTAATCGCATAATCCAATATAGTTTTTCTATCTCCAACTACAACAATATAAGTATTATCAAGTTCAACTTTCTCCAAAAATGTTTCTTTAGCATAAGCAGCTACTAATACATTACCAGTTATTTCTTTATCAAATTTTAAAATCTTTTCACCATTTAGTGTATTTATCAAATTACCAAATGATGTATTTATCTTATGAAAATCTCCTGATATTATTTCTTTAGCTACTTCTTTAAGTGATACATATCCATAATATTTATTTTTATTTTCTACAACTGGTATACCTGTAAGAGAATATTTATTCATATAATCAAATGCATCTTTTATAGGTACATTTTTATCAATAAAGCAATTTTTATGATAAGCTACATCTTTAATTTGAAGTTTTACATCATTAAGATGGAATGGTTCTTTAGCCTTAAAATAATCAAGAGCATATTTAGTTTCACTGTTTATATTACCAAGCACAGATGGTATTGTATTCATACCTAATTTATTTTTTAAGTATGATAGTGATATTGCTCCACATATAGAATCTGTATCTGGATTCTTATGACCAAATATATATGTTAATTTTCCATTCATATTAAATCTCCTAATCTATTTTTATAAGTTCATATTTTCTTATTCCTACTCCTAATTTTTCAGCATACTCTATTGTATGTATACCATTTCTTGATTCTATTCTTTCAATTAAATGATTTTTACCTGGATCATTACTACTATAAACTAAATCTATACACGCTTGATCAAGTGAAACTGGATCAGTTGATGCGAGTATTCCTATATCTTTCATGCAAGGATCTTCAGCCTTAGCACAGCAATCACAATCAACTGACATATTAGCCATCACATTAATAAATACCATATTACCTTTTTCATAATCAACTATTGTTTTAGCTGCTTCAGCCATGCTTTCTAAGAATGAATCATGATCAGCAGTCCACATTTCATCAGGTTTACCTGTCCCATGAATATTTGCTTTACCATGTGATGATGCTAAACCTATTGATATATTTTTAAGCGCACCACCATATCCTCCCATCGGATGACCTTTAAAATGTGATAAAACTAACATAGAATCATAATTTTCTATATTCTTACCAACATAATTTTCTTTTATATGTTTAGGATTCTTTACTTCTAATGCTATTTCATCAGTTTCATCTAACAAATCAACATTATAGTATTTAGTCCATTCATGTTTATCTAATAATTTTAAATGTTTTTCACTAGTATTTCTCTCTCCATCATATGCTGTATTACATTCAACAACAGTTCCATTAACATAATCAATTAAATCCTTATAAAATAATGGCTTTAAATAATTTTGATTACCTTCTTCTCCACTATGAACTTTAACAGCCACTTTTCCTTTTAATTCAATACCTAATTTCTTATAAATTTCTAAAAGGCTTTTACTTGTTATTTTATCTGTAAAATATACTTTCATTTTACCATTCCTCTCTTACATTCTATCTTTATTATAACAATTTTCTACTAAACAATTGCTTTTTCAATAAAAAGTTTACACTATTTTTCAATTTAATAATAAAAACACGTATATGTTTGCTATAATTATTTTGTGAAATGTTTATGAAATATGATAAAGAATTTTTAAATTATGTAGATGAAATATTAAACAATAAAGAATTTTTAAAGAGAAAAAACTATAATCATCATGTTAATGAATCAGTATATGATCATTCTTTAAAAGTTGCTTATTGTTCTTATTTATTTGCTAAAAAGCATAATCTTAATAAGAGAGATATTTCCATTGGAGCTATTCTTCATGATTTTTATTATAAACCATGGCAAGACTCTAAAGAGAAAAGAAGTTTCTTTAAACAACATGGATTTGTTCATGCAAGAGAGGCACTTGAAAACTCTAGAAAACATTTTCCACATCTTATGAATGACAGAGTTGAAAATATCATATTAAGACACATGTTCCCTCTTAATATAACACCACCTAAATATAAAGAAGCATGGGTAGTTACTCTTATGGATAAAAAATGTTCATTAAATGTGTTTAAGCATCCTAAAGAATGGCCTAAATATATTGGTATCAAAAGAAAGGTTAAAAAATGAGAGATTTTAAAATATATTTTCTATTATTTATAACGTACTCTTTTATTGGATGGATAATTGAAATAATAGATAGATTTAAAGTAAATAAAAAGATAGTCAATAGAGGATTTTTAATAGGTCCCTATATTCCTATATATGGATGTTGCGCAATAGTTATGGTACTTTTACTTCACTCAGTAAAGAATCCTGTTACATTGTTCACGTCCTCAATATTAATCGCAAGTATAGGTGAATATGTAACAAGTTATATAATGGAAAAAGTATTTCATGCTAGATGGTGGGATTATAGTGACTATAAATATAATTTAAATGGAAGAATTTGCTTAATTAACTGTTTAGGATTTGGTATACTTGGATTTATACTTATAAAATACCTAAATAATTTCTTTTACAATATTTATTCTAATTTAAATGAAACAACCCTTAATATAATATTTTATATATTGATAACAATATTTATTATAGACTTAATTGTTTCATTTAAAGTAATATTTAAAGTTAAAAATATGTCACTTAAATTTAAAAATCCAGATAATACTAATGAAATAACTAAAAAAGTTCGTGAAGTAATAAAAAGTAATCCTCTTATAAAAAGATTATTTATGGCATTTCCTAATGTTAAACCTATTATTAAAAAGAGTGCTATAACAATAAAAAATACAACAAAAAAACTAATTACAGGTAACAAGTAATTAGTTTTTATTTGTAAAGTATATGTTAAATTAGAAAAATAAATTATTTTTAGTAGTATAATTAATATGGAGGCATGTAATATGTTTGAAAATAAAAAAATATTTATATTAGGTATGGCAAGAAGTGGTTATCATGCTGCTAAAATACTTGCTAAAAGAAATAATACAATTGTTCTTAATGATATGAATGCAAATCAAGATGAAAATCATATTAAAGAACTTGAAAACTTAGGTGTTAAAGTTATACTTGGTAGTCATCCTGATGATATTCTTGATGAGTCTTTTGATTATATAATTAAGAATCCAGGAATAAAATTCGATCATAAATATTTAAAATATGCAAGTGAGCATAATATAAAAGTTATTAATGAAATAGAAATGGCTTATCATTTATTACCAAAAGGAGTTAAATTAATTGCTATTACTGGAACTAATGGTAAAACTACTACTACATCTCTTACTTATGAAATAGTAAGTCATGCATTTCCTGGTAGAACACACCTTGCTGGTAATATTGGATTTCCTTTATGTGAAGTACTTCCAAATATTAAAGAAAATGACTATTTAGTTATGGAAATTGGTGTTCCTCAATTACATGATTTTTATGATTTTAATCCAGATATAGCTGTACTTACTAATATTTATGAAGCTCACCTTGATATGTTTGGCACTCGTGAATATTATAATGAAAATAAACTTCGTATATTTCAAAATCATACAAGTAAGAATATTGCTATTATTAATAAAGGAAACGCAGATGCATATAGAATTACTAAAGATATAAAAAGTACTAAAAAGTATTTTACAAGTAAAGAAGTAATTGATGGAGCATATCTAAAAGATAATAAAATTTATTATTATGATGAAGAAATAATTGATACAAGAGATATCAAATTACAAGGTAATCATAATTATGAAAATATTATGTGTGCTATTATGATTGCTAAAGAACTTGGTATTTCTAATGATATAATGGTTCCTGTTATTAAAGAATTTAGTGGTGTTGCTCATAGAATAGAATATGTAAGAACATTTAATGGAAAAGATTTCTATAACGATTCAAAAGCAACTAATATAACATCTACTCAAATCGCACTTAATGCATTTAAAAAACCAACAGTATTAATATTAGGTGGTCTTGAAAGACATCAAAGCTTCTATGAACTTAAAGATTATTTAAAGAATACTAAATTAGTTATATGTTATGGTGAAAATAAGAATAGAATTAAAGAAGAAATGGATGAAATGAATATCAAATGTTTCGTTGTTGATAATTTAAAAGAAGCAACACTACTTGCTAATGAAAATAGTGTTTCTGGTGATGTAATATTACTTAGTCCAGCATCTGCTTCTTGGGATCAATATGCTAAATTTGAAGATCGTGGAGATGAATTTAAAGAAATAGTTAGAGGGTTAGAATAGCCCTTTTTTCATACAAAAAATTATTAAAAAATAGATATTTCTATCTATTTCAATGTAAAACTATCATTTATTAAAAGTGTACTATATAAAAATAATATATCTTTATTATTAAAATCAATATAATTTGAAAGCATACTAGAACTAATATATCTTGTATCAACAACAGTTATACTTTTATAGCCATTCATCATAAGTGGAATTAAACTACTTCCATATGAATCTCTAAATACTATTAAATCTTTATTGGAATTTGTATTCACCGATTCTATCTTTAATAAAGACACTGAACCACTCAAATATACATTATACTTATCAAAGGAATTTAACTTTGTTAAATCATATACTTTCTCATAACCATTAGTTTCATAATTATAAACATTCATATCATTAACATTATCTAGTATATATATTTCATCTTTTATATCTTTTTTAACTATTCTACTAGAATATGTTCCATTAAAATCACTTATTCTTTTGAAACTATAATTATTATCAATATTAAAATTCATTTCTTTAGACAATTTATTTACTACTTTAAAAAGTCTTTCTTCTTTCCAGTGAGTATCAGTTTTATAATAATCTTCTAAAGATAACTCATTAAATATATCAATGTATTTTATATCTAAATTACTATTCATAATATTCTTAAGTTCATCATAATCTATTTTTAAATTATCATCATTTACAAAATAATTTTTATCAGGAACAATACTATAATATATATTATTTGTTTCATTTAAATAAGTTCTTTTTATATTATTAATCTTATTAGTTACATTAATAACTGATTCTTTATTTAATGGATAAGTTTCTTCAATAATATAATCTTTATATAGATATAATTTATTATAATTATTTTTAGTAAGTAAATCTATATCAATTTTAATCTTACGAAAGTTATCTCTCAATATAAATTGATCAGTAGTATATTTATCAAGAGTATTAAAATATGTACCATTAATCACTGAATCGTATGTAATTTTTGGCATTTTTTGTAATTTTCTTCTTTCACTATACGATATATCATCATCTTTTTTCACTATGTTTACAATCATAAAAGTAAATAAGAATGTAATAAATATTATACTCAAAACTATATTTTTAACCTTATTATTCATCCTTCCTCCTTAAAATCTAAAATATAAAAATGGATTATATGAACTATCTATTAAATATGATGTCACAATTACTAGTAATATCAATAATACAATTATTTCTAATATATTAATTATATTATTGATTTTTTTATTCTCTTTTAATTTAATAATTGTATTTTTAAGTATTGGTGTTGATAAAAATATAGCAATTATAAGTACAAGTCCATAATCTTTTAAATAATGTATTGTAAACCTATTTATAAATGGATTACTAAAATTAAATAGACCTACTATATTATTAAATGATTCATTTATATTTGAACCACTAAATATAATGAAACTTATCATTATAATAAATAGTGTATATATTCGTCTTACTATAGATGGAAGTTTCTCTATATATTTATTTAACAATAATTTTTCTATTACAAGTAGTATTCCAATAAACATTCCCCAGATAACAAATGTCCATTCTGAACCATGCCATAATCCGGTAAGTAACCACACTATTAAAATATTCCTTATAAGTTTAAATGTACCTTTTTTGCTTCCCCCAAGTGGTATATAAACATAATCTTTAAACCATGAACTTAAAGATATATGCCAACGTCTCCAAAATTCAGTAATACTTTTTGATATATAAGGATAGTCAAAGTTTTCCATAAAATGAAATCCAAACATTCTACCAAGACCAATAGCCATATCAGAATATGCTGAAAAATCAAAATATATTTGAAGTGAATAACTAATACCATATATCCAATAAAATAATATAGTCTTTTCATTACTTAAAATAAATATATTGCATAATTCACCAAGTATATTCGCAATTAGCACCTTTTTAGAAAGGCCTATTATAAACCTACTTATACCACTACTAAAATCATTAAATGTTTGTTTTCTATTATCAAGTTCATCATTTATAGTTTCATATCTAACAATAGGTCCTGCGATTAACTGTGGAAATAATGAAACATAAGTCGCAAGAGAAATAAAATTCTTTTGAGCTTTCACTTTTCCTTTATAAACATCAACTAAATAACTAATGATTTGAAAAGTATAAAATGATATACCAATAGGTAAAACTATATTTAATAATGTTATATTTGTATTAAAGATACCATTTATATTTGTTATTAAAAAGTTAGTATATTTAAAAATACATAGTAATAATACATGAATAAATATACTAAATATAAATATCTCTTTACTCTTATATTTTTCTATTAACCTTGCTTCAAAATATGCAAGTACTATTTCAATAACCATTAATATTATATACTTAGGTTCACCATAAAAATAAAATAATAATGATGAAATAAGTAACAATAAATTCTTATACTTTTTAGGTACTATGAAATATAGAATTAATACTGTTGGTAAAAAATAATATAAAAAATTAATACTTGTGAATACCATATCTTTCTCCTTACATTCTCTTATTCTTAAAATTAAAGCACCATTAAGGTGCTTATTTATGCGACATATCTAACAACTTTAATTACCTGTTTTTTCTAGCTCTTTACCAATATCATTATTAACATAATTTTTAAAATTATCATATACTGTTTTAGCCCAATCAGCATCAGACATAACAAAGAATATCACATTTCCATTATTAGTCAAATATAGTTTTTCTGCTGTTACACATATCCATTTACTCATATCAACATTATTAAATATTTCTTGTTTTATTGTATCAACATTACTACCATCTTTAACTTTTATAGCCACTGCTGAAAATGCTTGTGATGACATCATTGGTTCGCTCGCAACAATCCATTCAATATTATCATTAGATTTTAAACCAGTAAATGAAGTAACCTCTTCTATACTGTTAACATCAACATTCACTATATTGGTATCAGGTAAATCTTTACTTTTAGTAATTTGTTTTAACATATTTTTTGCATCACTACTAGTTTTTGTATCACTTACAGTATTTTTATTTAGTAATACAAATACAAGTACAACAACTAGTAATACTACTACTATACTTATAATTAATATTTTAGTTTCTTTTTTCATAATCTCTCCTCTATATTTCATTTATATATTTTGGTTCACATGTTAAATTTATTTGTAAACTTTTAAGTGTTTTTTTATCACCATTAGTTACAATATAGGTCGCATGTGCTTCACAATATTTCAATTTTTTTAAACTATTTAATGCTTTTTCAAGAATAGGATTAGTTGCAGAGCAAATACTAAGTGCAGTTAATACCTCAGGAAGTTGAAGTCTAATCTCATTATTATTAAGTTCCTTTTTCATTTTAAGCATTGGCTCTAATACCTTAGGTGATAATAACAACATATCATCAGGTATCTTATTTAATTCTTTTATAGCATTTAATATTAAACTACTTGCTGGACTTAATATATCAGTTTGTTTACCAGTTATTATCTTTTTCTTATTTATTTTTAATGATATAACAGGCTTACCTTCTTGCTCACTTTTCTTTAAAGCAGGCTCTATCACATCTAAATATGTTTCATCAATATTAAGTTCATTCATAAGAAGTTTTACTTTCATATAAGCATCTTCATCAGTAAGACCAAGTTTATAATTATTCATTTCATTATAATATCTTCTTACTATTTCTTTTTTAGATGCTTCTTCTATAATATCATTATCTTTAATGCAAAACCCTATCATATTAACTCCCATATCAGTTGGGGACTTATATATATCTGTATTAGATACTTTATTTAATATACTTTTAAGTACAGGAAACATCTCTATATCTCTATTATAGTTTACCGCAGTTTCACCATAGGCTTCAAGATGAAATGGATCAATCATATTAACATCTTTAAGATCAGCTGTTGCTGCTTCATATGCAAGATTAACTGGATGTTTTAAAGATAAGTTCCACACTGGGAATGTTTCAAATTTAGCATATCCTGCATTCTTTCCTCTTTTATGTTCATGATATATTTGAGATAAACATGTAGCAAGTTTACCACTGCCAGGTCCAGGAGCATTAACAAGTATTAATGGCTTAGTTGTTTCTATATAAGGATTTGCTCCATACCCTTCATCACTTACAATAGTGTCAACATCTGTTGGATAACCTTTAGTAAATGTATGAATATATGTCTTAATTCCCATACGATTTAATTTCTTAATAAATTTATCAACACTCACTTGATTTCTATATAGAGTTATTACAACAGAATTAACAGAAAATCCCATCTTTTTAGAATTATTAATTAATCTTAACAATTCCGTATCATATGTAATACCATATTCTCCCCTAGTCTTATTCTTCTCAATATCACCTGCATTAATACAAAATATTATTTCTAAATCATTCTTAAGTTCTTTAAACATGCTTATTTTCGCATCATTTTTAAATCCAGGAAGTATTCTAGCTGCATGACTATCATCAAATAATTTACCACCTATCTCTAAATATAACTTATCAAATAGTTTAAATCTCTCTCTAATTTTAGCACTTTGTATTTTTACATATTTTTTATTATCAAAACCTTCTTTCATATCCTACCTCACTATTATAAGGATACCAAAAAAATTAAAAAAAGAATAGATATTTTTATTCTTTTGTATCAAAAATTTTATAATACTCTTTTGCCCTATCTATATCTTTTTCTATATTCAATTCAGTACACCCATTTTCATAATAGTATTTAGCAAGATTATAATATGCATACTTACATCTTTCACTAAGAGGACACTCTATAGCTTTACTATAGTAAATGAATGCTCTTTTTAAATCACCTATTTTTCTATAATATTCTCCTACTTTATTAAGAGCCCAACTTTCATTTAAATCAGCACTTATTAAGTAATAATTTAATGCTATATCACTTTTACCTTCACTTTCATATATCTTACCAAGATTATTAAAAGCATAAGCATATCCATGCTCACTAGCGATTAAAAAATATCTTTTAGCAATCTCTATATCTTTGATATTATCTTTATTTATACCTCTTAAATAACATAATCCAAGAGTATTATATCCAGCAATACTACCAAGATCAATAGACTTATTTAAATATTTCCACATAATATCAAAATCAAATTTAACTCTACCTGTAAGCATTAGATTAGCAACCATCCAACATCCTTTAGGATGTCCTTTATTCGCAGAAAGCAAATAATATTCATATGATTTTTCATAATCTCTTTGTCCACTAATAAGTCCATCAAATTCTAAAGCGCCAAGTTCAGCACACGCATACATATTATTTTTTCTTGATAACTCTATTAATGAATTAATATAACTTTCTCCAAAATAAAGCTTAACTTTCAAATAATCATCAAGTTCTTCCTTATTAATTTTAATGTTAATATCTTGTATATAAACAGGCTGTGTATTTTCAAGAACAGCATAATTTAATAATTCAATCATCTTATTAAATGAATCATTATTCTTTATATTTTCTATTCTTTCATTACTTATATGTTCATCATTATACGCAATTACAAGTAAATCACTGATTACTTCTTTAAGTTTGTTACTATTATTAATTATGCTAAGAGATTCATTATTTAATATATAAACTTTATCATCCAATATACTTAATATTTGTAATATAATCGGTATATATAATTCTCTATTTCCATCTTTTAAATCTTTATATATTTTCTTATATTCTATACCTATAGGTCTATATCCAATACAATAATTATTAACAGTAGTTACACTTACATTATTAATACCAAATATACATGAAAAAACTTCTATCTGCATAGCATTCTTATTACTAGATACTTTCTTAATAGTATTAATAATATTACCAAGAGATAGATAATTATCATTATTATTCATTTTAATATAACTCTTTTTCATGTCTAATATTATACCATATTATGTAAAGTTTTACATTTTTATTTTTATTTTATATTATTATATGTTATTATTAACTAAAGGAGAGCGTATGAAAAAAATTATTAACGGAAAAGAAATTGATGTTGATGTTATTGGCGGATTTGAAATACCAGACTTAGATAAAAAGTACATTTTATGTTCTTATGATGATGATAAATCTAGTGAAGATGCACTAGTAATGATTTATGAAATCGAAAATATAGATGGTATTGAAAATCTTGTATCAATAAAAGATGAAGAAAAAGAACTAGTATTAAAGTTCTATGAATCATTTAAAGAATCTTTATTGGAGGGTGAAAATAATGAATGAATATCCTAATACTTTAGTAATTAAAGAAAATAAAAGTACTATTAACGATATGAAAGAAAAAGCAGCTAAGAAAGAACAATTTTACTCTAAAATATATAAAATTGGAAAAAATTTATCTTCTGCTTCTACTCCTATACTTATAGGATCACTTCTTTCACCATTTGATTTTGAAGGTCCACTTATTGAAATAGTGAGTGCTGTTTCTTTAGGTATTGGTCTTATAATGAAATCAATTGGTAAAACAGGTCTTGAAGAATCAAAAGCAGTTTTAACAAATGGAAGTAGTACATATAGTAAGGCAAGTAATTTAATGACTGAAGATGAAGAAATAAGACTTAGTAATTTAATTGAAACAATCAAAGCAAATAAAAAAGAAAAAGCTTCTAGTCAATCTCTATAAAAATTAATCATAAACAAAGAGGTCACACATTGTAACCTCTTTTAAAATGTATTATTTTTTCTTTAAATATTCTTCTTTAGTAAGTCCATATTCTTTCATATCTTGAATACCACCATAATAATAGAAATATGATTTTTCTCTTGTACCTTCGTATTTTAATCCTATATTTTCCATTACCTTCCATGTTCCAATATTATCTTTAGCACCACAAGATTCAATTCTATTAAGTTCTAATGTTAGAAACGCAAATTCCATTATTTTTTTAGCTGCTTCAGTAGTATAACCTTTTCCCCAGGCATCTTCCCTAATCCAATAATCTATACCAGCAGTTCTAGCTTTATCATTATGAATATTTAAATATATAGTACCAAGAAATTTATTATCTTCTTTTCTTACAATACTCCATCTATAATATTCTATATCATCATACATAGATTCATTAAAATATTTCATACTCTTTTCTAAATTATTACCAAGTTTAGTTCCACCTAAAAACTTTCTTATTTTAGGATTTAATTGTAAATAAAACGTTTCTTCATAATCCTTCATAGTGGTTTTTCTTAAAATTAGTCTATCTGTTTCAAGTTCTATAGTACCAACATGATTTATCTTTTTAACGTCTACTCCCTTATAATCTATAGTTTCATTTTCAAAATCATAGTGTTCATTTATATATTTAACATTACCATCTTCAATAACAATAAATGATTCATTAGGAAGTCCAGTTATCTTTTGTTCCTTACTTACTTCAAACATTTCTTTTAAGTAATCTATATTATTAAAATCCATGTGTGGATATATACATATATCAGTAAGACCTATTCCTTTATATTTAATAATTGTCTTATGTTCATCTTCATCCATATATATTGCATCTTTAGCCATGTTTATACTACCAGCGGAAACTCCAATAGTTATACCATCTCTATCCCTTAATATATTAGATAAACCATATTCATTAATAGAATCCATTTCCTTTTTAGGATCCCCACCTACTATAAACACAATATCACTATTTTTAACAATATCTTTTGCTTCTTCTTTAGATATCCTGTTATCAATAATATTAATTTTGTTAAATCTAATACTTATATCTTTAAAGAAGCCTATAAGTCCATTTATAAAATAATCATTCTTTTCAAAATCATAAAAAGATGAAGTAATAAATGCTATAGATTTACCTGTTTCAATAATTCTAGTTAATTCTTTAGTTTGGTCAAGCGTAAAACCTTTCTCCTTATCAATTCCACTAAACATAATAATCTTTTTCATAATATTTCACCCACTTTATTGTATCAAATAATTACTTATTATTGTTATAAATATATTTGAAACATTTAAATATTGACACTATAAAATTATTAATGATAGTATATATTTAATTGGTGATATTATGAATTTTAATTATATGAAAGAAACGTTATTATCTGATTTACTTTGCTTATATTATACTACCTATGAAAATAAATATTTAAATGAAATAAAAAATAGAATGCTATTTTGTGGTTATACTAATGATGAAATATATGAATTTATAAGATTTGAAAGCGAAATTTTAAATTCTAAAGAAGAAAAGTATAGTAAAAAAATTATTAATAGACATTATATAATTGGTAAAAGCAAAAATAAATATATCTTTCAAAATCCAGAAATTTATATGTATAATTCAAATGGAGATAACAAGAAAACACTTCTAATTTCTGAAACTATTGCAATAATAGATGAATCAATATTTTTATCTTATTCAAAACTTTTAAACACATATAATGCAAGCAAAGAAATAATATATTTAGCGCAAGAAAATGAAAACAATTGGCTATATTTTGAATTTATGAATAGATTAGAATACATATGTAGATGTGCTAATAGAGTTTTTGATGGTCCTAAGAAAGCATTATATTCAGAAAAAAGTATGAGATTATATGATAATGAAATGCAAATATGTTTATATAGGTGGAATGTCGATGTTTCTTCAAGAAAATTTATTCCATATACTGAAGAGTATTACTTAATTTCATAAAAATTTCACTTTTTTACTTTGTTAAATAACTTAATAGATTTAACATTTTAATTTTAATATGTTACAATTAAAGTGTATATAATAAATATGAAAGGAAAAAATAATGGGAAAAGTAAATGATTATATAAATAAACTAATTAGTTTTATTAAAAATGAAAAACCTATAAACAAAGAAAAACCATGGCTTAAATACTATGGTGATGTTCCAGAAAGTTTAAATTATTTTAATGGAAGTATGTATGATTATTTAAAAGATACTGCTTCAAAAAATGAAAAAAGGAGTGCATATTCTTATTATGGTAATGAAGTAACATTTAAATCTTTTATGAAGAAGATAGATAAAGTTGCTTCTGCCTTAAAAAAATTTAATGTTGTAGAAAATGAATGTGTTACGATATGTATGCCTAATACTCCAGAAAGTTTTGCATTAATATATGCGATTAACAAGATTGGAGCAATAGCTAATATCATACACCCTCTTTCTTCTAAACAAGATATTGAAAGAGCTTTACATGAAACAAATAGTTCAATTATATTCTGTAGTGATGTTGCGATGCCTAAAGCAAGATATATTAAAGTTAAACATTTTATAATGGTGCCAACTAGTGAAAGTTTAGGTACAATATTAAAGACATTATATAATATTAAATCGGCAATAAATATGAGTCTTGAAGAAGGTATGATTACATGGAAAGAATTCCTAAATTATGCGACTAGTGATGATGTGTATGTTAAAAGAAATGTAAATAGTCCAGCTGCTATAATATATAGTGGTGGAACTACTGGTAAACCAAAAGGAATAATTATTTCTAATGCTAACTTTAATGCTATGGCTCTTCAAACAGCATCAGTATGTAAATATATTAGTACTGGATATTCAGTATTATCAGCATTACCTATTTTCCACGTATTTGGTCTTGCTCTTTGTACTCATACATGTTTAGTTAATGGAATGAAATGTATAATAGTGCCACAACTTAATACTAAAAAAATTAATAAGGAGTTAAAGAAATATAAACCTAGTGTTTATCCAGCAGTACCTTCTCTATTAAAGATGTCTATTGATGGAAATGACCCTGGCATGAATGCTTTTAAAGATATCAAAGTAGTAGTTGTAGGTGGAGATTATTTATCACCTGAACTTAAAAAGAATTTCGAAAAATATTTAAAAAATCATGGAAGCGAAGCAGTTGTTAAAGTTGGTTATGGTCTTTCTGAAGCTTGTGGATTTTGTTGCTGTACATCAGAAATTGATGAAAAATATGTAAAAAATGGTACTCTTGGAATTCCAAATCCAGATATGATTGTAAAAATATTTGAGCCTAATAGTGATATAGAAAAATCATATGGCGATGTTGGTGAAATATGTGTTACTGGTCCTACACTTATGATGGGATATATTAATGAAGATAAAGAAACAAAAAATACACTTGTTGAACATGCAGATGGAAAAGTATGGCTTCATACAGGCGACCTTGGATATATGACTAAAGAAGGCTTTGTTTACTATACATCAAGAATGAAAAGAATGATTATTTCAAATGGATATAACATTTATCCTATAGAACTTGAAGAAATAATTAATAAATGTAAACTAGTTGATTCATGTACTGTAATTGGAATACCACATAAAATAAAGAGTCAAACTCCTAAAGCAGTAATTGTTCTTAAAAAAGATGTTGAAGATAACATGCAAACAAGAGAACAAGTAAGAAAATATTGCTATGACAACATTGCTAAATATGCAAGACCTAGTGAATATGAATTTAGAACTAGTCTTCCTAAAACAGCAGTAGGTAAAGTTGCTTATAAAGATTTAGAAAAGAAAAACTAAATCTTTTTTTGTGGACTCTTGTGGAATTAAAAAGTATACTTTTATAAATATATTATATATACTTAAATAGGAGGTAAAACTATGAAAAAGTTTTTAAAAAATTATAAATCTACTTTAATACTTTTAGGTTCTATAATAATTGGTACTATCGTAGGACTTGTATTTAAAGAGAAAGCGAAAGTTCTCGCACCATTTGGAGACTTATTCTTAAATCTATTACTTGTAATAATCGTACCACTTATATTCTTAACCATTACTACTTCTATTGGTAAAATGAAACAACCTAAAAGAATTGGTAAAATACTTGTAACAATATTACTTGTATTTATATTTACATCACTAGTAAGTGTTGGTGTTGGTATAATTTCTACTAAAGCATTTAAACTTGTTGATGTAAAAGATACTGAAGCAATAAAAGAAGTATTAAAAGATACTGAAACAACTAACGAAAAGGTTAATTTTTTAGAAAGAACTGTTGAAACTATTACTGTAAGTGATTTTAGTAAATTACTTACTCGTGATAATATGATCGCATTAATTATATTTTCAATATTGTTTGGTATAAGTATTAATGTTTCAAAAGGTAAAGGTGATAAACTTCTTGATGTACTTGAAAGTGCTAATGAAGTAGTTCAATCATTTATAAAAGTGATTATGTACTATGCACCTATAGGTCTTGGATGTTATTTTGCTGCACTTGTTGGTACATTTGGTGGTGAAATCGCAAGTGGATTTGGTAAAACATTCATAATTTATACAGTAATCTCAGTACTTTATTATTTCATTATGTATTCAATATATGCATTTATGGCTGGTGGTAAAAAAGGATTTATTAGTTATTGGAGAAATGTTCTTCCTGTAACATTAACTAGCCTTGCAACTTGTAGTAGTGCTGCATCTATTCCAGTGAATACTGCTTGTGCTAAAAACATAGGTGTTCCAGAAGATGTTGCTGATACAACTATTCCACTTGGAACTAGTTTTCATAAAGACGGTTCTATTATAGGTAGTGTATTTAAAATAATGTTCTTAGTATATTTATTTAATGCTAATGTTAGTACTCTTAAAGTTTTAGGAGTTGCTCTTGTAGCTACACTTTTAGTAACAGCTGTGCCTATTGGTGGTGGAACTATATCAGAAATGTTAATATTAACAATGCTTGGATTCCCGGTTTCAGCATTACCTATATTAACTATTATTGCTACTATTATTGACCCACCTGCGACTATGTTAAATGTAGTTGGAGATACAGCATCAAGTATGATGGTTGCTCGTGTAACAGATGGTAAAAAATGGATGAAAGAAAAGAAGTTAATTTAATGTTAACTTCCTTTTTTATTCATAAACTCATAAGTATTCTATAGTATTCACTCTTAAATTCATCTTTTTCAATTCCAAGCGATTCATAGAACTTATCAATATATTCTTTTCCATAATTTCTTTCAATAGATATTTCACATATTACTAAGTCAAAATATATATCACCTAAACCACATTCACTTACATCTAATAATCCACTAAAATGCCCATCACATGCGAATATATTAGGAAGTGACATATCTCCATGAGTAAATCCTATTATTTGTTTTGGTTTATTGCCTTTTAAATATTTTAATATATTTTCTTTTGTAATAAATCTATTTAATACTTCTTCCTTTATATCTTCATTATTAATCTTATTAAATCTATCTTCAATTCTCTTTATCTTAGTATCAATAGTTTCATCAATTACACAATCACTATAATCAATATTATATAAATTATTAAATGCTTCAACTATTATATTTATTCCTTCAAGTGGATGATCACAGTAATAATCACTACATAACATTTCACCTTTTAATGACTTTGTTAATATATATGATTTACCATTATATTTTTCATAAAATACTTTTTCAGGAACTAATATTTTATCTTGTAAATAATCAAGCCTTATTGACTCTTGTGATAAATGATCAGCAACTTTAAGAAAGAATACTTTACTTTTCTTTCTTATTTTATATACTTTAGTATTACTACATCCAATAGTAACTTCTTCTATTTTAGTATCTTTTATAAATTCATTTAATCTATTACTTCCTTTAATGTTAATAATTTGTGGAATTTCTTTAATAGTATTTTCTATTACTGGAACAGTCTTTACTTTTAAACTATCATAATTTCCTTCATAACTTACTAATTTCTTATTTTCTATTCTAACTATTCTAGTAGCTATTTTATTAATAAAATATCTATCATGTGATATAAATAATATTGTACCATCAAAATCTAATAATGATTCTTCAAGTATTTCTCTTGTATCTATATCAATATGATTAGTTGGTTCATCAAGTATTAAAAAGTTTGACTTAAGTAATATTAATTCTAATAGTTTAATTCTTACTTTTTCTCCACCACTTATATTTTTAAGTTTCTTATCTATTTCTTCACTTCCAAAATAGAATCTATTTAGTTTACTTCTAAGTTCACTTTCACTTCCTACAAAAATCTTTCTCATGTGTTCATAAATTGTCAACTCTTCATTGTCAAATCTTATCTCTTGTGGAATGTAACCTATCTTAATATTTGTACCTAAAACAATATTATCATGTGTATTATTTATTATATTTTTAATAAGTGTTGTTTTACCTGTACCATTACGTCCCATCAAACAGACTCTATCTTGATAATATATTTCCATATTAGATGAAACTAATAATTCACGAGAACCAATAGTTAAATCTAAATTCTTAATCTTAAGTACTTCATTACCACTTCTATCGGTTGTTACAAAGTTTACTTTAAGTTCACTTTTTTCTACTGGCTTATCTATTATTTCCATTCTGTCTAATCTTTTTTGCATAGCCGCAGCACGTCTAAAGAACATAGGATTATCACTTTTAGTTCCCCATTCTTTAAGTCTCACTATTGCTTCTTTTATAGCAGTAATTTCTTTTTGTTGATTTTTATAACTTTGAAATTGTAATAAGAATCTCTTTTCACTTTCTTTTAAATAGTAACTATAGTTTCCATAATATATTTCTTCTTTACAATTCTTTATTTCAATAATTTTATTAATAACTCTATCTAAAAAATATCTATCATGACTTACTATTAAACAAGCACCTTTATAATTATTTAAGTATTCTTCAAACCATTCTAATGTTTCAATATCTAAATGATTAGTTGGTTCATCTAGTAAAAGTACATCTACTTCACTAAGTACAAGTGATGCTAAATTAATAATAGTTTTTTCTCCACCTGATAAATTATTATATTCTGTATCAAGTAATTCATCACTTAACTTAAAGCCATTTTTAATCTTGTTTATTCTTTCATTAAGTTGATATCCACCTTTTATTCTAAATTCTTCTTGTAATCTATCTAATGCTTTAATAGATTTTTCACTTGAATCCATATTTTTAACAAATTCATTTATATTGTTTTCAAGTTCTATTAATTCCTTAACTCCTCTATAAAATACTTCTTTTGCTTTAACATTATCTTTTTCTTTGTTTGGTATTTGTGATAAATAGCCTATTTTTGCACCTTTTCTTATGTTTATAGAACCACTATCTATATCTTCTCCCATAATAATTCTAAGTGTAGTTGTTTTACCACACCCATTAGGCCCAATTAAAGCAATTCTTTCACCACTTTTTATCTCAAATGAAAAATCTTTAAGTATAGGATTAAACCCATAACTTTTATTTATTTTATTTAAACTTATCTCTATCATTTCTTACTCCTTATATTTTATTACATGCTAAAAAAATCACACTTTGCTACTCTGCAAGGAATAAGCGAAGTGTGATATCACTACTATACATAATTCTTGTACCAATGTATTTCATAATATCACCTTTCAGTGGTATTATAACATATTATAAATTAGTTTTACAACATTAAAAGACAAGTATATATCACTTGTCTTCTTTCAAATAATTATTAACTATTTCAATAATTCTATTGTATTCTTTTTCAAGTTCATTAAAATTATCTTTGACAAATTCTTTATCATCTTCTTTACTTTTAAGTTCATGTTCATAAGATATTCTAGCAAGCTCAGTAAAACCGAAATACTTTGAATCACTTTTTAATGAATGTACATCTATACTATAGTTTTTCATATCATTTTTATTCTTACTTAAAACAATTCTATTCCATTTATCAGTTACTTCAAGTAACCAATCTTTCATCATTTCTTTATAAGTACTAACGTCACCAAAGTTATCTAAACCTATAGTATAATCTATACCATTATCTTTTAAATATTGTGTTTCATCATTAGATTCATTTGTTTCACTTTCTTCATCAAGTGGTTCCATATTACCTATCTCGTATTTAGGAGCATTCTTTAATTCTTCATCTAAACTTTCATATTTGTTTTCTTTATTACTTGTTTTACTACTTAAAATACTATCAAGTTTTGATTTAATTATTTCTTTACTAAATGGTTTTGATACGTAACTTGCGAATCCTAATGACTTATATTTTTCTTCACTACCACTTATCGCATCAGCTGTTAAAGCAATTACTGGTGTACTAAAATTATCTATTTCTTGAAGTTTCTTTAATGCTTCTTCTCCATTCATAACAGGCATCATTATATCCATTAATATACAGTCATAATGT
>OIZL01000632.1_pt1 | contig 24362 bp, 28 predicted proteins | sample 1588541 | NCBI WGS metagenome assembly OIZL01 (sample SAMN03283285) | human gut metagenome | biome: human-associated habitat; material: feces | host: Homo sapiens | place: Peru | collected 2012 | reverse complement strand
TTGAAAGAGATAATAAAGACCAAAAAGATTTTGATTTAATCCTAAAAGCATATAAGTTTAAAAAACGTAAAAAAGGTGCTAGACAAATAATGATGGTACTTGATAATGAATTTCATATTCACTTTAATCTAAAAAAAATTAGAAGATTGATGAAAAAATATGGATTAAAATGTCCAATAAGGCAGGCTAATCCATATAGAAGAATGATGAAAGCAACTCAAGAACATACAACTTGTGAAAATATTGTTAATAGAGTTTTTAAAACTGGGATACCATATAATGTACTTTTAACGGATATTACATATTTATTTTATGGAGATAATAAAAAATGTTATTTATCAACTATAAAAGATGCAGAAACTAATGAAATACTTGCCTATTACATAAGTGAAACTATGACGTTAGATATCTCATTAGAAACAGTAAAAAAACTACATCGTAAGAAAAATGTAGTTTTAAATGAAAATGTCATAATTCATTCTGATCAAGGTGTCCACTATACAAGCCCTAAATTTCATAATTTGTTAAAGAAATATAATATTCAGCAATCTATGTCTAGAAGAGGTAATTGTTGGGATAATGCACCACAAGAGTCATATTTTGGACATATGAAAGATGAATTAGATTTAGATACTTGTTTTACATTTAGAGATGTATGCAATGAAATAAAAGATTATATTGAATATTATAATAATTATAGATATCAATGGAATTTAAAAAAGATGACTCCAGTACAATACCGAAATCATCTATTTAAATCCATTGTCTAGACTCTCTCTTTTTTATTTAGTCCTTGACATTGGGTACATTTTAAAATAAATAGTGTTTTTTCTTTACGCTTGTCTCATTCTAAAATCGATTTAAATTATTTTTAAATATATTCTTTAATGATGTGAAAATAAAGTATTGACCACATTGATAAAATGTAGTATTATACAATCAATAAAGTAATTTTGAAGGAGGAAACAATATGGCAATTAATGTATATATTCCACCAGAAATGCAAGAAATTTTACACGGAAGAGGTAACGCCAAAATTAAAGTAACGATTGGTGATTATATAACAGACGATTTTTTAAGAAAATATACCAAATTTAAAGATTTCAAAGAATTTATAGATTTTTCACCATACACTGATGATGAATTAGCAGCTGACTCAAAATTATTTGAAAGTGATAAAATGAACCGGTATATTGAATTAACAACACAATTTAAAGATTATGGTAAAATGCTAGGTTGTGCATTTAGAGATAAATTGGAACAATATTATGCAATGAAGGAGGCTCGAAAATGAATGATGTACATCAGTTAGAACATCAAGAATATAAACATGAAGTTAGAAAATTCCCATTATATATTATTTTAGATAATGTAGAAGAAGATTTTAACATAGGAAGTATGTTTAGAATTTCTGATGCATTCGGTGTAAAAAAAATCTTTTTATGTGGAGAATATTCAAAATTTATATATAAGAAAATTGATCGTATCAGCAGAAATACAATTAGATACACCGAATATGAAATATGTAGTGACTTAGAAGAATGTATTAATAGAATTAAAAACGAAGGCTTTAAAGTTATAGCGTTAGAAATAACCAATAAAAGTTTATCATTGAATACAATAAATTTTCAAAATGATGATAAAATAGCAATTTTGATAGGAAATGAAAAACATGGTGTATCAGAAAAGGGTTTAAGAATGTGTTCTCAAAGCTATCATATAGATATGTTTGGAAACAATTCTTCAATAAATGTAGCAGTAGCTACTGGAATTGCATTAAACCAATGTGCAAATATTATGAAAAGGAGGTAAATTATGAGCGATACAGGAAGAAGTAATACATTGAAATGTAAAGCTGGAGATTCTGAAATTAATATAACTCGTTACTTAGACAAAGATGATAAAGAAAACTATGTAACTCAGTATAAAAAAGAAGATAAAGAAGTCTTCCACGTAACAAAACATCCAGATGGAAATGTAAACTATACCGATAAAGAAGGAAGAAAGAAAATTAGATAAAGACAAAAACAAGATCAAATAAATCTTGTTTTTTCTTTACACTTTTATCATTCTAAAATTGAATTAATCTTATAACTAATATATAATAGTTATTGAGGTATTAAAATGAAAGAAGAAATAATAAATAGTTTAAGTGAAGAACTTAATATAAGTAAAAATAGAATAATTAAAACATTAGAATTATTAGAAAGTGGATGTACTATTCCATTTATCGCAAGATATAGAAAAGAAGTAACTGAAAATTTAAATGAAGAACAAATTAAATCTATCAGTGATGAATATAAAAAAGGATTAAAATTATTAGAAAGAAAAGAAGCAGTTATAGGTCTAATAGATGAAAAAGGACTACTTACTGATGAATTAAGGACTAATATAATGAATGCTAGTAAACTTAGTGAAGTAGAAGATTTATATAGACCTTTTAAAGAAAAGAAAAAGACTAAAGCTAGTGAAGCTATTAAAATGGGATTAGAGCCTCTTGCTAAAAAGATTATGTCATTTCCAACTAAAGGCTCATTAGAAAACCTTGCTAGTGGATATAATATGGAAGTTAGTGTTGCTTTAGAAAATGCTGGTTATATAATAAGTGAATGGATTAGTGATAATGCATATTATAGAAAATGGATAAGAAATTATATATATAACAATGGTGTAATTAAAACTAAAGTAAAAAAAGATAATACTGATACTAATAAAACTTATGAAATGTATTATGACTTTAGTGAAAGCATTAAATATTTAAAGCATTACAGATGTTTAGCAATTAATCGTGCAGAAAAAGAAAAGATTATTACAGTAAATATTGATTATGATACAGATAAAATTATAGAATTTTTAAGTAATAAGATAATTAAGAATAAAGATTCATATGTAGTAGAAATAGTTAATAATGCTATCAAAGACTCTCTAAAAAGACTTATATTACCTAGTATTGAAAGAGAAATTCGTAGTGAAAAGACAGAAATGAGTGAAGAAAAAGCTATAAAGACATTCCAAAATAATTTAGAAAATTTACTTTTAACTAGACCTATTAAAGGAAGAAGAGTATTAGGTTTTGATCCAGCATTTAGAACAGGTTGTAAACTTGCAGTTATAGATGAATTAGGTAACTTATTAGATATAGAAGTAATATACCCAAATGAGCCTAAGAATGACCTCGTAGGTAGTGCTAAAGTATTAAGAACACTTATAGATAAATATAATATTAAATTAATTGCTATAGGTAATGGTACTGCCTCTAGAGAAAGTGAAGCTTTTGTATCATCTACAATTAAGGGACTTGATGTTAAATATACTATAGTAAGTGAAGCAGGAGCAAGTATTTATTCTGCTAGTAAACTTGCTATTGAAGAATTTCCAGACTTAACTGTTGAAAAAAGAAGTGCTATTAGTATAGGTAGGCGTATTCAAGATCCATTATCAGAACTAGTTAAAATAGATGCTAAAAGTATTGGTATTGGTGAATATCAATATGATGTTAATCAAAAAGAACTAAGTGAATCACTAGATTATTCTGTTATGAAGATAGTTAATAAAGTTGGAGTAAATATTAATACAGCTAGTAAAAGCATTCTTAAGTACATAAGTGGACTTAATAAAAAAGCAATAGATGCAATTATGAACTATAAAACTAAGAATAATTTTAAGACTAGAGAATCATTAAAAGATTTAAAAGGAATAACTGATAAACAATATGAACAAGCAGTAGGCTTTTTAAGAATCCCTAACGGAGTAAATCCTTTAGATAATACTGGAATACATCCTGATAATTATAAAGATGCTAAAATTATATTAGATTATTTAAATTTAGATGAAAAAGATATCCAAACAGATAGATTTAAAGAAGTTTTAGAGAATGCTAATCATGAAGAAATTTCTAAAAATACTAATATAAGCATATATTTAGTTGATGATATAATTAAGGAATTAATAAGTCCTGGACTTGATCCAAGAGATGAATTAGAGTCTCCTATATTAAAAAGTGATATTTTAAAGATAGAAGACTTAAGAGTAGGTATGGAATTAGAAGGTATTGTAAGAAATGTTGCTTCTTTTGGAGCATTTATAGATATAGGACTTCATGATGATGCACTTATACATATTTCTAAGATGAGTAAAACATTCGTTAAAGATCCTAACGAAGTATTAAGTGTTGGAGAAATAGTAAAGTGTTATGTAGATAAAATTGATTTAGACAAGCAAAAGGTTAATCTAAGCTTAATTAAGGAGTAAATATGAATGATTATAAAATACCAAATCATGTAGGAATTATACTTGATGGTAATGGAAGATGGGCAAAAGAAAAAGGTTTAAAAAGAAGTGAAGGTCATAGAAAAGGAGCAGATAATTTAATTAAATTAACTAAGTATGCCTTTAGAAAAGGAGTTAATGTTTTAAGTATATTTGCATTTTCTACAGAGAATTTTAAAAGAAGTGATGAAGAAGTCAATTATTTAATGAAACTTTTTACTAATGAGTTTAGAAAATATATTGATGAATTTAATGAGAATAATATAAAAGTCGTATTTTCAGGTAGAAAAGAGCCTCTTAAAGATTCAGTATATGATTCAATGCAAGAATTAGCTAATATAACTAAGAATAATACTGGTAAAATATTTAATATATGTTTAAATTATGGTGGAAGAGCAGAAATAATAGATACAACTAAAAAATTAGTTAATGCCACTCTTAAAGGAATAATTAATGTAGAAGATATTACGGAAGAATTATTTAAAGAAAACTTGTATAATGATTTACCTGATATAGATTTTCTCATTAGAACAAGTGGAGAGGTTAGAGTATCTAACTTTATGTTATATCAACTAGCATATGCAGAAATGTATTTTCCTAAGGTTTATTTTCCTGATTTTAACGAATCAGAATTTGATAAATCTTTGGATATATATAATAAAAGAGATAGAAGATTTGGAGGAATAAGTGAGAATGAATAATTCTTGCTTTTTACATAAAAAAAGATAGTTCTAAGACTATCTATAAAATCATACTTAATAAACCACCAACACTACTTGCAAGTAAAGCTAAAACAAGTAACCAAATTAATACTTTAAGTACTTTTTTCTTTGTTTTCTTTTTCATTTACTAATTCACCTAAAATAATTATACAAAATTTTTCATAAAAAAGAAATACCTTAATATACTTTACTATGAAAAAATTAATTGATAAAAGAATTATAAAAACATTAGTAATAATATTTGTATTAGGTTTTATTGGAGGTATTTTATTTCTAATCTTAACTAATAAATTAGATAAACTAATTATTAAAAATGAGATAGAAGAGTATTTTAATTTATTTAAAGATAATAAAATAGTAGGATTAGATAATTTAATAAATAGTTTTAAAAATAATATAACTTATATAACTATCATATTAGTATCTAATATAGTATTTGTATTATGTCCTTTAACTTATTTTGTTAATTTCTATAAAGGTTTTCTTATTGGATTTTTGATGTCTAGTATCATACTTACTTTTAAATTTAAAGGTATATTCTACAGTTTATTAGTACTTATACCTCATCAACTTCTTATGAACTTACTTATAATTATATATTCTAGTATTATGATAAAGTTTGCTTTTAAATTATTTAATGCATATAAAAATAAAGAAAATATTAATATCAGATTATTTACTGAAAAGATATTAATACTTTTTATGGGAGCTTTATTTATTACATTAATTTCATCTTTATTAGAAATATACCTTAATTCAATTATTATGAGACTCGTTATATAGACATTTTGTACAAAATATTGTATAATAGCAAGTATTAAAGGTGATTAAAATGAAAGTTGTAGTAGGTATGAGTGGAGGAGTAGATAGTGCTGTTTCTGCTTATTTATTAGATAAAGAAGGATATGAAGTTATTGGTTTATTTATGAAAAACTGGGATTCTAATATTAATAGTGATCCTGAAGGAATAACTGATGGTATATGTCCTCAAGAACAAGACTTTATAGATGCTAAAAAAGTATGTGATTATATAGGTATACCTCTTTATAGAGTTGATTTTATTAAAGAATATTGGGATACAGTATTTTCATATTTTTTAAGTGAACTAAAAAAAGGTAGAACTCCAAATCCGGATATTATGTGTAATAAATATATTAAATTTGATCAGTTTGCTAAAGAAGCAGAAAAATTAGGAGCTGATTTTATTGCAACAGGACATTATGCAAGAGTTAAAGATGGACAATTGATGCGTGCTATAGATGATAATAAAGATCAGTCATACTTTTTATCACAAGTATCTAAAGAGCAACTTAAAAACGTATTATTTCCAATTGGAGATATGATAAAGCCTGATGTTAGAAAAATAGCAGAAGAATATGATTTAGTAACTGCTAAGAAAAAGGATTCTACTGGTATATGTTTTATTGGTGAGAGAAACTTTTCTAACTTTTTAAAAAACTATTTACCAAATCAGCCTGGTGATATAGTTGATATTAAAACTAATAAGAAAATTGGAGAACATATTGGACTTATGCATTACACAATAGGTCAAAGAAGAGGCCTTGATATTGGTGGTACAAAGAACAGAATGTTTGTAGTTGGTAAAGATTTAAATAAAAATATTTTATATATTGAGTCAGGTAATGATGAATACTTAATTACTGATTCTTGCGTAGTTGATCAAATAAACTGGACTTATGATGAAAAAGTAGAAAAATGTACAGCTAAATTTAGATATAGACAAAAAGATGTTAATGTAGAGCTAGAGTGGTTAAATGATGATGAAATTTTAGTTAAATATCTAGGCGGAGTTAAAGCAGTTACTCCAGGACAAGCATGTGTATTTTATAAAGATGATATATGCTTAGGAGGAGGAATAATTAAAGAAGTTAGAAAAAACGGAAAAAAATTATGGTATTTATAAAAAATAATATGTAGAGGTTTATATGGCAAGTTCAATGATACATATGGCAGTAGCAAAAGAATTAAATGATAAATTAAAAAGAGATAGTAAGAGTATATTAATAGGTAGTATAGCTCCAGATATAGCAAAATTAATAGGAGAAAATAAAGTTAGATCTCATTTTGAAGATAGAGATGATGATATTCCTAACTTAAATAAATTTTTATCTAAATATAAAGATAAATTAGATGATGACTTTGTTTTAGGTTATTATATACATTTATATACTGATTATTTATGGTTTAAATACTTTGTTCCTGATTTTTGTGTTAATGGTATAATATATAAATTAGATGGTACTAAAGAATTGGTAAGTGAGGATAAAAAAATGGAATATTTTTATAATGATTATACTAATTTAAACGTAAAACTAATTGATGAATATAACTTAGATTTAAGCATATTTTATGAAGATATACCAAAATTTAATGATATTATAAAAGAAATACCAATGGATAAAATAGATATAATAGTTAATAAAGCTGGTATAATAATTGAAAATTCTAAAGAAAGTAAACCTTATGTATTTGATACTAAAATAATAAATAAATTTATTTTGACAAGTGTTAAATACATATTATCTAATCTAAGAAATATTAATTATATAAAATGAAATTAATTGATTTACGTTACTCTTTACATATCAAGTATTTTATTTACTAAAATAAATACATTATATGATACTATGTAGATAGGTAAGGATGGTGTTTTTTTGAAAAATAAAATTAAGTTTGAAAAAATATGTTTAAATTTTATTAAATGTTTATATGTAATAGTTATATTCTTGATAATATCCACATTGTATAATTATTTTCTAGGTAACTCTTATTACTATACAAATAATTTTAAATATACGAAAAATATAAGTAAAATAAAAGAAAGTATAGATAAAATAAGTTTATTATCTTCTAACTCTAAATATTCTAAAGAGGATATAGATAATATCTCATCTTATTTAAATTCAAAATATGATAATTTAATACTTTTGTCAAAGGAAAAAGAGTGTTCTTCATGCAGTAGAAGAAAATATATAAAATCAATTTTGAAACATCAGGATATATTAAATCAAATTTCTAATGCTACGATAATTAAAAATAATATTCATAATGAAGATATCTTAAATAAGTTATATAGTTTTGATTTTTATTTTGATTCAAATGATATTGATCCTATTAAGACAGAAAGCACTTTAACAGTTAATTACTTTGTTAATTCTATATATTATGAAAACATATCATTAAAGTCTATTAATAATTTGTATACTGATTTTTTAAGTATATTAGATGATATATATAAGGAGGTAAGTAACTATGAATAGAAAAGTACTTAACTTTTTATTGCCTATAATAGCACTTATATTTGTAGTGTGTGTTAGTTTAAGTAATAAAATATTTGATATATTGATTTTATTATTAATTCTATCTGTTATACAAAGTATTTTAATTAATAAAAAGAATATAAATAACTATTATGATACTTTTTATAAATATAATAATATTTCGTCTATTGTAACAATTTTTGTTTGTTTATTACATTTTATAATTTTATTTTTAGATAAAGGTGTAGACATTGTATTTTCATATCAGTTATTTGTTTATGTTAAAATAATTTATTTTATATTAAATGTATATTTGATATATAAGTTTAAAAAATACAGTAGTATAAAATAACAAAAACTCTAATTGCTAGAGTTTTTTTCTTGTATTACCTTTTTATTATTAATTAATCTTTCATTATTAGGTTCCATTTTAGTAGCTTTATTTATCCACTTTAATGAACTTTCTATATTACCTAGATAAAATTCACTAATTGATAGTAAATCATAAATAGTATAATTCCAACTAAAAGGCTCATTTATATAAGTCTTAGTATGATTTTTTATTTCAAGTGCTAAAAGACAATATTTTTTAACATCTTCAAAATTATTTAATTCATATTCTAACATAGCTCTTTCAACATAAGGGTCTCTTAAATATGGTGCTTCATTAATAGCTTTATCAAGCCACATTTTAGCTTCATCATATCTTTTTAAATATTTATAACATCTTGCAATAAATCGCATAGATGCACATCTTTCATCCTTCCAAGTTGCACTTTTTAAATTTAAATGTTTAATTAACATATCAATAGCTTCATTATATTTTCCATGAAACATATATTCTCTTCCAAGATAATGCATATTTCTATCATTGTCTGGATTTTCTTTAACAGATAATTCTAAAAGAGGTAAGTAATTACTTCTTGATTTTGTGCTATCTGGATAATGATCTACAACTATTTCCTCAGTAGTTTTAAAAACTTCTTTTTCCCTAGAAAACTCTAATACTTCATGAACTGGATATATCCATTTGAAACCATTTCTAGCATGAATTTTTTCATAATAGAAACTAACTAAAGGCTTTCCATTATCATCATGACTCCAATTATAAATATATCTTAGATGATTTGTATTATCATCCCAAATTTCTTCTAACTTTTTTCTCCATCCCTTACTTATTACTTCATCAATATCAATACAAACACATATATCACAATCTTCTGGCACTAACTTTAAAGACTCATTTCTAGCTACATCAAATCTCCATGGTTTTATCTCTTTAACTGATACATTAACACCTAAATCTTTTAACATACTAATAGTTTTATCAGTAGAACCCGTATCTAAAACATATACAGAATCTGCTTCTTTAACAGATTCATACCATCTTTTAACAAATTTTTCTTCATTTTTAGAAATAGCATATACACATATTTTCTTTTTATTCATAATATCTTCCTTATCTACCTAAATATTCTATTAATATAGTAATAGGTGCATTAGTAAAATATGAATTTGATTTTATATTTGTAATATCTGGAGTATTTAAATATATAGTTCTTTTAGAAAGATTAATAAGTTCATATAAATCACTTGTACTATTTATTGCAATTATACCTTGACCTAGTATTTGAGTAGTTTCTTCTTTTTTTATTAAACAGCTACTTCCAATATAAATATTATCAGTGTTCGACTGTCTAAATCCAATTGATACAAAGTCAACATTAGGATCATATGAACCATTAAAGTAAGGTACAGTAACATATGCTGTAAACGTAACTTTATAATGACCAATCTTATTAAATTTAATTACATTATCATTTTCTAAAGTAATTATGTTATCAGTATCTAATTCCTTTCTTTGGATAGGTAGTCTTTCATCTTCAAATATTTCATATCCATCTACAGGATAATTAGTATTAAAACTAACTAAATATGCAGCTCCTATCTTTTCAGGACCAGGTTCACCTCTGTCCCCTTTATCTCCTTTTATTTGACCAACGTTAGCCCAAGTGCCTTGATTATCAGACCATATGTATAAACTATCACCGACCATATAACCATCACCTACATTACCTGTTGGATGCTCTTTTATAAGATCATTTAAATTATTATATGTTCCAAGTATTCTAATTCCAAAACCACTAGGACCTGTTGGACCTATTTCACCTCTCGGAATAACAAAACTTAATATATGATTATTTCCAACTTTTTTTTCATTTACTAAAGCTTCACACCCAGGATCTCCAGTTAAAGTTTCAGCGATTGTAATAGTATCAGCTTGTCCTCTTATACATTGTTGATAACAACATTTATATTTATTAATTTCTTTAATAGCATTACTAACTATATTGCTATTACAACATTCATTTTGTTTATTATTATCCATTTATATTCCTCCTTTATAATATTTTATTAATTATCTATAAAATTAGTAATTTTATATTCCCCAATATTCTATAGCAATTTTAACTAACGAATTAATATAGTAATAGTTAGTGTTTGTAATTTTAATCATAAAATTTAAAATATTGGTATTACCATTTTTTACTATTATCTTTTAACCTTTATCATAGTTAATATAACACCTACATTTTTATATAAAGTAATAAATTTAATGGAAAAAGTTTAAGTTAGTTATATTCATTTAAAATTTGTCAAAATATTATTCATGTATTTTCTTAAGAAGTAAGTTAACTTCTGATATAGTTATAGTGCTAGTCTGTAAATCACTTATAATATTTGTATTAATTTCAAGATAGGTTTCTTCTTCAAATCTAAATAGAGTTGTTTTAGAAAAATAACTTTGACTACCACTGTTTTTTGGAAATTTAAAGTTCAGGTCTTTTATAGCTGCACCCTTATCTGTTAAAAGATATATTTCAGCACTATTATTATCATCTATACCAGTTACTAGTCCAGATATAGAAATTTCGTATATTCCAGGTATAACTTTTACTTTGCTTTCATCTATAATATTAAAAATTTCAGTATCATTTGGTATTCTCCAAACATTATCATATATCAATTTACCAGATGATGTTAGTTCATTAAAATCTGAGAAAAATATTTTCTCAGTAGAAGATGGAGTAGTAGGTCCTGGATTACCTCTTGGAATATAAAAACTTAAAATATGTACATTTCCATTTTTATTATCAATTATCTTGGCTTCCTCATCATAGTTAACGGTTTTAACATCACCAATTTCTATTGTTTCTGATGTATTATTAGAATTTATATATTTAAAGTTGCAACATTTAAATTTATCATGTTCTTGTAAAAAGTCTTTTAATATATTTCCTTTATTGCAATTTTTAATATTATCATCTCCCTTCAACGTATTTTATGTATTTAAAAAAATATAAATAATTACTTTGTTTATATAAAAAATATTAGTTCAAAAAAACAAGATAAAAATATTATACGTGTTATAATGTATTATGGTTTAAAATAATTAGTTAGATTTGGTATAAAAACTATAGTAAAGTAAAAATAACTTATATTGTTAAAAAATATGTTGAAGAAAGGAATTAGAATATGAATAGATGTAGTTGGTGTAATTTAGATAATCCTAAGTATGTTAAATATCATGATGAAGAGTGGGGAGTTTTAAATTTAGATGATAACTATTTGTTTGAAATGCTTATTCTAGAAATGTTTCAAGCTGGTCTTTCCTGGGAATGTATTTTAAATAAAAGAGAAGACTTTAAAAAAGCGTATAATAACTTTGATTTTTATAAAGTAGCTTTGTATACAAAAGAAAAAATAAATGAACTTATGAATAATAAGGCTATCATAAGAAATAAATTAAAAATAAAAGCTAGTATTAATAATGCTAAAATATTTATAAATATAAAAAGGGAATTTGGTTCATTTCATAATTATTTAAAAACATTTACTAATGATAATATAATATATGAGTTTGATAAAACTAGTTCAAAACTATCGGATGATATCTCTTATGATTTAAAAAAAAGAGGTATGAAGTTTATTGGAACAACAATTGTTTACTCTTATCTTCAAGCAATTGGTTTAATTAATTCGCATGAAAGAACTTGTTTTATGTATAGAAAAAAGGCTTCTTAGAAGCCCTTTTATTATGAGATTTTAACTATATTTAAATAAGCACTAGTATCAGATGAAGGTGATATGGTTGCTGCATTAGTAGATTCTATTGTAAGACCTATTTGATCATTAGCATTTAAATTATTAATTGTACTTCCTATAAAATCAGTATCAGTGTTTGCTGTAAGATTTTTACCAATTGTTGTATTACTAATAGTTGTTTCATTTTGTTCAACACTTAATGTTACATCTGTGTTAGCACTTGCACTACCAGAAAAGTAATAATCTATTTTATAAATACCATTAGTTGGTATTATTAATTTGTTTTGTGTTTCTAAAGTTATTCCATTAGAAGGACCATTACTACCAAGTGGAACATCTTGTGATATATTGGCTTGTAAAGTCATAGGTGTTTGAGTTGTATCATATTTACGACCATAAGTATTAGTAGGAATCACAGCAGAAGGTCCAGCAGGCCCAGTAGGCCCAGTTTCGCCCTGAGGCCCGGTATTACCAGTTAAACCTTGAATTCCTTGAGGTCCAGTAGGACCAGTAGGACCAGTTGGTCCAGTTCCTCGATAAAATAAATCATCTAAAAGAATTAATTGTAATTTCAAGCATTCTTCCTTTATTAATATTAAAAAAATAACCTTTTCATAGTTGAATTGGTTATTTTCTTTGATTAGAATTTTTATAATTTTTAGCATTTTCTAATCCATAAATATAAGTTGGTGTTTCGTATTCAAAACTATAATCATCTAAAAAACCATTAAAGCCATATAACTTGCGATATGTTTCTTCTGTTTTTGATAAATCTATCTGAATTGGTGTACCATTTTTTAATGCTTCATAATCTTGTTTCCTAAATGCTTTGTAAAATCCAAAAGATAGTTTATTATTATCTTTGATAAAATTTACAAAGTGAGATGGATCATATAAAACCATAGGCTCATTTCCATATCCATTTGGATAAATAAAATTATATGCGTGCATTTCAGAGTCTCTTGCACCGCAAACTACTTCTGAATCAATGCCTAAAAATTTAAACATATTATGAGCCATACCAGCTTTTTCAGAGCAAAAAGCTACGCCATTATTACTAATTGTTTTTATTGATAACTTTTTCCCTTTGTGAGATGCATAAGTTAAATATCTACCTAATCCAATATCATCACTTGGCAAATAATTATGAATAGTGAAGAATATTGTAGAAACCAGTGTTAGCTCATTATACCAAGCACTCTTTTTGATTTCTTTAATCAAATTAATATATGGTGTTTTATCATCGTAAACTAAATCGGGACATTCTGAATCATCAAATTTTTCGGCTGCTTTATAGTGGATTTTCTGTGATATATAGTCTTGAAAACTATCAGTATAATTTTGTCCGACAATTTTTTCTTGACTATTTGTTTCAAGTTCAGACAATCTTTCATCTACAAATTTAATAATTTCTTCATCTGACTGTAATTCAAATATTCTTTTATTTATTTCTGCTTTTGTCATTTTATAACCACCTTTAAATTATCAACATTTTCTAAAAATTTATTTAATGATTTATACCATTCAAACATTCCAACTTTTTTATTTTTGTATTTATCTAATTCTTCTTCAGTATAATTTTTATTTATTTCTTTCCACCTGTTTATTACTCTTTTATAACATTCTTCAATATAAGTTCTTATAATTATAATTTTACCCTTTAATAAATTTATTTCTTTTTCAGTTATTAAATTTCTAAACTGTGCTGAATCTATTACTAATGTTTTATCAGTATTTTTATAATATTCCAATATATCATTATAAATAACATTAAATTCACTACAAATATTTGGTATATTATCCTTATATTTATTTTTTAAATATTCTCTAAATTCAATACAATATTTATTATTAGTTGATGTATCTTTAATTATTTCATCAGTATCTATTACTATGTACTTGTCATTATCAAGATACTTTTTAGTATATGTTGATTTTCCACTACCAGATTCTCCAGTTATATTAATTACCTTATCATCAGTAATATTCTTTATATATGGATCTTTATTTACAAATCTACTTATTAACAAGTCTGATTTAACTTCCTTTAAATAGGTTTCAATTTCTTTAATAAGGTCATTCATATCTTTTCTATCGTTTTTATTACCATGTGAAATAAAATTGTTCCATTCTTCTAAAACTTCATCTATGTTGTTTTTATTAACTTTATCCCTAAATATTGCATAAGCTGTTTTTTTATAATTCATTATACTTACAACACCTAATGCTTTGTAATATGATTTTTCTGGTATTTTGGATATATTATAGAAGTGAAGTGCTAATTCATCATCAACTTTTCTTGGATTACTTATAATTATTTTGTTAGTTCTATATATTGTTGTTGCACCATCTAATCTAATGTTTTCTGCGTCTTTTGGTACTTCAATATCGTAAATTGTGTCTCCTCGGTGCAACCATCTCAAAATACATTCTTCACTACAATAGTTAAATCCGCCAAAATCTTTACCATTAGTTGCTTTAGGATTCCAATTATTTGCAATATTTATTTCATTTAATTTATAGTTAAAATCACTTTTAGCACCACTTGTTGTGCCATACATTACTTTTACGAACTTACTCATTTAATTCATCACCTAATTAATTTTATTTACATAAGTTGTTTTAACAACAATCCCAATCAACTATTGCATTTTTAAAATTTTTATTTTCAATATCTATTTGTGAAATTAGTACAAATAAAATACCTGAATCACCAATTGAAATTTTATCGTGATTTCCCCAAGAATCTAATTTGAATAAACATTCATCTTTATTTTCTTTCATGTCGTATCTAGGATCGCTTTGAGTAAAATCGGCATAACCTCCTAAAGTAATTGCGTGGTTTTCGTATCCATCACGAAGTTTATCATACCATGCAAAATTGCCAAAATAATCATCTAATTCACCATAATTATTTAGCTCTGTTTCAAATACATTATTTACTAATGGTGTAAAAGTTTTAATAAATCTATAATCATTTATTGGCATATAACACACATCTTTTGTTAAATTAATTTTATATGATTTATTAACAATATAATTACTTATATCAACATCTGGTAATTCAGTTTGATATTCTAATCCCTCATCAAAATATCTAATAGCATATTGACATGGGTAATCAACATTAGAATCAGTAAATATTTCCAACACTCCTTTTTTGGGATAACCATCTAGTTCTATATTTTTTAAATTTACTTGTAATAATAATGCTAAATTATTTCCATCTTTATCTTTTGGATATTCTTCTCCAACAGGCAAATATGGTTTACCACCTAATTTATCATCTGTTATAGATGGATTCTCATCAACTAAATCAATTTTATAGCAATCTTTTTTGGTTGCTTCTTTAAATAACTCAATTACTTTATTAAATTTTTCTTCCATTTTATTTCATTTCCTCCTTAAATCTTTTAAAAATATATTCAAATAATTTAATATTAATATTTCTAATTACATTTTTTTCTAAATCACATATATAAATATTATCATTAGAATCAATAAGTGTATATATACTATCTTGAATTTTATCTATTGCAATATATGGTTGGGTTATTTCAAATGAATTATGCAAATACATAGTTTGCTCAAACAAATCAGAATTTAATCCTTGATTAGAATTCATACCATACAATTCTACTGATTTATAACCTAAATAACCATACTTTAATAAATATTCTGATAATTGATTACCAAACTTTATACCAATTGTTTCTTCCGTCATTTTTAGCACTTCTAAACTAATAATATTTCTAGTATAATCACACTCATTGTTTTTTACAAAAATATCTAAATCATTATTCATAAAGCATATCCTTTAATTGTTGCCAATTATCTGCAACTTTGCTTATAGTGTCTTGCTCATGATTATAATATATTATATCATTAGTATTTCTATCAAAACAAAGTAAATCACCAAATTCAAGTTCAGCAAATGGAACAAGTTGTTTTTCATAATTAGAATCAAACTTTTGAAATTTCATAATATATGTTTTACTATTTTCATCCATAGAAAACAAATATCTAATCATTTTTTCTATATTGTTAATTTTTAATAAGTTAGGTTTAATATGTAATGAAATTTGTGATGAGTAATAATCACAATAATCAGATGGAAAAGTGTAGTTTAACTGTTTAGATATAATATTTAATGCCTCAATATTTAATTGTTTAATTTTATCATCTATTCTATTAATAATTTGATTAATTTCATCATTTGTAGCATTTAATCTTTTAAGTCCATCTATACCTTCATTTTTGTAAACTTTTAATGTTTCTTTTTCTCTATCCATAATAATTCCTCCAATTACATCATCATACCACGATGTTCTTCTAATTCTTCGGTTTCTTCTAATGCTTGTTGTTCTATTATTTCTTGCTGCATAAATAAATTATCTAAGTTAATAATTTGATCCAAATCTAAGCCCATAGCTCTCGCTCTTTCTTCAAATTGTTTTCTTCGTAACTCTCGTCTTTGTTCTTCTAACTTTTTCCTATCATCTGGCTCTTTATCTTGTGTTTGAGATTTTCTTTCTTCAACCTTTTTTCTAATATCTGGATTTATATATGGATGTTGTACTGGGGTAGGATTTTGTTTTTTACCTAAATCTCTGTCTTCAACTTTTTCCCTAACGTCTGGATTTATATATGGGTGTTGTACTGGAGTTGGATTTTGTTCCTGTTGCTGAGTAAAAGATGATTCATCTCTTGTTGGTGGTTGAGTAGGTTTTGGTGCTTTTGCTACCATAGAATCATATTCTCTTAATACTTCCATTTTCATACTATTATATGTTTTTAAATCTAACTCACCATCATAATATAATTGTTCTAATTGCTTATTTATTGTCCCTTGTTCTCTTCTTAAAGTTGCAGTATCTTTTGAAACTGATCTAGGAACTTGTAATTCATTATCATAAACAAATCCTGCATTTGATGTTATACGAATTCCTAATAATCTTTCAACTTGTGCAATTTTATTTTTATGTTCAGTTTCTCGTTCATTTTGCACAACCCATTCATAAGTTTTTTTAGAACTACTTTGTGTTGTCATACTAGAACTAATTGCATCTCGTTGACTGATTAATTTTGCTAATTGTTCTTGGTAATTTGGAATAGGAGATTGCTGATTTTTAATCATTAAATCTTCAATTTGTTTTCCTATAACCCCATATTGTTGTCTTAATTGTTCTAATTGCTTATTTATATCAGTTAATCTCTCTTGAGGTGTCTTTTCCATTTCAGTCTTTTCCTCCAATTCTTTATTAACACTCTTAATTCTCTCTTGAGCAAATTTCATTAATTCTTGAAATTCTTGGCTAGAAATACTTTTGAATGCTGCAAAAACACGATCTTCACCAACTAATTTATGATCTGATGTTATATCTTTTTTAGAAAGTAAAAAGTATTGTCTTTCTCTGTCATGTTGAAATCTATTTGCATCCCAAGTAACATCGCTATAATAACACTGACCATCTATATTAACTTTTAATATTGAATGATCACCCTCATGCATCTTTTTTTTACCATCTATATTCCATGATGGCATTATTTTTTTAGGATCTTCTGCAATACAACTTACATCAAAAGATGGTATTCCACATAATTTTAATAACATTTGCATTGATTTAGAATATCCCTCACATACACAACTTCCATAAACTAAACCATTGACAGTTCCATTCGTTCCACCTAATTGACCAACCTTTTTACCTTGCTCTGTATGTTTATGACCATTATCAAGTGCTTCATGATCATATCTTACATTTTCACACATCCATTGATATAAAATGGCATATTTTTGTATAGTAGTATCTGTTGGCTTAATATGCTGAGAAACAATTTCTTGTGCTTTTTTTACTGCTTCTTCAAGTTCTTTTGTTTCATATTTAAGTTCATCACCATGTATTCCTAATCCTACTGATTCACACCAATTAAAATTTTCTGGGTTAGATATTCCAATTTGATTCATAGTAGGCATATATAAAACATCTAAATTGCAATGAGTACCATTTTGTGATAACTTAGATACAATCTCACATAATTCTTCTTCTTTCAAATATGTAGAATTATCATAAAATATTAATTGTTCCAAGCTATCAACTTTATCAAGTCCTACAATTCTGTGTAAACTTCTATTAGATACTAATTCTAGATGTTTAAGATTTTTCATTTTACTAATATCTAAAAATTGTAATTGTTCTTGACCTTTTATTATTAATTTTTCAAGATTAGGATACTTATCTATAATATGTTTGAATTGTGCTCCATCTAGCTCAGCAATTCCATTAATTGTTAAGGAAGTTATATTTGGAAATAAATCAATATATTCTATTGATTCTTTATCAATAGTAATTTCTCTAACTAATTCAAATTCTTCTTCTAAAAAAGTATCTCTTCTTCTATAAACACTTAAAGCCTTAACCTCATCTGGTTCTGGTATATTATTTTGTCTTCTATAAGCATCAATAGAATCCCTTATTATTCCACCTAAATTAAATGGCAATGTTACCATATATAATCTTAACCTCCTATACCAAACCTATATAGCATATATCCAATTCCAACTGCTATACCAATAACAAATGTAACAATCAAAACGAGTAATAGTGTATCAGTAAATCCACTAGATGAATTGTGATTATTATTGTCTTTCGTTAATACTCTTGCTTGTCCTATATTTTGAGAATATGTTTTTTCACCAGATTTAGTTTGTTGAAAACTAGAAATATGTTTTTCAATTTTAGGTTTTTGTGATTCTGTTTTTGTTGATTGATATTGTGTCATTTGAGTAATCATATTTGAATATTCGTGTTTGGTTTCACAACCTATATTCATAGCATTAATAACATTATTTTTTGCACTTTCTATTGCTCTTTGTTGATTTGCTAGAACTTGGTTTGTTTCATTAATTACTTGTTTTTTTCTTTCAAATTTTCCTTTTTTATCTTTTAGTGATAATTCTTGGGAATCGTAAATAGTTGATATTTCTTCGACTGTTGACTTATCTTTTTTATCTGCTTCATAAACACAACTTTGCGTAACTTCATTTAAAGAAGTACCAACTGCAACTGCTAAACTTTCTGAATCAAGACCATCTTCAACACTGCCTAAAGTACCATTTACAATTTGACTTATCATGTGAGTTTCAAAAGTTAAAGCACTTTCTTGATGAGTTCTATATGCTTCTTGTAGTTTTGGATTATTTTGTCTTGCTACAACTGGGTTATAACTTCCTCGAATTAATTTATCACTTACTAATTGTTCTACATTGCCAATAAGTTGTTGTGCTTGACCGATATTTTTAAATGCACTTAAATCATGAGCATCAACGCCTTTTAAAACTTGTAGTCCATCAATTTCAGAAGCGACTTTCCAAAAAGTAGGATGTGGATATTTTAAATTTCCATCTGATAAAATTTGATTATTTAATGCAGGAGACAAGTTAATTTCTATTGGTATTCCCATATCTCTTGCTTTTTCACATATAATTTGACTAGCAAGTATTGCATTTTCATCAAATAATTTTCTATCTTCTTCTGAAACTATTGTATCTCTAAATTCCATAAAATGATCTGGATGGGCTACAATATCAAATATACCACTTTCTATTGCTTTACTAACCATGTTAGCATATTCAATAGGATAATTTGGATTATTTTTTGATGGTACATTTTGAAGTCCACGAGTTATAAAATGTTGACCTAAAATCATATAATCAACTTTATCTCTCATTTCACCCAAAAATGCTTCTCTCATAGGATCAAATTCCGCTTCAAATCCTGCTAATATTGTCATATCCGGATTTTCTTGTTTCATTTTATTTATTGATGCAATATAATCATCAACTTCAGATAATAGCATCCTGTGATCTTCATCTGGCAATATTAAATCTGGATTAGGTATATGTTCACTAAAACCTAACATTGAAATTCCCATGCTTTTTGCTACTTGTAGCATTTCTTCATCACTAGCATATTCAGAATGACCAGACCTATATGTATGTGTATGATAATTAAAGTTTTGTTTAAAAACATTAACCTTGTTATGTTCTATTCTGCTGATTTTAGATAGTTCATTAATTCGTTCCAATTTACTCTTATCAATTCTTTCTTCCATAAACATAATATCAGCTAAATCTTTATCTTTTTTTGTATAACTTTTTAGTTTATAAACATATTCGGGTGGGGTAATAAATAGTTTTTGTCCTCTAAAATCGACTTCTTCACGACCGAATATTTCATTTGCTAGTTCTGGACTTATAATATCACATCTACAACAAGGCGAATTATTTTCATCGTGATAATAACCTTTATTAATTATTGTTCCATCTAGTTTTCTTTCAAAACAAAATGCTCCAATGTGAAAATCCGATCCATCTAATGTAGCGATTACTTCGTGTTCTCCGGCTGGAATTCCATTTTTTAAAACTCTTGGAGAATTTAATCTATTATCTTGAAAATGCAAGCCCATTTCTTCACATATCTTTTTAAACTTAACAATATCATCTTCATTTAAGTTAATATCAATATCATCATGTGTTCTACTAGATTCTACACCATATTTAATATAGGCACATAAAGCTCCTGCTAATTGATAATCTATTTGAGCTTCATTTAATTTTTTTACTAACATTTCTAATTTGTCATATATTTCTGTATGATTGCTTTTAACTAATTCAGGATCAAATCTTTTTCTTTGTTCTTCATTATAATTTGCAATAACAGTTTGTGCCAAAGAGTTTATTTTTTTTACTATTTCTTCATAAGAGTCATCAGAATTTCTAAACATTTCAATAGCTCTTGATATTTTTTCATTACTCATTAGTCCGTTATATTGCTTATTAATTTGTTCTGATATTGTCATAATATAATTTTCTACCATTTTGTTTTTTTCTTCCACGATATTACACCTCCCATAGAATATAAACTTATTTGTTGTTTCATATATTTAATTACAAATTTATTATTTTACTTTTATCTAATCGAGTTTTATATTTTCAATATTAATTAATTTCTTTTCATTATCAAATTGCAATTTGAATGTTTCGCAATAATCGAGATGTCCTACAAAAAATATTCTATTTTTAAAACTATATCTTAACTTATCGTCTAAAATATCAATATTACACCATTTTTTAAGTAAATATGATATAGCTGTTCCGTGGCTGACTATGGCAATTTTTTTGTTTTGATTATCATCTAAAATTTTCATAATAGTAGAGTACATCCTGTCTCTAACTTCTTTTTGATTTTCGCCATTATTTAGTTTAAATTCTTCATCAAAAAATTGTTTTCTCTCAAAATTTTCTGGTAATTCATTCCAAGAGTTAATACCAAATTTTCTCTCACCCAAATCACTAATAACATTAATTTCTATATCATTTTTAACAGATAAATACTTTGCTGTTTGTATTGTTCTTACATAATTTGATGAAAACAGTACATCAATATTTTCAAATTCTTTTTTATTTAGTTTTTCTTTTGCTATTTGTTCTCCGTCAATTGAAAGAGATGACTTTTCATTTTGGATTTGCAAGTTATCATTATTAAAAGTGTTATTAACTTTTAATGGCTTGGAATGTCTAATTAAATAAATAGTTGTCATATCGAAACACCTCTCAATTCTACAATATAATTATACCATATTTTTTCAAATTCTTTTATGTTGCTTGACACATTTGACATTTTTATTGTATAAAGTTTAATAATCTAACAATCAATAACTTCATCTGCCATAGCAATTAAATCAATTTCTTCTTCTAAACTTTTAAAACAATTAAATATTTCTTTATTAATGTCTTCTATTTTTTTGTTATATTCCATTATTTTTTTCTTCTGAAAAAATAAAGGTTTATTTTCAATTAAATGCATTTTTTGTAATTCATATACTTTAATTTTAGTGCATATAATATTAAGCCAATTTTTAGCTTCTTCATTTAGAAATTTTAAAGATAAATCTATAATTTTATTCATTACTTTATTGCAATCATTTTTAGTTATAGTAGTATTATTCATATAACACGCTCCTAATTAGTCTTGCAAGACTAATTATATTATACCATAGATTTTAACAATTAAAAAAAGAACTTCAAAATTTGTTCCTTTTTATAGTTCTATATATTTAACATTTTCAATATTTTTATTTTCATCAAAAACAATTTTATAAATGCTAGGGTTTTTAGGTGTACCACTTAATATAACATTATTTTTAAACTGAATATTAAATATCTTACCATCAAAATCAAATTTATCACAAATTGTTTGTAGATAGGATAACAGTATAATTCCGTGTAATACAATTACTATTTTATTGTTTTTATTAGTATTTAATAAATCGTTTATGAATGCTTTAAATCTTTTATCAACATCATTTAAAGATTCACCATTATTAACTTTAAATAATTTGTTCTCAAATGAAATTTTGTTAAAATCAGATGGCAAATCGTTTATTTTTTCAACACCAAATTCTCTTTCATCAATTCTTTTATCTAAATTGATTTTAATATCATTTTTTTCTGATAAATATTTTGCTGTTCCTATTGCTCTAAATGAATTACTCGCATAGATTTTATCAATATTATTTAATTCTTTTACATTACATAGTTTTTGGGCATTTTCTTCACCAGCAACCGATAAAATCATATTTTTATTGTATTCAGCCCAAGAAATATTTTTATAATCTGAATAGTTTTCTATATCAACAAAAGGGCCAGAATGTCTTATTAAATAAATTGTTGTTTTCATTTTTTATCACCAAAACTTTCTTTTATTTTATTAATAATTGCTAGTTATATTTCATAAATTCTTTTTTCATCATTTCAAATATTTTTAATTTTTCTTCTTTAGTAAAAATATCTTTTTGACTTTTGAACTTGCTTAAGGACCATTTCCAAAAATTATATCCAAAATGTTTATCTTTATATACTTTATTAAATAGCTTTAATTCATTTTTGTATCTTGGTATAAAGTGAAAATGAACGTGTGGTTTTTCATTATCTCGGTAAGCATTATTCATTAAACAAGCAAAATTAAACATAGTAGCATTAAATATTTTTTTAGAAACTCTTTCTAATTCTTTTTCTAACTTTCCCAATTCAATCCAATCATCAGTAGTTAGCTCGCTTAGACTTTCTTTATTGCAAGAAATAATACAATCGCCAACAAACTCTTGACACCAATCTACAAATACAACTTCCCAATTATCACTCTTATATAAAATCATATTACACCTCCGTTTTTTCAATAATATGTTCTAATTTTTCCGACTTAATTAATTTAATTATTGACTCTGGATATACCTTATAACTGTTTAGTTTTTCTATATCAACCCAATAAAAATATTGATTGTTATTGTCTTTACAAACAAATCTATCAGTATTAATAATACCTTTATAAACACCTTTATAACAAAAACTATATTGCATTATTTTAACATTTTTTCTTATTACAAAATTTTCTTGTATAGAACAAAGAGTAAAATCAATTTCATATCCCAATTCTTCCTTTACTTCGCGTTTAATAGCGGTTAGACTATCTTCGTACAATTCAATTCTTCCACCAGGTAATAAAAAGTAATCTCTACCATCTTCAACCTTAAATAATAAAATTTTATTCTTCTTTTCGTTTAGAATAATAGCTGACGCTCTAGCATTAAATCTATAATTATTTTTTTCAAAATCAATATTCATTTTCGTACCTCCTTTTACTTTCGGATATAATAATTCTCAAATTATATATAGTTTAATTATAACATAGATTTTAACAATTAAAAAAAGAACTTAATCAAAAGTTCTAATCTTCTAAATCAATATCATCAAATACTGGATCGTCAAAAAAATCTTTTAATTTAAGTCCAAATCCATTACTTATTCTAGCAATAGTTAGCATTTTTGGATTTTTACTTCTACCATCTGTTAAGTGTTGAGCTGTACTTTGAGTTATATAACTTAAACTTGCTAATTTATTTGTTGATAGATTATCAGATT
>OIZL01000631.1_pt1 | contig 24374 bp, 24 predicted proteins | sample 1588541 | NCBI WGS metagenome assembly OIZL01 (sample SAMN03283285) | human gut metagenome | biome: human-associated habitat; material: feces | host: Homo sapiens | place: Peru | collected 2012 | reverse complement strand
TTGAAGAAGAAAAAACATAAATTTTATTTATAGAGAGCTAGAATTTGGTGAAATCTAGTAATAAAACTATGTGGGGAGCTTTGGAGCATATTTAAATTAAGGTGAGTGTAAAACACTAAATAGGGTGGAACCGCGGAAAATATATTCGTCCCTAGTCATATTTTATATGGCTAGGGATTTTTGTTGAGTAGGAAAAATCGAAGATTTTTCTATTTAACAAAAAATGCTATAATCGCTATTGTCTTTGAGATTCCCTCATTTCATTCGGAAACTCAAATCGGCGAGAAGAAAAGTGTGGCAAAGCTACTTTTCTTGTTTTGCTAGCCAAAAGGAGGAATTTTTATGGTAGATTCAATGGAAAAATTAGTTGCGTTATGCAAAAACAGAGGAATAATTTATTCTGGCTCTGAAATTTATGGGGGATTAGCAAATACTTGGGACTATGGACCTATAGGGGTTGAACTTAAAAACAATGTAAAAAAAGCATGGATGAAAAAATTTATTCAAGAATGTAAATATAATGTTGGGCTAGACTCTGCAATATTTATGAATCCAGAAACATGGGTAGCAACTGGACACGTTGGAGGATTTAGTGATCCACTTATAGATTGTAAAGAGTGTAAAACAAGACATAGAGCAGATAAATTAATAGAGGAATGGATGCACGAACATGACTGTGAAGAAATTGTTGACGGTTGGGAGGATGAAAAAATGATTAACTATATGAAAGAACATCATATAGGATGCCCAAACTGTGGAGCAGAGAATTTTACTGGAATTCGTAAATTTAATTTAATGTTCAAAACATTCCAAGGAGTTACAGAAGACTCAACTGCACAAATCTATTTAAGACCAGAAACTGCACAAGGAATATTTGTTAATTTTAAAAATGTTATAAGAACTACAAGAAAAAAATTACCTATGGGTATAGGCCAAATTGGTAAAGCTTTTAGAAATGAAATAACACCAGGAAATTTTACATTTAGAACACGTGAATTTGAACAAATGGAATTAGAATTCTTCTGTAGACCAAATGAAGATTTAGAATGGTTTAAATATTGGAAAGATTATTGTAAAAAATTCTTACTAGATCTTGGAATAAAAGAAGAAAATATACGTTTAAGAGATCACTCACCAGAAGAATTAGTATTTTATTCAAAGGCAACAACAGACATAGAATTTGCTTTTCCATTTGGATGGGGAGAGTTATGGGGAATTGCAGACAGAACAGACTATGATTTATCAAGACATATGGAACATTCAAAACAAGATTTAAATTATCAAGACCCTATAACAAATGAAAAATTTGTACCTTATGTAATAGAACCATCTTTAGGATGCGATAGAGTAACCTTGGCATTTTTATGTAATGCTTATGAAGAACAGGACCTAGGTGAAGGAGATTCAAGAGTTGTACTACATTTACACCCAGCATTAGCACCTTTTAAGGCTTGTATATTACCACTTTCAAAAAAACTAAGTGAAAGCGCAGAAAAAATTTATGATGATTTATCAAAAACATTTATGTGTGATTATGATGAAGCTGGAAGTATAGGAAAAAGATATAGAAGACAAGATGAAATTGGAACACCATATTGTATAACTGTTGATTTTGAAACGGAAATCGATGGATGCGTAACAGTAAGAGATAGAGATACAATGCAACAAGAAAGAGTAAAAATATCTGACTTACAAGGTTGGATTGCTGAAAAGATTAAATTTTAAAAAGAACAAGTAAGAAAAATTTTCAATATTTCTTTTGAGCAAGTACAAGACACAAACATAAATGGGATTACATTAATTTGTAATCCCATTTGTAAGTTGCTCAGCTTAAAGGTATTAAAGTTCACGTTCATATAAATCTTTTATAAAAACATCTTTTTCTTCAAAATTATCAACAAAACCAACTTTTGCTTTATTATTATTTATTTCTTGAATCCATACGGGCCTGTCTGCATAAAAAATATCAGTTTTTTCTTTATTATTCAAAATTGAATTAATTCTATTAAATTCCATAATCTCAGCCTCCTATTTATTTATATATAAAGTATATCCACTTTTTATGAAAAATATGATAATAAAATTACAAATATTAACTAGTAACATAAATTTTAAGTTTTGTTAAAAAAATCTTGAAAAAAAGTTATATATGATATAAAATCAGTTATGCTATAAAAGTAATTAAATTGCTTATTTAATAAGGAGGAAGAAAAGTGAACACTAATAAAAAACTAAAGTTATTATTAATTGTATTAGTATGCATACTAGTTATTCTAATTGGATTTTTTGGAATATATAAAAGAGAAGGAAATGCATATATAAATCTTGTGCCAGACTTTGTACTATCATCAGACCTAAAAGGCTCAACTACATTAGAACTTGAAATAGATAAATCAACAAATAAAGAATATTATGATAAAGATGGAAATAAGGTTGATTCTAGTACTGTAACTGACGAAAATAAGGACGAATATACTGAAAAAGAAGTTCCAGTAAATGATGAAGAACAACTAAATCAAGAAAACTATGAAAAAGTAGTGAAAATAATAGAAAAAAGATTAAAATTTTTAAGTACAGATCAATACAGAATAGATCTAGACAAGACTTCTGGAAAAATAATTATAACATTTGAAGACGAATATGCTGATGATATAAAATCAATAGTACCATTAGAAGGCAGCTTAGAATTAATTGATGAAACAACAGAAGATGTAGTCTTAAATTATACAGATTTTAAATCGGCAGAAGCAACTTATGCATCACTAGATGAAGGATATACAATATATCTAAATTTAAAGTTGAATGATAATGGTATCGAGAAAATTAAAAATATAGACAAATATAAAAATACTAAAGAAACAACAGAAGAAGGCAAAGAATCAACAGAAAGTAAGCTTAAAGTTATGTTTGATACAGACCAAGTCGCAAGTGTTTCATATGATAATATTTTATTAACTGGTTCAACTTTAAGAATAACAACAGGAAGTAATGTAACTAATACTTCAACTTTGCAATCACAAATGAATATGAATACTGTTGTTGCAAAACTTGCATCTATTGGAAAAATGCCTGTTGTATATAAAGTATCAGCAGAAGAATTTATTGCTTCAAGTCAAAATATATACTACGTAGTATATGGAATTTATGCATTTATTGCAATATGCGTAATATGTGCTATTATATTCATTTTAAAATATAAAATAAATGCTATGTTTATGCTTTTATCATTTATAGCTAATATTGCGGCTACGGCATTAATAATTAAATTAACTAAAGTATCAATTTCAATAAATATACTTCCAGCAATTACAGCGTTTTTCATATTAAATATTGTTTTAATAAAAAACATTTTACAAAATATAAAAGAAGAAAATAATATATCTAAAGCTTTTAAAAATGGTTTCCTAAAAACATTAGATTTATTTGCTATAACATTAATAATATTTATTGTATTTGCATTTACTAATATGGCTGTATTGAATTCTCTTGGATTATTGTTATTCTGGGGATGGCTAAATACAATAATAAGCAATTTTATATTTGCTTTACCAATGTTATATTTGACTAATAATTAGGAGGATAATATGGAAAAAATTACAAAAAAAGAAAAAATAATTTTCAGTTTAGTTATATTAATAATAATTGCAGGAATAATAACATTATGCATAAATGGATTTAATAAAAGTGCAAGTTTTGCTTCAGGGACTAGAATAGAAGCATATATTCCAAATGGATATGAAGCAGAGGACATAATTGCAATTGCAAAGGAAAGCTTTAATAGTGCTAAAAAAATATCATTTGACAAGGTAGAAAAACTAAACCAAGTTGCTGGAATAAAAATTGATAATTATACAGAAGATGAATTAACAAATTTTAAAAATAAATTAATGGAGAAATATAGCATAGAAGAAGATAAACTAGAAATATATGAAATAGATATTCCAACTGTTAGAATTAGCACAACAGTTAAACCATATATTTTTCCTATAATTCTAATTACAGTATTGTCATTAGCATATTTATTATTAAGAAATTTAAAAAGAGAGAATTTAATAGTTTATATTGCAATAATAATTCTAAGTTTAATTGCTGTTTTAGGTTTATATTTTAGTATTATTGTTATTAGTAGAATACCATTTGGAGTTTATACAATGCCAGTTGCACTAGCATTATATATTGCTACATTATTAATATCAATAGAAAAGCTTAAATAAAAACAAAGTAACGTTACTAGATAATGTTTTATTAAAAATTAATTAATTTTGATATTTGGTAAGCACAAGACCTACCTCTACAAAAAAATAATTAATGTAGTATGTAGGGGCAAGTCTTGGACTTGCCTCCAAAAAAAGTAGAACAAGGTTTCAACTTTGTTCTTGACTAATTTGAGTCTTCGAACTATAAGCAAGCAGGAAATCTAAAAGTGTATGTACGTTTAGCTTTTTATCTAATAGGAAATGAGAAAATTAATATGAGAATAGATTTTATAGAAGCAGAAACAAAATCAAATAAAATAAAAATTACACTAATTGTTATATCTTCAATATTGTTTATTATTGTTTTTAGTTGTATTGGAATTTATTTTGCTAAAGAATATAATACAAAGATAAAAAAAGAGAAAAGAGAAAAAATAATAAACTATATTAGTCAATTAGAGAATGAAAAGCAAACTCAAGAAGAAAATGGAAAAATAGAACAAGAAAACAAAACAAAATTGCCAATTTACTCCGAAGAGGCAAATAATAAAATAAAAAATATATATGAGAATAAAGAAAAGGTAGCATATTTGACATTTGATGATGGACCATCGAGGGCTGTTACACCATTAATATTAGACTTACTTAAAGAAGAAAATATAAAAGCTACTTTTTTTGTTTTGGGATCAAATGTTGAAAAAAATCCAGATTTATTAAAAAGGGAATATGAAGAGGGTCATTATATAGCAAATCATGGATATAGTCATACGTATTCGAAAATATATAGTAAGCCAAGTAATGTTTTGAGTGAATATGAAAAAACAGAAAAAAGTATAAAAAAGGCTCTTGAAAACGAAGACTATAATTCTCATTTATTTAGGTTTCCTGGAGGATACCATGGTGGAAAATATGCAAGTATAAAAAAAGAAGCTGCAGAGCTTTTAAAACAGAATAACATTGCATATATTGATTGGAATTGCTTAAGTAAAGATGCTGAGGGAGCAAATACAAAAGAAAAAATAATAGAAAATATAAAAAAATATAGTGAAGATAAGGGAACTTTGGTAATTTTAATGCATGACGCGTCAACCAAAATATTAACATATGAGACATTAAAAGATGTTATAGATTATTTAAGAGGCGAAGGATATACTTTTAATAATTTTTATAATATAATGTCAAATTAAACTTGAGATTTTAAATTTATAATAGTATAATTCAGTTAGATTAATATAAAAAATTAAGGAGGTAAATTTATGCCATTAGTAACGACTAAAGAAATGTTTGAAAAATCAATGAAAGAAGGATTTGCAATAGGTGCTTTTAATGTAAACGATATGGAAATAATTCAAGGAATTGTAGATGCAGCTGCAGAGGAAAACTCTCCAGTTATATTACAAGCATCTTCAAGCGCAATAAAATATGCAAGACCAAGCTACTTAAAGAAAATGGTTGAGGCAGCATTAGAAGAACATAATATTCCTATTGCTTTACATTTAGATCACGGACCAGATTTTGAAACTTGTAAAGCATGTATAGATGCAGGTTTTACATCAGTAATGATTGATGGATCTAAATACGATTTTGAAGAAAATGTAGCTCTTACAAAACAAGTTGTAGATTATGCACATCCAAGAGGAGTTGTTGTAGAAGCTGAACTTGGAAAATTAGCTGGAATTGAAGATGATGTTAATGTTGCTACAAGTGATGCTATGTATACTGATCCAGAACAAGCTAAGGAATTTGTAGAAAGAACAGGGTGCGATTCATTAGCAATCGCTATAGGAACAAGTCATGGAGCTTACAAATTTAAAGGAGAAGCTAAACTAAGATTTGATATCTTAGCTAAGGTAAAAGCATTGATACCAAATACTCCAATTGTTCTACATGGAGCTTCAACAGTTATACCAGAATTAGTTGAAATGTGTAATAAATATGGAGCTGATATACCTGGCGCAAAAGGAGTACCGGATGAAATATTACATGAAGCAAGTAAGTCAGGGGTATCAAAAATAAATGTTGATACAGATTTAAGACTTGCAATGACAGCAGCAATAAGAAAAGAATTTGTAGAAAATCCATCAGTATTTGATCCAAGAAAATATTTGGGACCAGCAAGAGAACTAATAAAAGAAACAGTTCAGCACAAAATAAGAGATGTTTTTGGATCTTCAAATAAAGCATAAAATAAAATTATCGTATAAGTAATAAACTTCCTCCGGCATTAGCCGGAGGAAGTTTATTCAATACTAGGAAATTCAAATTGTACAACACATAAGTAAAATTATGTGTTGCTTTGCTCATTATAAATTATTTTTTAAAATTCTTTGAATTTTTCTTTCAGCATCTTTTTTTGCTATATCTTCGCGTTTGTCATATAACTTTTTACCTTTTCCAATTCCAATTTCAAGTTTTACAAAGCTGTTTTTAAAATATAATTGTATAGGAACAATTGTCATACCTTTTTGCGAAATTAAGCCTAACAATTTGTTTATTTCTTTTCTATTAAGAAGAAGCTTTCTTGTGCGTAGAGGATCTTTGTTAAATATATTTCCGTGTTCGTATGGACTTATATGCATTCCAAATATGAATGCTTCACCATTTTTTATAGTAACATATGAATCCTTCAAATTTACTTTTCCTACTCTTATAGATTTTATTTCTGTACCAGTTAAAACAATTCCTGCTTCAAGCTTATCGTTAATAGTATAGTTATGATATGCAACTGGATTTTTTGCAATTAGTTTCTCCATGGTAATCTCCTTTTCGAGAAACATTATACCATAATAATTATTAAAATAAAAGATTTAAAATATGTAAAAGTTGTCAATATTTAAAACTGACAACCGAAATTAATGTTTTATTAAATTATTCATTTGAATGGTAATTTCTATGTTCATATTGAGCACCATAATACCAAACAAGAGCTACAATAACAATACCAACTATACTCATAATAATCCAAGACCATGCCGTAGAATCCATTCCTAAAAGATTAGAATCAGCTGAAGTCCTTACAGCATCATATTGTGTTGTTTGCATTCTACCTCCATCTATTGCACTGTAAGTAGTATCTTTTGCAGTGTCTATAGCACCAGTTCCCGTTTTTTCAACATCATTTGTTAAATTCTTGGCTCCTCCTACAACAGAATCTTTTGCTTTTACGATTGAATTACCTATAGAATTGCCAGCTTTCATTACTGTATTTTTAGTATCATTCATCATATTTGTAGCAAATGTAACTGAATAACAACTTATTATAAATAGAATTGTTAGTAAAGTTAAAAAGATTTTTTTTGACATAATAAAACCTCCTAAAATTCATATAATAATATTATTATCCTTTTAAAAAAATCTATACAAAAAAATATAGACTTAGAGTTTGAAAAAATAATAATTGAATTTTTTTGCAAGAAAAGTGGCTTTGCCACACTTTTCTTCTAGCCGATTTGAGTTTCCGAATGAAATGAGGAAATCTCAAAGGCAATAGCAATTATAGCATTTTTTGTTTAATAGAAAAATCTTTGATTTTTTCTATTAAACAAAAAAACAAAGCGACATAATGTCGCTTTGTTCTTGAATAGTAAAAATTTTTATTTTTTTAATTTTATAATTATTGCAATTCCTAATAAAATTAAAACAACTCCAACTACAATTAATATTATATTTATTATATTAGTAACAGATAAATCTCCTGAATCTAAATAGTCTGTAACAGATGTAGTTACTGCTTGATCATTATAATCTGTTTCTGTTGTAGTAGGCACTTGTTCAGATGGTGCTTGAACATTTGAAATTGTGTCAGGATTTGAAGTGTTTGTTACTGAACTGTTAGTACTTAAATTATTATTAGTTGAACTATTATTAGTATTTGAATCATTTAAGTTCATAAAAACATCAGTAGCATTAACAACGTAAAATAAAGATATTGTAAACAATAAAACTATTGCTAATATTATAGATTTCTTAAACATATATATACCTCCAAATTAAATTCTTTTAAAGTTATAAATATAATAACACAAATGTATATTTTTTGTCTATAAAAAACATATATAAAAAGAATTATTTTTATATCTATAACATATAATTTATAGGAGGAGTTCTAATGGCATATTCTGAAAGAGAACTTTTGGCAAGAATCATACAATGTGAAGCAGGACGGAGAAGGCGACAATCGGAATGAAAGCTGCTGCAAGTGTAATAATGAATAGAGTTAATTCGTCAGAGGGCGAATATTCTAGAATTTCACAAGGCGGAAGTATACGAAATATAATTTATCAAAAAGGACAATTTGACTGCGCAACTGATGACTTATTTGGAAAATATAATCCGCAAAACATATATAATATGAATCCAACAGATGTTCATTATAATATTGCAGACTGGGCAATAGCAGGAAATAGGCTTCCTGAAATAGGCACTTGCCTTTGGTATTTAAACCCGTTTTCACCAACATGCGGACCAACATTTCCATACAATGGATCTGGTACATTACATACAAGATTAGGTGAACATTGTTTTTATAGACCAACAGAACTGTATTATAATACATAAAAAGGAGATTTATTTATGGTTAACCCTGAAGATTTAGCAAATAGAAGAACACGACTACAAGAGAATAATTTAAAACAAACCAAAGAAGAAAAAGTTGAAAATAGACAATCAAATAATACAACTCCTGAAGTATTGACAAATCCAATATATACACCAGGATTTTTAAGAAGCCAAATTGGAAAATTGATGCGAGTTGAGTTTTTAATTGGAACTAATAATATGGTTGATAGAATAGGCTTTTTGGAAGATGTAGGTGCAAGCTATATATTAATGAGATCATTTGAGGGAGATAGCTTAATTTATGCAGATATATATGCAATTAAATTTATAACAATTTCTGCAACGTATGGTGGAATGAATAATTTTAACAATATGAATAATAACATGATGATGAATAGATACTAAAAAATATTTAAAAGTAAGGTAAAACCCTTACTTTTTTCTTCTTATTATTCAATTATTTTAAAAAATATGTTAAAATATGTACATAGTAAAAAGGAGAAAATAAAATGCAAAAAAATGAAGAATATATTGTAGATATAATAGACAATGGATATGAAGGAGAAGGAATAGCCAAAATTAATGACTTTACTATATTTATACCTGGAGCTATAAAAGGGGAAAGGATAAAAATAATAATAGTAAAAGTTTTGACTTCGTATGCTTATGGAAAAATTTTAAAAATTATATCTGTTTCTGAAAATAGAAATAATAACATTGACTGTAGTACATACAAAAGATGTGGTGGTTGTAATTTAAGACATGTAGATTATAAAACAACTTTAGAAATGAAAAAAAATATTGTACAAAATTTGGTAGATAAGAATTTAAAAGAAAAAATTATTGTTAAAGATACTATAGAAATGGATAATCCATTCTATTATAGAAACAAAGCACAATTTCCAATTGGAATCGATAAAGATGGCAATCCAATAATTGGGGTTTATGCAAATAGAACACACGAAGTAATTCAAATAGATAAATGTTTAATTCAAAATGAAGAAGCAGAGAAAATAGCAAAATATATATGTAATTTTGCCAAAGAAAATAACATTAGTGTATATAATGAAAAAATATGTAAAGGACTATTGAGACATATAGTTATAAAAGTCGGAATAAAGACTAATCAAATAATGTGTATATTGGTATTAAATTCAGAAAAGCTTCCAAATGAAGAAAAATTAATAAACGAATTAATAAAACAGTTTCCTAATATAACAACAATAGTGAAAAATGTTAATAATAAAAATACAAATGTAATACTTGGAAAAACAAATATTAACATATATGGCAGTGGATATATCTACGATAAATTAGGGGATTATACCTTTAAAATATCTCCATTATCATTTTACCAAATAAATCCAATACAAACAGAAAAATTGTACAACTTGGCATTACAGGCTGCAAGCTTAACAGGAAAAGAAACAGTATTTGATTTGTATTGCGGGATAGGTACAATTGGAATATATATGGCAAATAAAGCTAAAAAAGTATATGGAATAGAAATAGTAGAAGACGCAATTAAAGATGCAAAAGAAAACTGCAAAATAAACAATATATCAAATGCAGAATACTTTGCGGGAGATACAGAGAAATTACTTACAGATTTAATAGAAAACAAGAAAATAAAACCAGATGTAATAGTGATTGATCCACCAAGAAAAGGATTAGACAATACAACAGTAGAAAACATATTAAAAATACAACCAACAAGAGTGGTATATGTAAGCTGCAATCCTGCAACACTAATGAGAGATTTATCAAAGCTAGAGTGCAAGTATGAAATAAAGGAAATTCAACCAGTGGACATGTTTCCATTTACAAGCAATGTGGAATGTTGTTCGGTGCTATATCTAAAAGATTCGATACAATAGTTGAATTTACTGCTTTTTATGATTTTTGTAGTTTTGATAAAAGAGGTAAAAATAAGATAAGTAGTATAAATTTAATAAAATGTTTAGAGGTAAAACTTAAATAAAAATATGTATTTTATAGAAAATATAAATTACATATTTTTTATTTGAATTTATAAAAATACTTGCAATAAAAACAAATGTTTGATACAATAATTCTAAATAAAAAGACAAAATTAGGAGATGATAATATTGAGCAATTTACAAGCAGAAGAATATAAAAATTTTGAAGAAATAAAAAAGATTAGAGAAGATGGAACGGAATATTGGAATGCAAGAGAACTAAGTGAAGTATTACAATATAAAAAATGGGAAAATTTTTCAAAAGTAATAGACAGAGCAAAATTAGCTTGTGATAATAGTGGATTAAGTATTCAAGACCATTTTCCTGAGGTCAGGAAAATGGTCGAAATAGGTAGTAATACTGAGAGAGAGCTATTAGATTATGAGCTTTCAAGATATGCATGTTATTTAATAGTGCAAAATGGAGATCCAAGAAAAGAAGTTATTGCATTAGGACAAACTTATTTTGCAATTCAAACACGAAAACAGGAAGTTGCAGATTATTTTAATCAGTTAGATGAAGATAATAAACGACTAGTTATTCGAGGAGATATAAAACAATGGAATCAGATGTTATTAGAGGTAGCACATAATTCAGGAGTAATAACAACACAAGAATATGCTGAATTTCAAAATGCTGGATATATGGGATTATACGGTGGGCTTACTGTTGATGATATACATAAGAAAAAGAATTTAAGTGAAAAAGAAAAGATACTTGATTTTATGGGAAGTGAGGAACTAGCAGCTAATTTGTTCCGCATTACACAAACAGAGGCTAAATTAAAAAGGGAAAATGTAAAAACAAAGCAAAAAGCTAATCAAACTCATTATACAGTTGGAACAACTGTAAGAAAAGCTATAAAAGATATCGGAGGAACAATGCCAGAAGACTTACCAAGACCAGAAAAGAGTATTAAACAAGTAGAAAAAGAACAATTAAAAAAATTAAAAGATAAAAGAATGAAATTGATGTTAGATGAATAAAAGATTAACTTAATTCGCCAGACACTGTCTAGCAAATTAAGTTGGTCACATTATAATTTATTAATGAGAATTGAAGATGAAAAAGCTAGACAAATTTATGCTAATGAATGTGTGAAATCTAATCGGAGTGTAAGACAATTAAAAAGACAAATATGAACATTCTATTATGAAAGATTATTAGCTAGTCAAGATAAAGAAGCGGTAGCCAAAGAAATAGATTTACCAGAAAAAGCAAAACCTAAAAATATAATAAGAGATCCTTATGTATTAGAATTTTTAGGTTTAGAAGGAAAAACAAGTTTTTATGAAAAAGATTTAGAACAAGCAATAATAGATCATTTGCAAAAATTCTTATTAGAATTAGGAAGAGGTTTTTCTTTTGTGGCAAGACAACAAAAAATAACTTTTGATGGCAGGCATTTCTTTATTGATTTAGTATTTTACAACTATATATTAAAATGTTTTGTAATAATAGATTTAAAATTAGGAGATTTAACACATCAAGATTTAGGACAAATGCAAATGTATGTAAATTATTATACAAGAGAAATGATGAATGAAGGAGATAATCCGCCAATTGGAATTGTACTTTGTGCAGATAAAAGTGAACAAGTTGGAAAATATACTTTGCCAGAAGATAATAAGCAAATATTTGCATCAAAGTACAAACTATATTTACCAACAGAGGAAGAATTTAAGAAAGAATTAAATTTAGAAAACTATGTAAAAAAATATGTGATACTGTCGATATTGTGTACGAAAGTATTAATATAATTTTAGACAACAAAGGCATTAATAGAAAAGTTAAATTAAAAGATGTTAAAAGTGGTCAAGGATTGAATAAAGTGAATTTTGCAGAAAAGTGCATGAGTTTTCTAGATAAAGAATTAAGAGAAAAAATATTGATAGAAGCAGATAAAGTAAAATATGAAAAAATAAATAAATACTCTTTAAATGTTTATCCTATGGTAAAAGAAACTATAGAAGAACTATCAAAGAAATACTTAATATCGATAGTAAGTAATTGTGGTCAGGGATATATAGAAACAATTCTTCCTAAAATAGAAATTTTGGATTGCATAGATGATTACATAGCTGCATCCGCCTTAAATATATCAAAGGCGGATGCAATAAAAAGAATTATGAAAAGAAATAATGTAAAAAAAGCTATATATGTAGGTGATACATCATTAGATAAAAAAGCTTCTTTTGAGGCAAATACCGTTTTTGTTTTTGCAGAGTATGGATTTGGAAATGTAACAGATGTTAAATATAAGATAAAGAGTTTTAATGAACTGCCTAAAATAATAAATAAAATAGAAAACGAAACATAAAAAAACTATAAAAATAAAAATTTACATTGAATAATATGATGTATAGTCAGTACACACTTTAAAACTAATTTCTATTTTTAGAACTTAAAATATTTTTGCAATTTTTTATAACTTCATTTTCATTAATACTTATTAATTTTCTATTTTCCATTAATATATTGCCACCAACAATTGTAGTTATAACATTAGTACCTTTTGCATTATAAACAATGTCAGCAAAAATCTCATTAATCGGTTGTGATATTATGTCAGACAAATCTATTATAATTAAATCAGCTAGTTTACCTTCTTCGATACTACCAATTATTTTTTCTTTATTTAATGCCTTAGCTCCATTTATTGTAGCAAGCTTTAAAATTTCATATGCAGAAAGAAGTTTTGGATTTTCTTTAATTCCTTTTTGCAAAAGACCAGTAAATTTCATTGTTTCAAACATATCTAAATTTGAACCGCTTCCTTGCCCATCAGTTCCAAGAGATACTATAATATTATTGTCAATCATTTTAGTAATATCTGCAATTCCACAACCAAGCTTCAAATTGCTTATAGGACAATGAGAAACTTTAATATTTAAATTTTTAAATACATTAATATCATTATTAGAAAGTTTTACACAATGTGCAAAAATACTATTTGTATGTGTAAAAAGTTCATTAATAATTTCATAAGGATTTTTTCCATTATAATTGCTAGAAATGTCTGTAGTTTCCTTTGAATTTTCTAGGTAATGCATGTGAACATTTAAATTATATTTTCGAGCTAAATTTATTGCTCGTTGCACACAAAATTCACTTGCTGTATATAGGCCGTGAATTCCAACACTAACATAAATATTACTAAATTTATTATTATAATTAGAAATTAAATTTTCAAGTTCAAAAAATCTTTGATCCATTCTTCCATCGGAATCCATTACTACACGCGTAAGTTCGCATCTTATACCAGTTTTATTCACAGCCTTAATTATATCTTCTGCGAAAAAATATTGGTCATTTGCCATTGTGGTTCCTGTTTTTATCATTTCAATACAAGATAATAAAGAAGCATTGTAGATGTCATCAGGCTTTAATTTATCTTCTATTGGCCAAATTTTTTGTGTTAACCAATCTTGAGTAGAATAACCGTCAACTGACTCTCTAAAAATACTCATAGGAATATGGGTATGTGTATTTATTAATCCAGGAAGAACATATTTGTTACTTGCATCAATTACTTTTAGATATTTTTTTTCATCAATGTTTTTACCTACTTGCTTAATTTTATCATCTTCTATTAAAATGTCTATTCCATATTCAATTTTATTTCTATTTTCTGACATTGAGATAAGATTACAGTTTTTTATTAATATATTCATATATATAAATATCCTTTCTTTTATTATAATCATATATATTTTACTATATAAAAAAAATAAAAACAATATTTGGAAAGTATATCATATAAAATATATGCTAATGTATATTTTGGAATATTATTCCTATTTAAGACTATGTTTACAATTAAGCAAATACAAGCAGAGTTATATTCTGTTCAAAATCATAAAACTATTGATATAATAAAAGTTTTATGATATAAATGTAGTCAGAAAACTTAAATAAAATGAACAATATATTTTTATTTATTGAAATTAAAAGTAAATACCCAAAAACATATATATCAATATGTGGAAAGCTTTTCTGGAGGTACTGAACTAACTAATTATTAATAAAGGAGAGGTGTGATTATGAAAATTGGAATAGATTTAGATGGAGTTGTTATAGATAGCGAGACAACATTTAGAACTTACGAAGAAATTTTTGATATGGATGTTTTAAAAGGAAATAATTTAATAAATAGAGAAGAACCAAAATTCCAAGCTAGATATAATTGGAATGAAGAACAAGAAAAAGAATTTATTGAAAAGTATTTTATAAAAGTTGCTAGAGAAAGTAATTTAATGTCTGGGTTTATTGGAGTATATGATTTATTAAAGAGGCAGGGACACGAGTTTGTAGTTATTACTGCAAGAGGAGGACTTGTAGAAGAATTAAAAGATGAGGCTATAAGGTTACTAGATGAAAATAATATTAAATTTGACAAATACTATTGGAAGATTAGTGATAAATTAGAAATTTGTAAAAAAGAAAATGTAGATATTATGATAGATGATGATTGGAGAATAATAAAAAAATTGTCAGATAACTCAATAAAAACATTATATTTTAGAGATACCAATTTGATGAAATTAGAAGAAAATGAATATGTTAAAGAAGTTAACAATTGGGGAGACATCTATAGATATATAAACCAAATACAAAACATTTAAATTACTAAAATAATAAAAAAATTGGAAATGAAAAAGGGAAGGATAATTATGGATAAAATCATTCCTGAAAGATTAAAATATGGAGACGAAATACGTGTTATTGCACCATCACGTAGTATGAGTATATTAGATGAAAGCATAATTAATGCTGCAAAAATGAAATTAGAAAATATGGGGTTTAAAGTAACATTTGGGAAAAATGTTTTGAATTCTATTGGAGAAGAATTTAAATGTGCTAGTATAAAAGATAGAATTGAAGACTTGCATGAAGCATTTAAAGATAAAAATGTAAAAGCTATATTAAGCGTAATAGGTGGATATAATGTAAATCAAATTCTAGATTATATTGATTATGATTTAATAAGGAGTAACCCTAAAATAATATGTGGATTTTCTGATATTACAGCATTAACAAATGCAATTTATTCTAAAACAGGAATGATAACATATTCTGGGCCACATTTTTCTAGCTTTGGAATGAAATATGGTTTTGAATATACAGAAAAATACTTTAGAAAGATATTTATGAATAGCGAGAAAATAGTAATAGAAGAATCTGATAGATGGAGTAATGATAGCTGGTTTAAAGATCAAGATAAAAGAAAATTTATTCAAAATGACGGGATGAAAATAATAAATAAGGGAAATGCAGAAGGAAAAATTATAGGTGGGAATTTGTGCACATTAAATCTATTACAGGGGACTGAATACATGCCAAATCTTGAAAATAGTATTTTGTTTATAGAAGATGATGGATTAGTAGAGAAAAACTTCAATAAGGAGTTTGATAGGAACTTACAATCATTGTTACATTGTGCCAAAAATAAAAATATTAAAGGAATTGTAGTCGGAAGAGCTGAAAATAATTGTGATATGAATGATGAAAAATGGAAATATATATTTGAAACAAAAAAAGAGCTAAATAATGTACCGATAGTAATAAATGCTGATTTTGGACATACAACTCCTGTTTTCACATTCCCTATTGGAGGTTATGCGAATATACAATTGGATAACGAAATCAAAATTGAAATACTTTAGTAGAAAAAAATTATAATATTGGGAGAATAAATATAAGATGGGATTAAGAATGGGAGAGGTTAGATTGGAAAAATCTAATAAAGAATGGAAAGGGTCTTTTGAAATAGAAAAAGAAAACTTAGGAAAAATATTTAAAGGAATTGCGTTAAAGATTGAACATGTTGGGTCCACTTCTATTGAAGGTATTTCAGCAAAACCAATAATAGATATTGCTGTTGCAGTAAAAAAGTTAAATGATTTTGAGAAAGTGAGAGATGAGTTTTATAATATTAAAGACTATAGTATTAAGGAAGATAGTCCATCAGATGAAATTCTTGTAAGAAAAGGAAATCCTGAAGAAATAACTCATTTTATTCATATAATGGAATATAACTCTGAAAGATATAAAAACCAAATATTATTTAGAGATTATTTGAGAACGCATGAAGCGGAAAGAGTAGAGTACGAAGAATTAAAAATAAAATTAGCTAAAAAATATAAAAATGATAGAAAAAAATATACAGCAAATAAAAATGATTTTATACAAAAAGTATTAAAAAGAGCTAGAGAAGAAGAGGAGAAATTATGTTTAAATTACACTCAGAATATAAGCCAACAGGCGACCAGCCAGAGGCAATAGAATATCTATCAAAAGGAATAGAGGAAGGAAAAAAATTTCAGACGCTTCTTGGAGTTACAGGCTCACGGAAAAACTTTTACAATGGCTAATATAATAGCTAAAACTCGGAAGACCAACTCTAGTATTAGCACATAATAAGACACTTGCTGGACAATTATATAGTGAATTTAAAGAATTATTCTCTGAAAATAGAGTCGAATATTTTGTATCATATTATGACTATTATCAACCAGAAGCATATATCGCTTCTTCAGACACATATATAGAAAAAGATTCATCAGTTAATGATGAAATAGATAAGCTTCGTCATTCTGCAACAGCTTCTTTATTTGAAACAAGAAATGTAATAATTGTTGCATCAGTTTCTTGTATATATGGATTAGGAGATCCAATAGATTATGAAAATATGATAATTTCATTAAGACCTGGAATGCAAAAAACAAGAGATGAAATATTAAAAAAATTAATAAAAATGCAGTATACAAGAAATGAACTTGATTTTAAAAGGGGAACTTTTAGAGCCAAAGGAGATACCATTGAAATATATCCATCAGATCAAAGTGAAAGTGCAATAAGAGTAGAAATGTGGGGGGATGAAATTGAAAAAATTTCTGAAATTAATCCATTAACAGGTAAAGCAACAGGAATTAGACAACATATAATGATATTCCCTAATTCACATTATGTAACAACATCTGAAAAAATGGAAAGAGCAATAGGAACGATTGAAAAAGAACTTGAAGAACAAGTTAAATATTTTAAATCTCAAAATAAATTAATAGAAGCGCAAAGAATAGAAGAAAGAACAAATTTTGATATTGAAATGATGAAAGAAACAGGGTTTTGCCAAGGAATAGAAAACTATTCAAGGCATATAAGTGGTAGAGAGCCAGGTTCACCACCATTTACATTATTCGATTATTTCCCCAAAGACTTTTTACTATTAATAGATGAATCACATGCTACTATTCCGCAGGTAAGAGCTATGTATAACGGAGACAGAGCAAGAAAAGAATCTTTAGTGAACTATGGATTTAGGCTTCCATCTGCATTTGATAATAGACCACTAACATTTAAAGAATTTGAAGAAAGAATTAATCAGTGCATATTTGTAAGTGCTACGCCAGCAGATTATGAAAAAGAGCATAGTAAAGAAAATGTTATTGAACAAATTATTCGTCCTACAGGATTACTAGACCCAGAAATAGAAGTAAAACCAATAGATAATCAGATAGACGATTTAATAACACAAATTAGAATAAGAGCAGAAAAAAGCGAAAGGGTTTTAGTTACAACGTTAACTAAGAAAATGGCAGAAGATTTATCAGCCTATTTATCTGGAATAGATATACGAGTAAAATATATGCATTCAGACATAAAAGCATTAGAAAGAATGGAAATAATAAGAGATTTAAGATTGGGAAAATTTGATGTTTTGGTTGGAATAAATCTTTTAAGAGAAGGACTAGATATACCAGAAGTATCATTAGTAGCGATACTGGATGCGGATAAAGAGGGATTTCTTCGTTCCGAACGTTCGCTAATTCAAACTATTGGACGTGCTGCAAGAAATGTTAATGGTAAAGTTATAATGTATGCAGATGAGCTTACAGAAAGCATGGAAAAAGCAATAACCGAAACGAATAGAAGAAGAAAACTACAACAAGAATATAATGAAAGAAATGGAATAATTCCAACCACAATTAATAAATCTATACGAGATACTATCAAGGCAACACAAGTTGAAGATATTCAAGAAGAATATAATATATCAAAAGATGAGACAATAGAGGAGATAATTAGTAAGTTAACTGATGAAATGCTAAAATACGCAGCTGATATGGAATTTGAAAAGGCGGCTGAACTAAGAGACAAAATAAAGGAATTGGAACAATATAGATAAGAAAAAAGAAATACCCCACTGTAAAACTTACAGTGGGGTTAAAACTTTGTATTGCATAAAAAACAGCAATATGTTAAAATATAGCAGTAAACTTTAAATGGAGGAAACAAATGCAAGACAGACAAAAATATATTAGAAATTTTAGTATAATTGCACATATAGACCATGGAAAATCAACTTTAGCAGATAGATTAATTGAAATGACAGGAGTATTATCTAAAAGAGAGATGGAATCGCAAGTCTTAGATAATATGGAATTAGAGCGTGAAAGAGGAATTACAATAAAATCTCAAGCTGTTAGAATGAAATATAAGGCTAAAGATGGAAACGAATATACACTTAATTTAATTGATACACCAGGACATGTAGATTTTAATTATGAAGTATCAAGAAGCTTAGCTGCATGTGATGGAGCTATTCTTGTTGTTGACTCATCACAAGGAGTTGAAGCACAAACTTTAGCTAATGTATATCTAGCATTAGATAATAATTTGGAAGTATTACCAGTATTAAACAAAGTAGACTTACCAAATGCGAGACCAGATGAAATAAAAAAAGAAATAGAAGATATTATTGGACTTCCAGCAATGGATGCACCATGCATTTCAGCTAAATCTGGACTAAATGTAGATGAAGTTTTAGAGAGAATTGTCACAGACATACCAGCACCAGATGGAGATGAAAACAAAGAGACAACATGCTTAATTTTTGACTCATATTATGATAATTATAAAGGCGCTATAGCATATGTAAGAGTTAAAGATGGTAAAGTTAAGGTAGGCGATGAAATTGAATTTATGGCTACTGGAAAAAAATTTACTGTGACAGAAGTTGGATACTTTACACCAGGTAACTATATGCCTGCAAATGAGTTACTAGCAGGAGATGTCGGATATATAGCTGCTAGCATAAAAAGTTTATCTGATTTGCATGTTGGAGATACAATTACATTAGCGAATAATCCAGCTAAAGAACCATTAAAAGGATATAAAAAAGTGCAACCCATGGTATATTGTGGATTATACCCAATAGATGGTAGCGAATATGAAAATCTAAAAGTTGCTTTAGAAAAATTACAATTAAATGATGCATCGCTTGTGTACGAGCCAGAAACATCAGCAGCTTTAGGCTTTGGATTTAGATGTGGCTTTTTGGGCTTATTACATTTAGAAATAATTGAAGAAAGATTAGATAGAGAATTTGATTTAGGCTTAATTACAACATCACCATCAGTTATATATAAAGTACATAAAACAGATGGAACAGTTATTGATTTATATAATCCTTCAGAATTACCTGTTCTTCAAGAAATTTCATACATTGAAGAGCCAATGGTAAAAGCCGAAATATTTACTCCTAAAGAATATGTTGGAAATATAATGGAAATATGTCAAAGAAGACGTGGAATATACATAGATATGAAATATCTAGATGCAGATAGAGTTACTCTTATATATGAAATGCCATTAAATGAAATAATTTATGATTTCTTTGATAACTTAAAATCAAAAACAAAAGGTTATGCATCATTTGATTATGAGTTTAAAGAATATGTTCGTTCTGAACTAGTTAAACTAGATATACATGTTAATGGAGAAAGTGTAGATGCTTTATCATTTATTGTACATAAAGATTCTGCATATACAAAAGGAAAGAAAATGGTTGAAAAACTAAAAACAGTAATACCAAGACAGTTATTTGCTATACCTCTTCAAGCTGTTGTTGGCGGAAAAATAATAGCAAGAGAAACAATATCTGCAATGAGAAAAGATGTACTTGCAAAATGTTATGGCGGAGATATAACAAGAAAGAAAAAATTATTGGAAAAACAAAAAAAGGGAAAAAAGAAAATGCGTGAAATAGGAAATGTTGAATTACCACAAGAAGCATTTTTGTCTGTACTTAAACTTGACGATGAGTAAGTGCCTTAAAGCATGTAAAAACAATATATTTAAAAAGAGAAAGGTAAAAAATGAATAATAATAGTAAATATAATAGAAGAAATGAAAAAAATAATTTTAAATTTCAAGCATCTAATTCTAGAAAGAATAAAAATGATAAAACAAAAGAAGAAAGAATAAATAAAAAAGAAAGAAAAAATGAAAATCCTAGTTTTGATGATCAAGTAGAAGGAAGAAACTCTGTTTTAGAGCTTTTAGAATCTGAAAAAGATATAAACAAAATATATATATCAAATGGAGAAAAACAGGGATCAATAAATAAAATTGTTGGTAAGGCTAAAAGCAAAGGAATAGTTTTAGTAGAAGTTGATAAAAATAAATTAGATGAAATGAGCCAAACTGGAAATCACCAAGGAGTTATAGCTATAGTTCCACCATTTGAGTATTGTGAAGTTGACGATATATTAGATGAAGCAAAAATGCGAAAAGAAGATGCATTTATATTAATACTAGACGGAATTGAAGATCCGCATAATTTAGGAGCTATAATCAGAACTGCTGAAACAGCAGGTGTTCATGGAGTAATAATACCTAAAAGAAGAGCAGTAGCTGTTAATAGTACTGTAAATAAATCATCTGCAGGAGCAGTAGAACATATGAAAATTGCAAGAGTTAATAATATTAACGACACAATAAAATACTTAAAAGATAACGGTTTATGGGTAATTGGAACAGATGGAAATGCACAAAAATACTATTATGAACAAGACTTAACTGGTCCAGTAGCGTTGGTTATTGGAAGTGAAGGATTTGGCATGAGTAGACTTGTAGAAGAAAATTGCGACATATTAGTTAAGATTCCTATGAAAGGAAAAATAACTTCTCTAAACGCCTCAGTTTCTGCTGGAATAGTAACTTATGAAATTGTAAAACAAAGAGAGAAGAAAGCAACTTCATGTCGTTCTTTGTTCTAGCCTGATTTGAGTTTTCGACTGTAAGGAGAAAATCTCAAAGGGCATGTGTTTAACTATTTTTATATAGTGGAAAATGAAAAATTTCCTACTATATAAAAAATAAGAATGGAGACTTTAATGAAAAATGATAAAAAATGTATTGTGTTAATTACTACTGCAGTAGTTATAATACTTTTGGTAATACTACTTATTTTGTATTTTTTTACTGATGTATTTAAATCAAATAAAGAAATATTCTTTAAAAGCATTTCTCAAAAGGAATTTATAAATTATAGCTTTATAGAAAATGTAAAAAACAATTTTGATAAAAAGGAAGAAAACAGTGTTTCTAATTTAAATTTGAATATATTTGGAATAATGTTAAATCAGCAAACAAATGTAGCAGATACTCAAAAAATATTAGAAATAAAATCAAATAGATTAAACAATAAAAATTTAAATCAAACATATACAGATTTTACTTTTTTTGATGAAACCAAACAATTAACAACTGCTAAGATAATAAAAGATGGAAATAAATATGCATTTGGCGCAGATAATATACTTACTAAATATGTTGCGGTTGAGAATAAAGAGTTAAGGACTTTTTTAAGTAAACTTGGAATAAAAGAAGTTGATAAATTTCCTAATACTATCAATAATAATTATAGTGAATTGCTTAATGCAGATAAAGATACAATAAACAAAATAAAAGAAACATATGGAAAGATACTATATGATAATATAGATAAAAATAATTTTGAAAAAATAAAAAATACAGATAACACACATTCAATTATTTTAAAGTTAAATCAAAAAGAATTTACTAATATACAGAATATATTATTAGAAAATGCTAAAAATGATGATGTACTATTAAGTTACATTACTACTAAAACACAAGTGGCAGGTTATAATAATTTAAATAAAGAATATTTACAAAAAATAATGCAGGAAAAAATAAATAATAACTTGCAGAAAACTTTTAATAATGATGAAACATATTTTACTATTAAAATTACTATTAGCAATAAGGAAATAATTAACATAGAAATAAAAAATGACATTTATAATATTAATGCTGATATTTCAAATAAAGAATTGATAAAAATTAATATCCAAAAAAGCCAAACGAATTATATGGAAATTAATATAGGATACACAGACGATAATTTAAATAATAAAATGGAAATTAATATAGTCAACCATATTAAAAATCAAACTTTTAATATGCTATATGAATCTAGTAATAAAGAAAAGAATAATATTACAGAGAATGCAAATATTAGTTTTAATAATAATTCAAAAGACATTCAGATTTCCATTACTAACATAACTAATTTAAAAGAAGATATACAAATAGAAAAACTTACAACAGATAATACAATAATGCTAAATGATTATGCACCTGAAAATTTGAAAATATTAGTTGAAGCAATTAAAGATAGAATTAATCAACTATATGGCGTACAAATAGAAAAAATAAAGACACAATTTTAGTTATATTTAGTAATATGCAAATGTGCTATAATAGTTGATTTTGCAACATTTCTAATTAGTGATTGCATAAATATTTTTGCAACTAAATAAAAAATAATAAAAAATTACAAAAAAATCAAAAAAAGTGTTGACTTTTGTTTTTGAAGATGTTATACTTAAAAAGTTCCAACGCGAGGACGGAACAAAGTACATTGAAAAGTAAACAGTAAATCCTTTAAGAGACCAAGCGGTAATACTTGATATTACCAAAATAAATTTTAAAGAAAAAAATGAGTCAAAAAACTCGAAGTAGATTAAACCTAATCTACAAAAAAGATTATATCGTGTAGAAATACACTAATATAAAACAATAACTAGAGAGTTTGATCCTGGCTCAGGATTAACGCTGGCGGCGCACATAAGACATGCAAGTCGAACGGAAGTCGTTGTAATGATTTTGACATGAACAGAGAACTTGTTCGAAGGAATTGAAGATTGACTTACAACAATGGCTTTAGTGGCGGACTGGTGAGTAACACGTAAGCAACCTGCCTATTAGAGGGGAATAACAGCGAGAAATCGTTGCTAATACCGCATATGCCATAGTAATCACATGATTATAGTGGGAAAGGAGTAATCCGCTAATAGATGGGCTTGCGTCTGATTAGTTAGTTGGTGGGGTAACGGCCTACCAAGACCGCGATCAGTAGCCGGACTGAGAGGTTCAACGGCCACATTGGGACTGAGATACGGCCCAGACTCCTACGGGAGGCAGCAGTCGGGAATATTGCGCAATGGAGGAAACTCTGACGCAGTGACGCCGCGTATAGGAAGAAGGTTTTCGGATTGTAAACTATTGTCTGCAGGGAAGAAAAAAGACAGTACCTGCAAAGAAAGCTCCGGCTAACTACGTGCCAGCAGCCGCGGTAATACGTAGGGAGCAAGCGTTATCCGGATTTATTGGGTGTAAAGGGTGCGTAGACGGGAAATTAAGTTAGTTGTGAAATCCCTCGGCTCAACTGAGGAACTGCAACTAAAACTGGTTTTCTTGAGTGCAGGAGAGGAAAGTGGAATTCCTAGTGTAGCGGTGAAATGCGTAGATATTAGGAGGAACACCAGT